>OMCS01001284.1_pt1 | contig 11553 bp, 7 predicted proteins | sample 1674241 | NCBI WGS metagenome assembly OMCS01 (sample SAMEA103958153, study PRJEB25191) | human gut metagenome
TTCTCCGCCACGGTGCGAAACGGCAGTTCGCAGCCGTTGATGCCCTTTTCAAACGCCTTGATAACACCCGACTTGTCGAGTGTTTCTCCGCTCAAGCTGCGCAGCGCGTCGAAATAGTTCTGCATCGTCTCCCGCGCGCCGATATCGCAGCTGTTCATCAATGCTTCGCGCGTAGCGCCGATTGCTGTGCGGAACAACATTGGCGGCAGTTCTGCCCGCTCGAAGACGGTGACGATGCTTTCCTCCGGTGCTCGTTTCCCCTCGCGGTTGCAGCGTCCCGCCGCCTGCAAGACGGAATCCAGCCCAGCCAGCTCGCGGTACACCGCGGGAAAGTCCACGTCCACGCCCGCCTCGATCAGCGAGGTCGACACGACGCGGCACGGTTCCCCCGCCTTTAGGCGCCGCCTGATCTCATCGAGAAGCGTCTGCCGCTGTGCGGGCACCATCAGCGTCGAGAGGTGAAAGCTTGCCTCCTGCGGCAAGCACGCAAAGATGCTCTGCGCCGCCTTGCGGCTGTTCACGATGCAAAGCACCTGCCAGTGCTCGCTGAGCCTTTCCGCAAGCGCGTCGTCCTCCAAGATGCCCTCCTGCCGAAACGTCACGCGGCGGAAGCTGTCGTATTCCTCCGCCGTCTGCGGGCACAGTTCTGTGATAGGGTAGCTTGGCGCATAGGTGTGCAGCAGGTCACCGAGCGACGGCTGCGTGGCTGTGCACAGCACAAGCGTTGAACGGAATTGCTCGGCAAGCGATGCCATCGCCGCCACGCAGGGCCGCAGATGGCAAAGCGGCAGCATTTGCGCCTCGTCAAAAATGATGACGCTGTCGGCAAGATTATGAAGCTTGCGGCATTTTGACGAACGGTTTGCGTAAATGGACTCAAAAAACTGCACCGCCGTTGTGACGATGACCGGCATGTCCCAGTTTTCCGCCGCCAGCGCGCGGCGCACCTCCTCGGGCGACGCGCCGTCGGAAAGCTCGAACTGCACACCTGAGTGATGCTCGAGCACATTGCCGTCGCCGAGGATCTCGCGGAATACTTCGGCATTCTGCTCGATGATCGACGTGTACGGCACGACGTAGATCACCCGCTTCATCCCGTGCGCCACCGCGTGCCGCAGCGCAAAGGCGAGCGACGCGACCGTCTTTCCGCCGCCGGTCGGCACGGTCAGCGTGTAAACGCCTTTTGGTTTACTGCCTGTATCCAGACAGCTGTTTAGAATTTTGCAGCGCAGCTTGTTGAGCGCTGTTTTGGGATTTTGCCACGGCGCGATGTATTCTTCCAGCCGCTTTAGCAGCGTCGGAAGGCCATCAGCTCCGCCGCGTCCGCGTTCGCCGTCCATGAACCGCTCCGTATCGAGAAAATCCGCGTCCACTAGACAGGAATAGAGCATCCTTGTCCGAAACGACGCTTTCAATGGATCCCGTTCCGGCGTCTCAGGCGGAAGAGTTGGCAGTGTCACGCCGTTCTCGCCGCAGCGCTCAAGATAGTGTCCCTCCACGCCCTTTTTGAACCGGCCGGAGAGCGTGGCCTCGCCCGCGCGGTCGGTCCTCAGATTTCCAACATCCAAAAGTCCGCCGTGGTGACCGGCGACGCACGCGGCGGCGCTGGGCCGCTTCATCTTTATACAGGTGAGCATCCCCGCCGTGCTGTGGTCGACAACGGGACCACCTTCAAGCAGGCGCTTCTGGAATGCGTCAGTGCATTTGCCGAGATCGTGCGCGAGTCCCATCAGATCTCCGTCCGCCTCTGCGCCGAAGTCGGCGGCAAACTCTCGGCACAGCGCGGCTGTACCTGTCAGGTGCTCCGCGACGGTCTGATAGATGGTCTCGCCGTTTTCATCCTGCCGGATGTGTGCGTAATATGGCATGCGCTTCCCTCTCATTTCTCCCCAAATAGCAAAATTCAGCCCTGTGAGATCACAGAGCTGACTTCCCGGGGCCGGGATCCAGCCCTGCGTATAAAACTTGTGCGTTTGTCATATCGTATAAGATAACGCCGAAAAAGTCAATGGAATTTATATGCCTTGCACTATTCATGGACGTTTTCTTTTGGCCTTTTTTCCAGCTTATCCGATACCATTGTCCCTCCATCTTGACGCTGCGGCGAAAGTGTGGTATCATCGCCTTGCCTTCCGGGAAGACTACTCTGACCGGCGGCGAACCAGATTCATTCTACCGTTCTGACAGCGAGGATGCGTTCCGAGCCACAAGAAGAGGGAAAACAAAGACACAGCCCTGCTGCGTCGTCATTTGCTGTTTCCATCCCTTCTGCTGAACGGCGGAAGGGATGATTTTTATTTTGACAAAGGAGAATGCGTAAATGGAAACGAGAGTCGCCGTGCTGGCCATCATCGTCCGCGGGGGAAGCTCTGTCCAGCCGCTCAACGAGCTTCTGCACCAGTACGGTCAGTATATCATCGGGCGCATGGGCGTGCCGTACCGCGAAAAGGGCGTGAATATCATCAGCGTGGCGCTCGACGCGCCGGGCAACGTCATCTCCGCCCTGTCGGGCAAGATCGGCCGTCTGGACGGCATCACCGCCAAAACGGTCTACGCGCCCGAGGGCAGCATCGGAAAGGAAGAAAACCAATGAAAAAGAATCTCAAATATCTCTTGGCCCTGTGCCTGACGATTGCGCTCGTCTTCTCGCTCGTCGCCTGCGGACAGAAGGCGGACGAGACGCCGAACGACGCGCAGGACGACCAGCAGACCGAACAGGAGGAGTTCACCCCTGCGAACTATTCCATCGCCGCGCTCAAGGGCCCTACGGCCATGGGCCTTGTGAAGCTGATGAAGGACAGCGAAAGCGGCGAAACGACTGGCAATGAATATACCTTTACCCTTGCCGGTTCTGCGGATGAAGTGACGCCCGCGCTCCTCAAGGGCGAGCTCGACATGGCCTGCGTGCCCGCGAACCTCGCCGCCGTGCTCTACAATAAGACGGAGGGCGAGATCGAGGTGCTGGCGGTCAACACGCTCGGCGTTCTCTACATCGTGGAAAACGGCGAGAGCGTGCACTCCATGGCCGACTTGAAGGGCAAGACCATCGTGGCGGCGGGCAAGGGCTCTACGCCGGAATACGCCCTGCGCTATCTTCTCACGGAAAACGGCATCGATCCCGATAACGATGTGACGATCGACTGGAAGAGCGAGCACAGCGAGTGTGTCGCGGCGCTGGCTTCCGGTCAGGCGAGCGTTGCGCTCCTGCCCCAGCCCTTCGTCACCGTGGCGCAGAGCAAGATCGAGGGCCTGCGCATGGCGCTCGATCTGAATGCTGAATGGGACGCACTCGATAACGGCTCGGCGCTCATCACGGGCGTCATTGTTGCCCGCCGCGCGGTCGTGGAGGAAAATCCCGCGGCCGTGAACGAATTCCTGAAGGAATACGCCGCAAGCGTTGACTGGGTGAACGCCAACACCGCGGATGCCGCCGCGCTCATCGGCGAATACAGCATCGTGGACGCCGCCGTCGCGGAAAAGGCACTGCCCTACTGCAACATCGTCTGCCTGACGGGGGCAGACCTTCTTGAGGCGCTGCCCGGTTATTTAGAGGTGCTCTACAATGCGTCTCCCGCCGCTGTCGGCGGCGAGATGCCGGATAACAGCTTCTATTTCGCATAAATTCTTTGCGGCGGCGGGCGCTGTCCCGCCGCCGTATTTCAAGGAAAGGAGAGATGATCATGCGCGGAAAAAAGCAGAACGTGCGTCTCTGGGCAGTCGCTTTTTGGCTGATCGTCTGGCAGCTTGCCGCGATGGCACTGCACGCGGCATACCCGCACGGCGCGCTGCTGCTCCCCTCTCCCGTATCCTCGCTCGCGCGGCTCATTTCGCTGGCGGGCACGGCGGTGTTCTGGTGCGCCATCGGCACGTCGAGCATGCACATTCTGGGCGGCTTTTTGCTTTCCTGCGCGCTGGCAGTTGTGCTGGCGGCGCTTTCCGCGCGGTTTTCGCGCGTCAAAGAGCTGCTTGCGCCGCTCGTGGCGGCGGTCAAGACCGTGCCGGTGGCGTCGTTCATCATTCTGGCGCTTATCTGGCTCTCCAGCCGAACGCTGCCGCTGTTCATCGCGGCGATGCCGCTGTTCCACGGCTTCGGCCTCGGCGTGTGCGTGCACACGATGCTCTCGCAGGGCGGACGCTGCATCCTGATCCCGCGCTTTACGGCCAAGAGCTACGCCAAGCAGATCGTGAAGTACAAGTGCAACTTCATCGCCGGCGTGCCGACGCTTTACGAAGCGCTGCTGCGCCTGCCGAGCATGGACGGGGCGAACCTCAGCTCGCTCAAGGGCGTATTCTCCGGCGGCGACAGCCTGTCGATCGAGCTGAAGAAGAAGTTCGACAAGTTCCTCTATGACCACAAGGCGTCCATTCAGGTGCGCGAGGGCTACGGCACGACCGAGACGGTCACGGCCTGCTGCCTGACACCGCCGCACATGTTCAAGGAGGGCTCCATCGGCCTGCCGTTCCCGGATACCTACATCAAGATCGTCGAGCCGGACACTGACCGGGAGGTTCCCTACGGGCAGGAGGGCGAGATCCTGCTCGCGGGCCCGACCGTGATGAAGGAGTACATGAACAATCCCGAGGAGACGGCGCAGACGCTTCGCACGCACGCCGACGGCCTGACGTGGGTCTACACGGGCGACCTGGGCGTGATGGATGAACAGGGCTTTATCTACTTCCGCGGCCGTGCCAAGCGCATGATCATTTCGTCCGGCTACAATGTCTATCCCAGCCAGATCGAAAATATCCTCGACGCGCACGAGTACGTGCAGATGAGCTGCGTGATCGGTGTGCCCGATCCTTACAAGATGCAGAAGGTCAAGGCGTTCGTCAAGCTTGCGCAGGGCGTGCCCGCGACCGAGGAGACCAAGCAGGTGCTGATGGCTTACTGCCGCAAGAATGTGGCCAAGTACGCCATGCCGTATGACATCGAGTTCAAGGAGGATATGCCCAAGACTCTGGTTGGTAAGGTGGCGTATCGCCAGCTGGAGGAAGAAGAACTCGCCAAGATCAAGGCGGCGGAGGAGAAGTAAGTTCTTCTGCGTTGACGCGGGCAATATGTTCCCCTGCACCGTGCAGGGGACGCGGGAAAGGGGGCCATTCTCTCACGTGAGAGAATGGCCCCCTTAGACCCCCAAGAGAACGCGAGGGGAGGACCCCTCGACCCCCAACATTGCCGGCTTGGGGCTTGAAGAGCTGCACGCGCTGCGCAATGTAAGTGCGGTGTACATGGCTTCGCCATGAATCTTCTGCTATTCGTTACCGTTCGCAACCGCGCCTTACTATCGTGAGGCGCGAGTGACGTTACCTCGGCGGCGGACTGCGTGCGGAATGCGGCATTGCTGCGCTCGCCGCATTGTGGAGACTGGCGCTGAACGGAATTACTGTACACTCCTACAAGATGGGCAGAGCGGCAGCGGATGATAGAAGCAGAGGCAAATCGTGTAGCAATGTTAATGCGGCGACGCCGCACGCGGGTAACTGCATTCCGGAGGCACAAAGGTCCTTCAAGCCCGAGACTGCCAATCTAAAACCTTTCTCTTGGGGGATTTAAAGGGGGCTACTCTCTTTTGTGAAAGAGAATAGCCCCCTTTGATTCGCTTTCCCCTGCGCGGCGCAGGGGGGAATTTCCTGCTGTTTACAGCATCGAGATCTGTTCCTCCTCCGAGGAACCAACCGCCTCTGGACTCCCGAATTGAGAGACAAATTCTTCCTCGGAAAGAATAGGAACCCCCAGTTCATTTGCCTTTTTCGTCTTCGACGAATTCGATTCCTCGTCGTTGCTGACGAGGTACGTTGTCTTCCCCGAGACGCTGCCGGTCACGGCGCCGCCTTGCTGTTCGACGTAGGCTTTGAACGCGCTGCGGTTTTTGAAGAGGTGCACATCGCCCGTGATGACGAAGCTCAGACCTTTGCAGGTTCCGTCGGCCTCCTGCTTGGGGGCGACGTCCTCCAGTGTGAGCTCTGCCATCAGGCGGTCGAAGAGGTTTTTGTTTTCATCGTCAGCAAACCAGTTCAGGAGCGCGTTTGAACGCTCGACGCCGATGCCGTCCACGTCCTCGAAGCCCTCGCCGCTCTCGATGCGTGATAAAAAGCCCTTCGTGCCGAGCGCTGCGATGAGCTTCTTGCCCGCGTCCGCGCCGATGTTTGGGATGCAGAGGGCGAAGATCAGGTGGATGGGGTCGACTTTGCGGCTCTTTTCGATGGCCGCCAACAGGTTCGCGCAGGACTTTTCGCCAAAGCCTTCGAGCTTTACGATCTCGTCCGCGTGCGCGTCCAGATGATAGAGGTCGGCAAAATCGCGCAGATAGCCGCGGTTGACGAACTCGTGCAGCGTTTGCACGGAGAGGCCGTCGATATCAAGCCCGCCCTTGCTCGCAAAGCGGACAAAGCGCTTCAAGTGCTTGGCGGGACAGTTCGGATCGGTGCAGCGCAGCGTCTTCACGCCGCTGATGGGACTGATACGCACCTCGGTCGCCGCGCCGCAGACGGGACAGGCCGTCGGGACTTCATAGCTGCCCTCGGCCCTGACGACCGCGATGCACTTCGGGATGATCTTGTTGGCCTTGATGATGCGAAGCTCGGTCTTGCGGTCCTTGCCGATGCCGAGGCGCTCGAGCTCGCTGATGTTGCAGAGGCTTGCGCGCGTGACGGTCGTTCCCTCGAGCTGCACAGGGTCAAAGACCGCGACCGGCGTGATGGTCGAGGCCGCGCACGACCATTCGATGTGGTCGAGCACCGTGTCGGCGGAGACGTCCGCCCATTTGTAGGCAAGGCCCGCGCGCGTGGCGTGATGACCCGTCACGCTGCCGGTCGCTGCGTAGTCCGTGTCGTCGTAGGTGATGACAAGGCCGTCCACGGGAATGCCCATCTCGCCGGTGTCGACTTTTTTCGTCCAGCGCGCGATGGCGTCGGGCAGATTTTTCGCATCCGTGTGCTCGCGCTCGACTGTGATGAAGCCGAGCTTTTCCAGATAGTCCATGCGCGCGCCCCAGGAGCGGATCACTTCATCCGTGTGGACGAGCGTAAAGGCGTTGAACGTCACGTTGCGCTCTTTCACCTTGTCGAGATTCGTCTTGTCGAGCGCCAGCGTGCCGGCGGCGAGGTTGCGGGGGTTTGCGTAGCGGTCGTCCGCGTCCTCAAGCGTATCGTTGATGGCCTCAAAATCCGCGTAGGAGATGGTTGCCTCGCCGCGCACAACAAGGTGTCCCTTGTCCGCGATCTTCGCGGGAATGCCGCGGATGGCAACGGCCATATAGGTGATGTTCGTGCCGACGGTGCCGTTGCCGCGCGTCAAAACGCGCGTGAGCGCGCCGCCGTCATACGTCGCCACAAGCGTCGAGCCGTCGAGCTTCCACGAGAGCCAAATGTCGCGCTCGCCCGCCCAGTCCTGCAATTCCTCGACCTTTTTCGTCTTGGCGAGCGAGAGCGCGGGGTACTCGTGCGCTTCCTTCTCCCCCTCGCCGTCCATTTCGTTTCCGGAATGGCTCGTCACCTGCGTGGGACTGTCGGGCCGGACATAGCCGGTCTCTTTTTCCAGAGCGGTCAGCTCGTCAAACAGAGCGTCCCACTCGTAGTTCGTCATCTGCTCCTCCTGCCCGCCGTAGTAAGCGTCGGAGGCGGCATTCAGCCGTGTTACGATCTCGTCGATCCGGATATTTTTGTCCATAGTGCGTTCCCTCTCTCCGGCGGTGCGCAAAAGGCAGTCAGCCGTTGTTCATGATGTAATCTTCCGCGTTCTGCTCCATGTCCTCGCCATTGCTGAAATAGGTGTAATTGTCCGGCACGGAGCCGACGATAACGGTCTCCGCCACGGAATAGGTGTTGCTGAATTTTGTCGTTGTGGAAAAGCCCGGCAGCAGGATACTGACGTAGACGTCCACCACAAGATAAATTTGGTGCTTCGTCTGGTTGATACCCGCCGACGTGAACGCATTTTCAAAATGCGCGCTCGACGAGCCGACCGACTGCATCCGCACGCGGATCAGCGGCCCGCGCCCCGCCAAAAACGGCGAGCCGAGCAGCGTGCCGACCGGCACGGAGAGTTCCTTCGTCGTCACCTCGGAGAGCTTTTCGAGTACCTCGTCGATGATGGCGGACTGCAAACGGTTGAACTCCGCCATGTTGCTCTTGACCGCCGTGATCTTTCCCTCGTTGTCCTTTTCAAAGGAGATGAGCTGGTCGTAGTCCACGCCGCCGCTGTAGATCGTCTCGTTCACGGCGGCGGTCACGATGCCGTTGACCGTATTTGACACGCGCGCCGTTGCGAGCGACGTGAGCACGGGTTTTAGGTGCGTCATTGCCACGATGGCGAGCGCCAGCAGCGCCGCGAGCAAAAACAGCACAAGCAGCAGCGCCCGCTTCTTTCCTGAAAGTCTTCTGTGTCTCCATTTCGGCACAGAGCCTCACCCCGATTCCAGTGAAGCCTATGCCGCGCGGGCTTTTCCCTATTCGCTCAGCGCCATGACGAGCTTTTTGAACGCCTTGCCGCGCTCCATGAAGTTCGCGAACTGGTCGAACGCCGCGCACGCGGGCGAGAGCGTCACGATGTCGCCGCGCACTGCGCGCTCGTAGGCGGTCTTCACGCAGTCCTCCAGACTCTCGCAGCGCACGATCTCGGGGCTGCCGTGATAGTCCGGGCACTCGCGCACGGCCTTTTCGATGGCGTCCGCTGTCGCGCCGCACAAAATAAGCAGCTTGACGTGCTTTACCACCTCGGGTGCAAGGGGTGCAAAGGGAATATGCTTGTCATATCCGCCCGCGAGCAGAATGACCTTTTCGTTGAACGCGTTGAGCCCCGCGATGGTACGCGTCGGGCTCGACGCGATGGAATCGTTGTACCACTGCACGCCACGGATCGTCCGCACCGGCTCGATGCGGTGCTCAACGCCGGCGAAGGTACGCGCAGTCTCGCGCATGACCTCGTAGGGCACCAAACCGTCGAGCGCCGTCACGGCGGCGAGGTAGTTTTCGACATTGTGCATCCCCGGCAGACGGATGTCAGAGATCTGCATGACCGCTTCCTCGCATCCGTCATGGCGCAGGACGATACTATCCCCGCGCAGGAACGCGCCGTCCATGACTTCCTCGCGGCGGCTGAAGAGCCGCGTCCACGCTGCCGCCTTTTTCGAGAGCTTGCGCGTGATGTCGTTGTCCTCGTTGAAAATAGCGATGTCGCCCTCGTGCTGATGGAGATAGATATTCTCCTTCGCCGCGATGTACTCGTCCATATCCTTGTGCACATCCAGATGGTTCGGCGCAAGGTTCGTCATCACCGCGATGTGCGGCGAGCGCTTCATATCAAGCAGCTGGAACGACGAGAGCTCGACGACCGCGAAGTCTTCAGGCTGCATCTTCTCCGCGTCGCACAGCAGCGGGTGGCCGATGTTGCCGCCGAGATACACGGTCTTCCCCGCCGCGCGCAGCATTTCGGCGATGATGCTCGTCGTGGTGGTCTTGCCGTCGCTGCCCGTCACGCCGATGATCGTACAGGGGCAGACCTCGAAAAAGATCTCCATTTCCGACGTCACGATGCTGCCGCGCGCTTTCGCCTCGAGCAGCGCCGGAACGTCCGGCCGCATGCCCGGCGTGCGGAAAACGACGTCCGCGCGCAGATCATCGAGGTAGCCTTCGCCAAGCTGCAAGTGCGCGCCCAGCGCTTCAAGCTGCTTCGAGCGCTCGCCGAGGTCTTCGCGGCTCTTTTTGTCGCAGGCGATGACCTGCACACCGTTTCGGCACAAAAGCTCGATGAGCGGCGTGTTGCTCACGCCGATGCCGAGCACTGCCGCTGTTTTTCCCCGCAGGGAGGATAGATATTCCTGTATCGTCATAGACGTTCATCCTTTCGTCTGCACATACAAATTCAATATATAGTATAGCGCAGGAACGGCAAAATAGCAATGCATTTTCCGTTGACAAGCCCCGCGCCATAGGCTAAAATAGTTGTGCGAGTATGACAGACAGTCGCGCGGCGAGGCCGAAAGGCCCGCTGTGAGGAAAGTCCGGGCTCCACAGGGCAAGGATAACGGGTAACGCCCGCCCAGAGCGATCTGAGGAAAAGTGCAACAGAAATAGACCGCCCGAGGTATGCAAGTATCTCAGGTAAGGATGGAAAGGTGCGGTAAGAGCGCACCCGTCGGCTCGAGAGTGTCCGATGCTGTAAACTCTATCCGGAGCAACACCGGTATGGGAGCAATAGGTTGGCCCGACCGCTCCCGGGGTGGCTGGAGTACCGCGGCAACGCGGCGCGTAGATAGATGACTGTCAAATACAGAACCCGGCTTACAGTCATGCTCGTGCAAAATATGAGAGGGACGGCGGAAATCGCCGTCCCTCCCGTTTTTTCTTTTCTGACATAAACTGTCCAAAATGCAGAAAAAGCGGCGGGAGCTCCCGCCGCTTTTCTTTTTTATGAATCAAACTTCCTTCTTGCCGATGCGGATGAGACGCACGACCACGGGGCTCAGCACCACGTTGAACAGGAGTTCAAAGATAAAGTTCGCGCCGACAAGGCCAACGATCATATACTGGCCGACGTTTGCGCCAAAGCCCATCGCATCCGCCCAGCCGCCGATGGTCTCCATAAAGAAGAGCAGGCAGCCGATCAGGAACACGCCGGTATTGACCACCGGGCAGACCACAGCGGCCACCGCCACGGCAAGCGTGCGGTTCTTGTTCTCAAGCGCCTTGTAGACAAGGCCGGAGAGAAGGCCCGCCAGCGTACCCTTGACGAGCACTGTCAGGATCGTGCCAAGCGCGTTGACGCCGAGGAACGCCGCCGCGTCGCCGCTGAGCAGCACGACCACGCCAAACACAAATCCGAGCCACGCGCCAGCACCTGCGCCGTAGAGCGCCGCACCGATAACGACCGGCACCAGCACCAGCGAAATGCTGAACGTGCCAAACCGGATAAAGCTGCCCATCAGCTGCAGAACGATCACAATAGCGGTGAACAGACCGAGACCAACGATCTTCTGCGTGTTGTTGTTCTTACTCATATGTTTCTCCTTTCACCCGGCCGTCCGTGCAAGGGGGGGCTATACAGGTGTTACAGCAGGAGCGCGCCGCGGAAAAAGCTCCTCCTCACAGCGCACCTTGTTTTTCTGCCGAAACTGGACGTCCGACGTGCCGAGATATCATACCAAACAACGGTGACAATTTCAAGTGGAATATTTATATATTTTTATAGGATATCCATATAAGTCAGGCGGCATAAGTCAGGCGGCAAAAAAGAGCTTGAGAAAATCTTCTCAAGCTCTTTTTAATCTCCATGATGTATGCCACAACAGAAGCCGCCGTGTACGCCATAGCAGGACAAACGGATGTCACAACTGCGCGCTCTTCCCTGCTGAAAAAGTCAGCATTTGCAAGGGGTTTAGTCCTGGTCCCAGTTGTGGTAGGTATTTTGGACGTCCTCGTTGTCGTCGAGCATGTCGAGCAGCTTTTCCATGTTCTTGATGTCCTCGTCGCTCTCGAGCTTCACGTAGGTCTGCGGGACAAGGCTGATGTCCGCGCTGACGAAGGAGTAGTTCTTCTCCTCGAGGGCCTTGACGA
>OMCS01001285.1_pt1 | contig 11552 bp, 8 predicted proteins | sample 1674241 | NCBI WGS metagenome assembly OMCS01 (sample SAMEA103958153, study PRJEB25191) | human gut metagenome
GCGGCCATGCTCATCCTGCTGGCGCTGGGCGCTTCCGATGAAACGATCTGTCAGGATTTTGTCCGGACCAATGTCTGCCGCCGCCCGGAGCTGGAAAAGATCTGGGCCGCCCATGCCGAGGAGATCGAGGCACATCCGGAACAGAAGCAGTTCTATCAGGGCATTGCCGGTGTCCACCCGGAGTCTGCCCCCTTTGTGTTGGACACCATCCGCAAAGAGTATGGCACCACCGATGCCTATCTTGAGGCGGAATACGGCCTGACCCCCGCCCGCCTGATGCGGCTGCGGCGGATGTATCTGGAATAATGGCTGTTTTTTTAGAAAATTCCTTTCACTTTACTTGACATTGTACCAAATGTTTCGTAATATAAGAAGTAGTATGGAATCCATGACGCTGCGTGCAGGGGATATCCGCAACCAAAGTTCAATGGGGCTTCATCTGCCCGTTTTTATAACAAAACCTTCGAAATAACAGGACTGTACCGAAAAGCAGCCTCGGCCTTGGGCCGTGGTGTCTCGTTTTTGCGGCCTGTTTTGTATTGCGAGCTTGATTTTTGTATTGTTGACCCACGCCTTGCCCGGCAGCGTCTCCACCATGAGTTGAATTTTGAAACTTTAACTTTGAGGAGAGTGAACACAATGCCCACGATCGGATGGATCGTGGTCGTGATCGTCGCAATTGCTGCTGGCATCGGCGGGGGTTATTTTATTGGTTACAACAACCGTAAAAAGACCGCTGAGGCTCAGATCGGCAGCGCCGAAGCCGAGGCGACCCGGCTGGTGAACGAAGCGATCAAGACCGCAGACCAAAAACGCAAAGAAGCCGTTCTGGAGGCCAAGGACGAAGCCTTCCGCCTGAAAGCGGAAGTGGACGCCCAGAAGGCCGAAGCCGACAAGGAGATCAAGCAGCGCCGCGCTGAGATCACCCGGCAGGAGAACCGCATCGACCAGAAAGAGACCGCCCTCGACCGCAAGACCGAGGCGCTGGAAAAACGCGAAGAAGAGCTCAAGAAAAAGAAGGAAGAAGCCGAAGCCCATCTGGCCGAGGTGGACGCCATCCGCGCCAAGGAGATGGAGCGGCTTGAGACACTGGCCGGCCTGAGTCAGGAAGACGCCCGCGAAGTGCTGTTGCACAAGGTGGACGAGGAGCTGACCCATGAAAAGGCCGTCCGTGTGGCTGCCTATGAGACCGACCTGAAGGAGAACTGCGACAATCTGGCCCGGAACCTGATCGGTCAGGCCATTGCCCGCTGCGCTGCCGACCATTGCAGCGAGACCACCGTCAGCGTGGTGCCGCTGCCCAGCGACGAGATGAAGGGCCGCATCATCGGCCGTGAGGGCCGCAACATCCGCGCCCTTGAGACCGCCACCGGTGTGGACCTCATCATTGATGACACCCCGGAGGCCATCACCCTGTCCTCCTTCGACCAGACCCGCCGCGAGGTGGCCCGCATGACGCTGGAGCGCCTGATCGGCGATGGCCGCATCCACCCCGCCCGCATCGAGGAGACGGTGGAGAAGTGCCGCCACGACCTCGAACTGCAGATGAAGCGGGAGGGCGAGAAGGCCGTTATGGAGCTGGGCATCCACGGTCTGCATCCCGACCTGATCAAGCTGATCGGCCGTTTGAAGTACCGCACCAGCTTTGGCCAGAACGCGCTGACGCACAGCATGGAAGTGGCTTGGCTGGCCGGTCTGCTGGCGGGCGAGATGGGCGTGAACGTCACGCTGGCCCGTCGTGCCGGTCTGCTGCATGACATCGGCAAGGCCCTTGACCATGAGATCGAGGGCAGCCATGTCCAGATCGGTGTGGACATCTGCCGCAAGTACAAGGAGAACACCCAGATCATCCACGCCATCGAGGCCCACCACGGCGACGTGGAACCCAAGACCCCGCTGGCCTTCATCATTCAGGCTTGTGACGCCATCAGCGCCGCACGCCCCGGTGCCCGCCGCGAGAATGTCGAGAGCTACGTCAAGCGTCTGGAAAATCTGGAGGAGATCTCTTCCAGCTTCGAGGGCGTGGAACAGGCCTTTGCCGTTCAGGCTGGCCGTGAAGTGCGCATCATGGTCAAGCCCGACGTTATCAGCGACGATCAGGTCATCCTGCTGGCCCGCCAGATCGCGAAGAAGATCGAGGACACGCTGGATTATCCCGGCCAGATCAAGGTCAATGTCATCCGCGAGAGCCGCGCCGTCGATTACGCAAAATAAGCAGAACATTTTTGGGAGTCCGCTGCCTTTGGCAGCGGACTCCTTTTTTGCGCGTTTTTTCAAAAACTGTCCGTGACACAAGAACGATTATACAATGAAACCCAAGCGAAGAGTACAATTTGTTCACAAAAAGTAAAGTGGATGGAACACTTTATAAAAGAAAGAAAAACGTGCGAAATGATCGGTTAAAAAGAATAAATCATACTTTTTCAACCGGAACTGTTTACAAGTGAAATATGCTCATAGGTAAAACTTGTACAAAAAATAAGCGCTTTCTTCGGCAAAGTGTTGGACAAACCGCAGAAATGTGCTTTTGTGGGAGACAAATTTTAAAAAAAGGCTTTTCTTTCGCAAAAGACCGATGTATAATGCGGCCAAGGCACAAGGGAGTGCAAAGTTCCAGAGGGGGAACGGAGACCCTTGTGTATTTTCAGAACGTGCCGCTTTAGCAGGGTATAGCTCTGAAGCGGTCAAGAGAGGGGAAAAAATAGATATGAAATTCGATCGTCGTATTTCGCGCCGCAGCTTCCTGTCTGCTGCGGGTGTCACCACGGCTGCACTGGCTCTGACGGCTTGCGGCGGCTCTTCCAGCTCCGTGGCAGCTTCTTCCGCTGCCGGTTCTACGGCGTCCTCTGCAGCTGGCACTGCACAGGGCGGTACCCTGAACATCATGCTGGAGACCGAGGTTCAGTCCCTCGACCCGCAGGTGGCCACCGACGGCACCTCCTTCGAGGTCATTGCGGACTACACCGACGGCCTGATGCAGATGGATGCCGATGGCGCGGCCATTCCGGCGCTGGCGGAGACCTACGACATCAGCGAGGACGGCAAGACGTATACCTTCCACCTGCGCGATGCCAAGTGGTCCAACGGCGATGCTGTGACCGCCGCTGACTTCGTCTTCGGCTGGCATCGTGCGGTTGACCCCGCTACTGCTTCCGAGTATTCCTACATGCTGTCCGATATCGGTCAGATCGTCAACGCCGCAGAGATCATTGCCGGCGAGAAGCCCGTCACCGATCTGGGCGTGAGCGCAGTGGACGATAAGACGCTGGAAGTCCAGCTGAACGTTCCTGTCAGCTACTTCCTGAGCCTGATGTACTTCCCCACCTTCTACCCTGTGAACGAGGCGTTCTACAACAGCTGCGCAGACACCTTCGGCACCAGCCCCGACACCGTGCTTTCCAACGGTGCCTTCAAGCTGACCGATTACCAGCCCGCTGCTACCGCCTTCACGCTGGAAAAGAACCCCGACTACTACGACGCCGACAAGATCGCGCTGGACAGTCTGGCCTATCAGGTCATCAAGGACAGCCAGCAGGCTCTGATGAGCTATCAGACCGGCGCACTGGATATGACCCTGCTGAACGGTGAACAGGTCGATCAGGTCAAGGACGACCCCGAATTCACCAGCGTGGGTGCCGGTTACCTGTGGTACATCAGCCCCAACATCGGCAGTGTGCCGGAGCTGGCCAACGAGAACCTGCGCAAGGCCATCACCTTTGCACTGGATCGTGACGCCATTACCGGAGACGTGCTGAAGGACGGCTCTGCACCCTGCTACACCGTCGTTCCGCCGCAGTTCGCCACCGGCCCCGACGGCAGCGATTTCAGCGCCGACCAGACCAAGTTTGCAGAGTTCTGCGCTTATGATGCCGACAAGGCCAAGGAGTACTACGAGCAGGCCAAGAGCGAGCTGGGCAAGGACTCCTTCACCTTCGATATGGTCGTTGACGCCGACGATGCACCCCAGAAGGTCGCACAGGTCGTCAAGGAGCAGCTGGAGACCACGCTGGAGGGCTTTACCCTGAACCTGACCGTCGAGCCCAAGAAGCAGCGCGTGCAGGATATGCAGGACGGCAACTTTGAGATCGGCCTGACCCGCTGGGGTCCCGACTACGCCGACCCCATGACCTACCTCGGTATGTGGGTCACCGGCAACTCCAACAACTACGGTCTGTGGAGCGATGCCGACTACGATGCCATCATTGACGAGTGCACCACCGGCGACCTGTGCACCGACCCCGAGGGCCGCTGGGCTGCCCTGTACGAGGCAGAGCAGATCGTTCTGGAGCAGGCGGTCATCTTCCCCCTGTACGGTCAGTGCAATGCCGAGATGGTCTCCTCTGCCGTTACCGGTGTAGCGTTCCACCCCGTGGCACTGAACCGCGTGTACAAGAACGCCGCTAAGAGCGAGTAAAACTGAAAGCACACTGAACAAGGCCGCACAGTGGCCCGCAAAAGCCACTGTGCGCCTTTTTGGCATTGCACCTGTCCGCGGCAGACGAACGACTGACCGCGAAAATACACCCGGACAAAGGGGGTCCACCCGACGTGAAAAAGTATACGCTCAAGCGAATCCTGACCTCGCTGTTCACTTTGCTGGCCATTCTGCTGGTCCTGTTCATCCTGATGCAGCTGATGCCCGGTTCGCCCTTCAACGATGAAAAGCTGACGGCTGACATGCGCGCGGCCCTGTACGCAAAGTACGGCCTCGACCAGCCCATCTACATCCAATTCTTCCGCTATGTGGGCAATATGCTTCGCGGCGATTTCGGCGTCAGCTACAATATCTCCAAGAATACGCCCATCTCCCAGCTCATCCAGTCCCGTCTGCCCATCTCCATCCAGATCGGCGGCATGGCGGTCATGCTGGGTGCCGTGGTGGGCCTTGTGCTGGGCATCATTGCCGCCCTCAAGCGGGACACCGTCTTTGACACCATCGCCACCATCATCTCGGTCATCGGCGTGTCGGTGCCGTCCTACGTCTTTGCGCTGGCGCTGAGCTACACCTTCGGCTTCAAGCTCCGCTGGTTCCCGATGCTCTTCTCCGCGAAGGACATCTTCGGGTCCAGCGTATTGCCCAGCGTGTCGCTGTCCATGTTCACCATGGCGTCCATCGCCCGCTTCACCCGCAGCGAGATGATCGAAGTCCTCGACTCCGATTATATGCTGCTGGCCGAGAGCAAGGGCATCTCCGGCCCGGCGCTGATCTTCCGCCACGCCCTGCGCAACGCCCTCATCCCCATCATCACGGTGCTGGCACCGCTGATCGTAGATTTGATGACCGGCTCGCTGGTGGTGGAGAAGATCTTCGCCATCCCCGGTGTGGGCAGCCTGCTGGTGACGGCCATCCAGTCCAACGACTACAATGTGGTCATCGGCCTGAGCTTCATCTACAGCGCTATGTACATTGGCATCATGCTGGTCGTTGACCTGCTGTACGGCGTCATCGATCCGCGCATTCGTTTGGCAAAGGGGGACGACTAAATGGCAGCAAAAGCGATCCGCGTGGGCGAGGCGGCCTCCCCGAACGAAACCTTCACCGCCGCCGATTTCGAGCTCAAGCACAACGAGGCCGAGATCGCGGTGGATACCAACTTTGCAGCCCAGAGCTTCTGGAAGGATGCGCTCATCCGCTTCTTCCATAAAAAGAGCGCGGTGCTGGGCCTCGTGCTCATCGTCTTCATCGTGCTGCTGGCCGTCTTCGGCCCCGGCATGAACAGCTACACCTACTCCGGCCAAGACCTGAGCCAGAAGAACTTTGCGCCCCGTGTGCCCGGCATTGAGCAGTTCGGCATTCTGGACGGCAGCGAGAAGATGAGCACCACCACCGGCACCAAGGTGACCAACGCTTATCAGGAAAAGGAGAAACTGGACGTCTACTACTGGTTCGGCAGCGACCTCTACGGCCGCGACATCTGGACCCGCACATGGGAAGGCGCCCGCGTTTCCCTCATCATCGCCGTGGCCGCCGCCGTCATCGATATGGTCATCGGCATGAGCTATGGCCTGATCTCCGGCTACTTCGGCGGCAAGGTCGATATGGTGATGCAGCGCTTTTTGGAAGTGGCCAACGGCATCCCCCGTCTGGTCATCGTCACACTGCTGCTGCTGGTGCTGCAGCCCGGCATGGTGACCATCATCTTCGCTTTGATGCTGACCGAGTGGGTGGGCATGAGCCGCATCGCCCGCGCCGAGATGCTCAAGCTGAAGGATCAGGAGTTCGTTCTGGCCTCCCGCACGCTGGGCGCCGGCAGCTTCTTCATCATCTTCAAGGAAGTGCTGCCCAACATCATCGGACCCATCATCACGCAGGTCATGTTCAGCATCCCCACCGCCATCTTCACCGAGGCCTTTCTTTCGTTCGTCGGTCTGGGCATCCCGGTGCCGCAGTGCTCGCTGGGTTCGCTGATCAGTGAGCTGTACAACAGCTTTACCACCCATCCGTACCAGATCATCCCGCCCATCGTGGTCATGAGTCTGCTGATGCTCAGCTTCAACCTCGTGGCCGACGGTCTGCGCGAGGCGCTGGACCCCAAGATGAAGAGTATGTAAGGAGGAACACCTCATGCCTGAGAATACAAAAGAACAGGTCTTGTCGGTGCGAGACCTTGATATCACCTTTAAGACCACTGCGGGCCCGGTCCACGCCATCCGCGGCGTGAACATCGACCTGTACAAGGGCGAGACGGTGGCGCTGGTGGGCGAGTCCGGTTCCGGCAAGTCGGTCACCATGAAGGCCGCCATGGGCATTCTGGCCAAGAATGCCACCGTCAACAGCGGCTCCATCCAGTTCAGCTACCACCACGCCGACGGCAGCCCGGAGACTGTGGATCTGCTGCAAAAGGATAAAAAGTGGATCCGCCGCCACATCAACGGCAAGCGGATCGCCATGGTCTTCCAAGACCCCATGACCAGCCTCGACCCGACCATGACCATCGGCAAGCAGATCATGGAAGGAATGCTCTGGCACTTCAAAATGCCCAAAGCCGAAGCCTACAAAAAGGCGCTGGAGCTGCTGGAGGAGGTCGGCATCACCGACGCCGAAAAGCGGATGAAAAACTACCCCCACCAGCTGTCCGGCGGTATGCGGCAGCGTGTGGTCATCGCCATCGCCCTTTCCTGCGACCCCGACCTGCTCATCTGCGATGAGCCGACCACCGCGCTGGATGTCACCATCCAAGCCAAGATTCTGGAGCTGATCCGCAGCATCCAGAAGGAGCGCGGCATTTCGGTCATCTACATCACCCACGACCTCGGTGTTGTGGCCAAGGTGGCCGATTACGTGGATGTCATGTACGCGGGCAAGATCGTCGAGACCGGCACCATTGATGAAATTTTCTACGACCCCAAGCACCCCTACACGTGGGGTCTGCTGTCGGCCATGCCCGACCTCGATACCGCCGACGATCGCCTGTACACCATCCCCGGTTCGCCGCCAAACCTGCTGCATGAGAAGCCCGGCGACGCCTTTGCGCCCCGCAACCGCTTCGCGCTGAACATCGACGACAAGGTCGAGCCTCCCATGTTCAAGCTCAGCGATACCCACTACGCGGCCACATGGCTGCTGGACCCCCGCGCACCCAAGGTGGAGATGCCGCCGGAACTCAAGGAGCGGATCGCCCGGATGCGCACGGAAGCAAAAAAGATCGAGGAGGCGGAATAAATGGCAGAGCATACAACGGCCCCGCTGCTGAAGGTCGAGGGGCTGAAGCAGTATTTCCGCGTCAACAAGAACTTCACGGTCAAGGCCGTGGACGACGTCAGCTTTGAAATTTACCCCGGCGAGACCTACGGTCTGGTGGGCGAATCCGGTTCGGGCAAGTCCACCATCGGCCGCAGCATCATCCGCCTGTACGACCCCACTGCGGGCAAGATCACCTTCGACGGGCAGGACATCAGCGGGCACCTCTCCCACACCCAGAACAGCACCCTGCGCACCCAGATGCAGATGATCTTCCAAGACCCGATGGCCTCTCTGAACCCCCGCAAAAAGGTGGAGGACATCATCGGCGAAGGGCTGGACATCCACCACATGTACAAAACGCAGGGCGAGCGCCGCGAAAAGGTGGAGAAGATCCTCGCGAAGGTCGGCCTTGCGCCGGAGCACGCCGAGCGCTACCCCCACCAGTTCTCCGGCGGCCAGCGCCAGCGCGTCGGCATTGCCCGCGCCCTCATCATGAACCCGAAGCTCATCATCGCCGACGAGTGCATCTCGGCGCTGGACGTGTCCATTCAGGCACAGGTGGTCAACCTGATGAAGGACATCCAGCAGGAGACCGGCACGGCCTACCTGTTCATTGCCCACGACCTGTCCATGGTCAAGTACATCTCGGACCGCATCGGCGTGCTCCATCTGGGGCACCTGCTGGAGACCGGCACCACCGAGGAGATCTTCGAGCATCCCATCCACCCCTACACCCGGAGTCTGCTGTCGGCCATCCCTCTGCCGAACCCGGTGGTGGAAAAGCGCCGCGTGGCCGAGACCTACGACTACGCCACCTCCGGCATCGACTACACCAAGGGCACCAGCCACCACGTCGAGGGCAGCCATTACGTCAAGTGCACTGACGACGAGTTTGCCCAGTGGTGCAAATAAGCATAGAGTATAAAATGAGCCCCTCTCCGCGCAAAAACGGAGAGGGGCTTTGTGCTGTCAAGTCCGGCATAGCAAGGCAGGACTTCCGAGGCGACAATGGGAAGTTGTATCATCATTTATCTTTATCTTTTTTTGAAAAAATAAGACTGCCAGATATACCAAAAGATATACCCAGACATATTCCGATTCCAATTCCAGCCATGCTGTTTAATGAATTTATGGAAACAACGCTCCAAAGTATTGTTGCGATTATTCCGATAGTGACTCCTATAATTATCTTTTTGCTTTTCATAAGCTTTGTCCTTTAACTTCCGATTTTTCAATCCGAATAATTTTAGTTTGCCGCTTCCCATTTTGCAATCGCCGAACGGGACACATTCATTTTTTCTGCAAGCATTTCTTGTGTAAACCCATTTGCACTTCGCAGTTGTTTTATTTTTTCTCCCATTGTCATATAATGCACCTACTTCCCCAGAATTTATTTTACCACGTATTCTTCTGTTCATCTGTCACCTGCATCGTATCCGTATTTACCAGATAAAAATCTACCAATTCGGTCTCGTAATTACCGTCTGGATATACTTTTTCTAACACCAGTTCTTCGCAAGAATTACCATCCGCATCCGTCTTCGCTCCGTTGTCATACAGACAATATCTTACATTTACCGTATTACCATCTTTTGTTTCCTGCGTTTCACTGACAATACCATAGACTTCTCCTTTTGCATTCGCAGTGTAACTGAAGGCCATATTTTGAAGTGCATTATTCTCCTGAAGATAATTATAGACCGCCAGCATCGCATTCTGAATCGTCAGACCATCATGCTGTCCTTCTGCCTCATAATCTTCTACCACATCTCCGTTCTGAGTATCTTCTGTCACTGGGAAATCCTCTGTATCCGCATCCGATGATTCTTCGTTATCTTCTTCAGCATCCATTATATCCGAAGAATCCGAAGACCACCACAGACCATCCATACTCTGCATAACAAATGGATTATTGGTTCGATATCTCCGCTCGCCTCCATAATCCTCCTGCACGGTTATATACGTATATTTGCTGTCATGACCAGTCACCGTCTCCTCTCCATCCATTCCGAACACTACACTCAGACCACTCATTCCAATAATCAAAAGTGTAAATATCGCAGCAGCTCCAAAAATGATCATTAATGCCACTCTGTTTTTACCAGGCTGTATGGATAATGCCTGGCAATTGTGTCTGTACAAGCTTACGATTCCCCAGATTAAAAGAATCGCCAGACTGATTGTAATAACAGCAATCGATATTTCTGCGAAACGATATCTCACTTCATATCCCATATCACGGTTTATACCATACCACAATCCGTAAAAGAAGGTACTATATGCAAGAATCAAAGTAATGATACTGATCCGTACCGGATGCTCTTTCTTATCCGACACTGCCTTTTTCAGTGCTTCTGCCATCTGCACTGTATCTCTCTGCTCTATCCACTCAGCAAGCTCAGTTTCTGGCGGATATACACATTTAGTATCCGGAATCCCTGCATAACGCATCTGGCTCTCTTGAAGCCCTTCTGTATCTCCTGCCACTACTGCTGTAACCACTTTCAGGTAATAATACACCTTCAACTGTGCCGGATTAAATTTATCTATACAAATATCTTCCAGCTCCTGTGTAGCCCGTTCATAATTGTCAAGAAGTATACTCATCCTTGCCATAACCAAAAGCATCTGATTCGCCACAGCAGGGTAACGTTGATATTGTTTCTCATATAAATACTGTGCATACTCATGTCGTTCTTCCGGTGTTAACCGGTAGGACTTCTTTCTACTCTGTGCCAGCATCGCGATTCGCATACCATAAGCCAATTCTAAAATCGCAATCAGCTGGCAGATAAATGCACCAAATCCCCAGATATCTGTTATACGATCCACATAGGTTACCAACACAATGCCTAGCATTGCCGGAATCACGATCAACCATTTTGCCCAATCTGATTTTCTCACACTAACACTCTCCTGAATAGTTTTTCTGAATATAGTATATTACCGCACACACCAATCAACCATAATCTGCGGAACAGTCTCGTTTGTACGGATAAAAAAATAAACTGAGCCTCGGCTGTTCCAACATGAAATCAGCCGTGGCCTTATTTATATCATTTCACTCTTTTTTGAAATAGAACAACACCACAGCAACAACTCAAATCGACTTAAAATTCCAGACTATTCGCATTCAGCAAGAAATACTTCATTCCCATGATGACAAAACCTTCATCATTTCTCCAAGGCTTTTTGCTGCCATTTACAATGACGATCTTCTTGAAAGAGTCCGGGATATTACGCAGAGAATTGAACTCCTGCGTCTGTTTTTCTTCCGAAGTCATGTCATATGCAACCTGGATATAGTATCTCTGGTTTCCTTGATTCACCACAAAGTCAACCTCCAACTGCTTGCGAACACGTTTGCCCTCTTTATCCTTATCGAAGATATCCACGACACCCACATCAACATTGTAGCCACGGATCAGCAGCTCGTTATAAACAATGTTCTCCATGATATGAGTAGGCTCCTGCTGTCTGAAATTCAGACGTGCATTTCTCAGTCCCAGATCAGTAAAGTAGTATTTCAGATTTGCACCGATATACTTTCTGCCCTTAATATCGTATCGGCTTGCCTTGGAAATCAAAAAGGCATCTGTTAAATGGTCGATATGCTTGGAGATGGTTTTATTAGCATAAGTCATCTGGCGCTCACTGGCAAAGGTATTGGCAATCTTTGAAGGGTTGGTCGGTGCGCCGATTGCAGATGCAAGCAGATCAACCAGAATCCCAATCTCATCCACGTTCTGAATCTTATTTCTTTCAATAACATCCTTCAGATAGACATTTGCAAAGATATTCTTCAGATAGTCCGCTTTCTGTCGTTCGCTCTGGAAACTTACGATCTGCGGCAATCCTCCGTAGATCA
>OMCS01001286.1_pt1 | contig 11550 bp, 3 predicted proteins | sample 1674241 | NCBI WGS metagenome assembly OMCS01 (sample SAMEA103958153, study PRJEB25191) | human gut metagenome
TCTCGGCATTCCTGCTGAACCGCTCTTCCGATCTTGAGTGTTGAAAGCTTTGCTAAATTGTGTTAATTAAGCATTATAGTCGTAAAGTGATGCTTCTGAATAGTAAGTATGAGTACCATCTGCATCCTTAGTAACTACGAATGCTCTTGCGCCGGCAACGCCTGTCATTGCAGTAAGACCGTAGTTCAAACCAATCTGTGAAGCGTTGGTGTTGTTATAAATAACTCTAACCTTACCAGGATTTGTACCTGATGCAGTCTTGCCAACGTTTTCAAGTGTAAGGTCAGAAGCTGTTACATTCTTACCGTATACGAAGCCCTGGCTAACTACTGTCTCATTATCAGCAACAGTACGTGTTGCAACAAAGAGAACGTCGCAATCTGTAGCTGAAGGACGAGTTGTTGAAACGATAGCAACCTGAGTCTTAGAAGTGTCATCAGCCTTTGTAACTGCTGTGAGTTCGATATCCGAAGCACAGAAGAATGAGTATGATTCACCGTAACCAACTGTTGCGCCGTTTACTGTCCATGATGTTGCGCCTGCCTTAGTAACTGTTACCTTAGCGTCATATGCAACATTTTCAGCCTTGTCAGTGTAGTCAGTGCCGTTAACTGTGATTGTTGCGCCTGCAGCCTTAACTGTGTAAGTCTGAGTAGCATCCTTCTCATAGATAGCTCTGATGGTCTTACCTTCTGTAAGAGCGGTAATCTCATCGTTTGTAAGAGCCCAGCCCTTGAATGTATAACCAGGATAGATAGGAGCAGTTGCAGGAACCTTAATGTCAGCACCGCTTGCTACTTCCTGAGTTGATACAACGTTACCGTACATATCAATGAATACAACTACGAATGTTGATTCAGCTGTTTCTGTAAATACAGGAGTTACCTCTGTATCAGCAACTGCTGTGAATGAATATGTTTCGTTAGTTGAAACGAGCTTGTTAGCAACCTTCCAACCTACGAACTCTGCACCCTCATTAGCCTGAGCTGTAAGAGTTACAGTTGAGTTAGCAGGAACCTTAGTAGTCTTACCGTTTGTTGCGTCCTCGCTGTTAAGAGTTGTTGTACCGTAAGCAGTCTTAGCAACTGTGATATCATAACCCTTAAGCTGAGGAAGAACCTTAGTTTCGAGAACCTGACCGCAAATTGTACAGCTTGTAACTTCTGAACCCGGCTTATCAAGTGTAGGCTCTGTTACAACAGGTTTACCCTTTGTGCAATCTTCTGTTACAACCTTAGCAACTTCGTCATAGTTAGCGTTTGCTGTTACAGCAGAAACTGCCGGCCAGCTATAAGTTGTATGGCTGTGCTGTTTACTACCTGCCGGTGTAGCAGTTGTATCAGCAGTATTTGTCTTTGGAGCTACAGGAGTAGCGCCTGCAGCAAGCTTCTGAGTATCAACTACAGTGCCTGCGGCGTTTGTAAATGTGATTGTATAAACCTTAACAAGACCCTTAACTGCATCTTCAAGAGCAGTAGCAGCAGCAGTTACCTGTGCCTGATCTGTATAAGCTTCAACAGTAGCCTTAGCGTTAGCTTCAAGAGCAGCTGTTACCTTAGCATAAGATTCAGCTGTGTACTTAGTACCGTCAACAGCCTTTGCAGCATCAAGTGCAGCATAGTAAGCTGTACCATCAAGCTTATCGTCCTTAGTCTGAGTATCTACATGTTTACATACAGTACATGTTCCTGTAAGAACAGTGCCTGAAACAAGTGTATGCTTACTTGTCTCTGCATAAGTAATGTTACAATTTTCCTCAGCTGTAGTAGCAACCTCAGTGTAAGTTGCATCTGCAGTAGCAGCTGATACTGCAGGCCATGAGTAAGTTGTTACTTCGTGCTTATTGTCGCTCTTATAATTTACAGTTGCAGCAGTATTTGTTGAAGGAACTGTTGGAGTATCGCCTTCTTTAACTGTCTGCGTATCAACAGTCTTGCCGTTGATGTCATTAAATGTAATAGTATAAGTCTTAGTTTCAGGTGTTGATTCCTTTGCATAATCTGTCCAAATTAATGCCCAGTTAGCAAAAGTGCTATCTGTATCGTCATGTGTAATAAGGAACAATTCAGGATTTACAGCATTAGTGTTATTCGGTTCACCAGTACCGTCGAGTGAAGTTCTGTAATAAGGCTCAAACTCTGTACCGGCAATATCTGTGTCAAATGTAAATACATCTGAAAGGTCGCAGTCTTGAAGAACCTCAAAACTATATACAAAAGAAACAATACCATACTTACCGAATGGTTTTACGCCGTCTGCAGTACCAATAAAGTTAGATACTGACTGATCACCTGCTACAGCAGCCTTACCTGTAACTGCACCATAGAATGTACCATCTTCAACATTTACATTGTTTCCTGCAAAGGCTAACGCTGTAGGATAAAACTGAGTGCCATCGGCTATACAACCTGCAGCACCTGAAGAAACAGCCTTCCATGTATCGCCACGTGATGGCTTTGAAGAATAAGCTGCAGCTTTAAGGTATTCCTTATTGAACTTACCCTTGAACTGACCGTTTTGAAGAACGTCAAAACCACCAAATTCAACTGTTACAGCAATACGATCGCCTGCCTTAAGTGTTGCAGGGTTAAGAATATTTTTAGCTGTCTTAACGGCTTCATAAGTATGTGACGCATCCATGCCATAGTAATTCTGAAAGTATGATGCAGCATAGTTTTTAATTGCGTTTGTATCTGATTTATCTTTAACTTTTGCAATAGCCTCTTTCATACCTGCATTAGTACCCTGTGAAGATACTGTTGCACCAATTACAGGCTTATAGTCATTACGATGGTCTTCATAGCCACTATTTCCATAATCTTCAAATCGTCCACCGAAGCTTAAACTCCATGAACCCATTTGGTTATAAGTTTCGTCGCTGTTATAGCTCCAATATTCAGGAGTTGACTGAAGCTTTGAAAGGCTTGTATCAACGCCGTCATCAACCCACCATTTTCTGTTTTTAGTAACAGTATAATTTGTTTCACCGAACATATCCGGCGCATCAGGAGTACCTGCTAAAGCAGAAAACGGAACGGAGAATGCAACCATAAGAACTGCAAGAAGAACAGCTATTGCTTTTCTAAATGTCTTTTTCACTTAGAAATCCCCTTTATTTATTTTGAAAAAAATCACTTTATCTCTAATCCGTTATAATAACCGGAACCGGATGAACATGCATAAATTGCTGTTGCATCGGCGCCTGTTACAACGCCGTCACCGTTAAGGTCATAGTTTAAATCCGTTTGCTTTGAAGCAAAAAGATATACACTTGTTGCATCGGCAGCTGTAATTATACCATCCTTATTAAAATCACAAGCCATCATAGGGATAACCGCATTAGTAATATCGGCACCGTTTACGATAACGGTAACGTCATTACGAGCTATTGCATAATCAGACGAGATTGAAAGATAGTAGGTTCCGTCCTTTAACGAATCAATAGAGAAAGCGTTTACACCATCTTTAAGAGATGATGTGGTTGTACCGACAAGCTCGGTACGAGCTGAATCGGAATATACGTTAACCGTATATTCACCGTAAACAGGACTGTTGGCAGTATTGCCTTTCGCATCTGTCATAATAACAAGCGAACCGTTTACGCTATGACCGGTTGACGGTGAAACGTCACAGGTCATTAAATATAGAGAACCGGGATAATCGGCAGATTCGGTAACAAGAGCGTACTCATCGTCAAATCCGTCATTATAATTAGCCAAAACGAAAGTCTTATTTGGGTCTGTTGAAACCGAAATAACATCAGCGGCGTCACAATCCTTTGCAAAAGCAACCGAGAAGGTTGCAAGCAACGTGCCGTCCTTTGTTACAGATGAACAAGTGTCAGCATCTGAAACAAAGCCGAATACCAAATTAGAATCATTCGTTACGGTTCCCATCGAAGATACGCCGGCAACCTCATCAGAAAGAAGAGCCTTAGGCTCACTCTGCACCGATACATCCGAAGAATAGGTTGATGTAACCTGCACAACCGATAACTCGGTGACGCCCTCTAAATAAAAGCTGACGTCGTATGTACCGGCAGGTAACTTATCACCGTCGTATTGTTTGCCGTTAGAATCTGTGTATGTGCAATAAACGTTCGGGCTCTCCGTTCCGAGCGCAGCAGCATACGAAGTACGAGGAAGGCACACAACAAGCGCAACAAAAGCCAAAAACGCAAGTGTACCGAAAATAACACCTACTCGTTTTTTCGCAATTGTATTCATTGGTGTTACCTCCTTGTTAAAAAAATTGCTTAATTTGGGGAGAAGCAGAATCGCCGTGAAGGGCAAAGACAAAATCGGTCAGAAAACATAAAAATATGAAACCAAGCAACTTTGGCAAAAGCCAAACACCGTGAAACACTAAATATTTACTAAACGAAACTGCCCATAGCCTCCCCGCCCAAAGCGGGCATAGTATATAAACGGCAAAAGCCGAATATATCAAGACAAAGCAAAGCCATAGCTCTGCTTAATTAAATGATAACACAAGTTATCGTAATTTTCAAGTAAAACTTCTTAGGGACTTTCGCCCCTAAGAAGTATAGAAGCTAATATTACTTAATAGTAACAGCAGGAAGTGCGATAGCAGATGATGCAATAGCATAAACAGTTGTAGCATCCGCACCGGTTACCGAGCCGTCACCGTTAAGGTCATAACGAAGATCAGCAGCCTTAGAAGCAGCTGAATATACAGCAGTAGCATCTGCGCCGGTTACATTGCCATCCTTATTGTAGTCACAAACAACCATTGCAATTGCAGGACCTGCAATATCAGCGTCACCAACAACAATGCTTACTGTACGTGCAAGAGCGAATTCAGAAGTAATTGTTACTGTATATGTGCCAGGTGCAAGGTCAAGACTAATCTCGTTTGCATCAGTTGTAAGGTCAAATGGCTTTTCAAGAACAGGAGTGTTTGCACTGTCATAAACAGTTACTTTATATGTTCCGTTTACGCCCTTATTGTTAGTAGCACCCTTTGAAGATGTTGCTACAACAAGTGAAGCAGTAACATTATGAGTTGACGGAGCCAATGACTCAACCGAAGGAACGATTGTAGTATTGCCTGTAACAGTAAGCTCATATGGGAATGCTGTTGCTGTATCGTCAAATGTAAGTTTGTCGCCGTTAACAGTAAGTTCAGGTTTAAGAGTATAACCATCCTCTGCTGTTACATTGATTGAAACAACCTGACCCTTTTCTACAGCTACAGGACCTGAGTAAGCAACACCGTCGATTGTTACTTTAGCACCTGCAACAGGAGTTACAGTAAGCTCACAGCTCTCAAACTCAGTAAGACCGATTTCAGCTGCCTGAAGTTCAGTATCAACATTGTAAATCTTAGCAAGCTGAGCGTCATAGTTCTTACGGTCATTGATATTGAATGTGCCGGAATTCTTATACTTATAAGAACCGTTACCATAGTTAGCAAGGTCAACTGCGGCAGCAAGAGCTCTCACGTATCTGTTCCAAGATGCTGATGAGTACTTTGTTGTGCCTTCGTTAACAAGCTTACCTGATGCATCAAATGAACCAAAGCGTGGGTTAGCTGCTACGCCATTCTTAGATACGGTTGCTTCAGTAGCAACTGTACCGTCCTCATTGTATGTAGCAGGTGTTGCCTTGAGCATTGAGTAAGCATTACCCGATGCGCACTTGATTTCATTTTCAAGCTGCTTGCCCTGGTAACCACGTTCAATAACTGCAGAAGCGAATATGTTAAAGAGTTTAACGTATTCTTTTGCCTGAACAGAAGATACTTCAGAAGCTGTGGTATAAGTAAACTTAGAACCTGCATTCTTGAGGTCATTCATAAGCTTAGCAGCGTCAACATAAGACATACCGTTTCTTTCAACAGTCTTGCCTGTTGTTGCGTCAACGTAATCAACGTCAACTGTATACTGCTGTTCAGCCTTCTTTGCATATTCTACCATCTTATTATATGTAAGAATATCAAAGTTAATTTCTTCAAGACCATTTCTAAGCTCAGAAATCTCATTGTAGAGTGTTGATGATGAGCTGATAAGGTGAGACTTAACTACGCTAAGAACATATTCAAGTCTGTCATTAGCCTGAGTAGCAATACCACGATTATCTACTGAGTCCATCTCGCCTGAGTTAGGAATGAGCTGATACTCAGCTGATGGGAACTTACATGCCCAATTATCGCCTGAGTTGCACTTTTTGCCTTCAGCATTTCTGTATACATATTGAACCTGATTATAAAGAGGCTCGTTATCTTTGTTTGTATCCTGAGTAGTTGTCGGTCTCTGCCATGGGCCGCCAGGATATGTATCGAGATCCCATTTTGTAGCATACTTAACTGAGTTAGTAAGGTAATAGTTACCGTCCTGACCGAGTGTTACATTAGCCAATGCAGCATCCTTGCCATTCTTAACATCTGATGATGTAAGCGGCTTTGGTGAGTAAATAGGCATTGTACATTTCTCATCGGAATAGTAAATTCCCTTTACGCCGCCACTGGTTGCACCTGTTGTAGCGTCTATTGTGCCGCCGACATAAGCAGTTGCTTTAACCGATTCAGGGATTGTGTAGCTTACCTGAGTACCCTTTACAGTAAATGTTACTGTTTCGTTAGAGGTTGAGTAAGGAACGTATGCACGATCGCCTGTTGCGGAAGTTGTAACTGAAGTTGTAACTGCATACTCTGTTTTATCTGACTGAGTAAGAGCTGATTCAGCAGTGTAAGGAGCTGACTGAACGCTAAGTACATTCATAAGAGCATCCTTAGCCAAATCATAAACTGAACCGATAGATGCATCCTCTTTGAAGTCGGATGTTTTATAGTTAGCCATGATATTGGCAAGTTCGTTATAGTTTTTATCAAGTGAGCCGGCTGAACCGCTTTCACCGATAACAAGCTGGAAGCTGCCTGTCTTATAAGAACCTGAATTATAGAAGTTAACATTAACATCATAAGTGCCGGTCTTAACAGTAGCCTCACCGTCGAAACCAAACGGTCTGTAGTTATTAACAGCATTTGAACCAAATGTTTGCTTTGAGGTATTTATATAGATAGCATCAATACCGGTACCGAGTGTAACCATATTAAAGATGTTATCATAGTTATATTTACCACCGGTCTTAAGATACATTGTATCATAAATACCGCTTTCATTGATATGGTAACCGGCAATAATCTTAGCATCAAGTGCTTCCTGAAGAGTGAATGCAACGTGAGTTCTTGTTTCAATCTCCTTGCCCTCATTTTGCTTTGAAATGTTACCGATTTCCTCAGAAGTATAACCTCTGTAGTAGTCAACAGCACCAAGGCCGCTACCTGTAGAACCGTTTGTATGGTTACGCTGCCATTCGCCGAATTCGCCTGAGCCTGCAGATGTTTCTACACGATAGTCATACATACCAATCTTAAGAAGATCACCTGTTGACTTATCCCAACGAGCAATAGCGTTATTTTCACCGATATCTACTGTTGTTAAATTAGAATCATCGAATGCCTTAGCTGCAGTAGTAAGGTTATTTGATTCATAGCCGGATTTTCTGTCAAAGAAGAATACACCGTCAATGCTCTTTTCCTTACTGCCGCCCTTCATAAAGAATGAATACTGAGCGATTTCGTTAAGCTTGTTAGAAGCGATAACCATCTTATCAGGATAGTTTGCAGAGATATTACCGCCGATACCTGTAAGAGAATGAACGGTTACACCGTTTTCTTCTCTGTCAGTGCCGTCTGTCTGCTGGAATGTAGAGTTGAAGTTATAATCAGCATCATAAAGAGCATTTCTGAAGCTTACTTCACTTGTAAGAAGCTTATAAGCTGTTACAGTATTGCCTCCATAAAGAACATTGCCCTGATCATCAACAATATCATAATTTACAACAACACGGCATGTGTTTGTTGTATCAGAACCTGAAACATCGAACGGAACTGAAATATTAATTTTAGCACTCTTACCCGGATCAATAGGAGTTTCAGGGAAATCTATTGTATCATCAGGCATTTCTTCGTTATAAACATCATATTGAAGCACGCTTGTAATCTTTACATAGTAACGTGAAAGCTGAGTAGGCTTGCCGTCCTTAATGTACGATGCATTGATACCTACCGAGTTGTTTGTAACAGTAAGTGCATCATCATAAGGTTGACCTGAAATACAGCCTGTTACGGTGTTAGAACCGAATGAAGCAGTAGCCATCTTGAGCTGATGCTGACCAAGTGTAGTCAATGCATTAGGAATGAAGCTGTTAACTGCCTGTACTGCAAAACAGATACCTCTGATAATAGAATCAGAGTAGGTCTTAGGACCGTTTGTACCGTATCCGCCGAACTCTACGAAGTTACAGATAAGCTTTTGGAATGCACCCAAGTCCTTACCGCTTGTACCTGCGAGTACCTTAACCTGGAAGAAATCATCAAACGGATGAGCACTTGTAGCATCAGGAACGATTGTCTTAAAGCTCTGTCCGCTGTAACGTGCGCCAAACAATCCGTTAATGAGATCCTTAAGTAAATCATAAACTGTTACGACGAATGAAGTCTTTTGGATAGGCTCTGCAGAAACGATTGTAAATAACTGGTTAAGGAAGTTAGATACGCCGCAAAGACCTGTCTTTGAATTTTCTTTACCAATATCAAGGAATGAAAGAACAATGTTGTTCCAAATAAGTTCCTCTGAATTGAATTTAGCATAACCTGTACCCTGAAGTGTACCGAGAACAGGCATAAGCTTATTAGCTATTGCATTAATGTTTTCCCAAAGAGTATTCTTTGTTGTGATAAGGCTGTTGCCGTTTCCATCACAAATACCGAGGAGAGCACCTACGCCCATAGCTCTTTCGCCCTTATTTACAGCCTTCTCCATTGCATGGTCGCCGCCGTAGTAGCAAACTACAGAATTAAGAAGGTCAAAGAGTGTTGTTTTAGAATCAACAGCTGCTGACTCTGTCTTCCAAGTATTGCCGTTTTCGTCCTCAAGAGGAACGTAAGCCTCAATTACATAAGCAACTGCGTCACGAGCCATTGGAAGAATTGTGCCTTCAAGTGTTGCATTGATTGTTCCGTCGCTGCCAATCTTTACAAGCTTTGAATAATCCTTGTCAGGCATTGAGTATGATAAATACTCCTTAAGGCATACATAAGCTACTGCTTCTGCATCCTTACATCCGTCCCAATCAGAAGGATGGATAATTTTCTCAAGCTTGCCTGAGCCAAGATTTACCTGACCGATACAAGCAACGAGCATAGGAATCATTGCTTCTTCAAGATTCTTCTCTGTAAGAGCAGCGCTGGCGCCGTTCTTTGCGTAGAAAGCTTTAAGAATGTTAGCGTCTGTAGCGTCTGCTGTGTACTGAACCATCTTGCAAGCGTTGCCAACAAGTGTTGAAACGATTGACTTAATTGCTGCTGCGTCAATAGTTGCAAAATCACCGGTTGTTGTCATTTCAGGACGTGTACCGATAACGTTGCCGCGCTGCGGGAACAAGTCCTTAACTGCTGCAACAAGTGCGTCATTAAAGCCTGCTACCATTGAGCTGTACTTTGAATAGCTTTCGCTAAAGAACTTATCGAGGTTTGGAGTACCTGTTTCTGCAAAGTAAAGATTGATAGGACCTGTTGTTACGTTAAAGCCGTAATCAGCAAGCGGGCTGTATCTTAACTTAGCGAAAAGTCTCGTTGCGTCGATATCTTTCCAAGAACCTGTTGAGTCCTCGGCAGCTGTACGATCATAAGTTACCGTCTTCTTAACATAAGCAAGGAAATCATCTGCTGTGTCAAACTTATAATCCTTATATACTGCATTTGCCCATTGATTGAGCTTAGCCGGTGTATAGTTTGCAGCAACATCATTATCATTCCACTCGCCCTTTTGGTCGAAGAAATAATAATAGTTGTTATCAAAGTTAGCGCCGTGACCCTTATCAAATCCATCATTTACGTGAAGGAGTTTGACTGTACCCTTGAGAACTGTATCCCAAGCAAGGTCAAGAGCTCTGTAACTGAAATCAAAAAGATTATCGGTTGCCTTAAGTGTTACCTTTGTGGTTGATTCTGTTGCATAACCGTTTTCGTCAGGAGCACCGTAAGCAAAAAGAAGAACGTTAAGAGGATTACCCTCATCATCTTTAAATTCATCTGAATATACAAGGTTAGGGTCATAACCAAGCTTTGCAGCTGCAGTAGCGTAGTCAGAACCGCTTGCCTTCATTTCAGCTTTAATCTTCAAATAACGTGTAGCCGATGTATCCTGAATTGCTGTTTGCGAATCAGCATCTGTGTATTCTTGATTATATGTAACAAGTACACTAATCTTATCAAGAAGCTCTGTTGTGAGTTTATTAATAAGCTGGTCATCATAAACCCATGTTGCAGTACCGTTCTTGAAATTATTAATTTCCTCTTCTGTATACCAATTAGTATATTGGAAAATAAGGTTTTGAGCAACATTGTATACTAAGTTAGTCTTATACTTCGTATCTGTAAAGCCCAAAAGATTACCTACAATCTTATATACGTCAAGGTTTGCAACGTTACCGAGAGTACCGAGAGTAAAGTTACCTCTAAGCACCTGGCCTAAAATATCAGAGCCGTTATAGTCGCAAGAAAGGTTTTGTAAAATACCGATTACGCTTCTTAAAATATCAGTTGAAGATGCAGTTTCTCTTGAAATACTCCAATCCTTAGTGGCAACAGCCTTAAAGTTAAGGTTGCCGGCATCACCGAGTAAGTTACCATATGAGTTAAGAAGATCAGCGACACCCCTAAGTGTATAGAAAAGTTCATCAACACTGTGAGTACGTACCGGAATGTCTTTTTTAACAAGACCAAAAGCATTAAGCTTAAGTGTACGGCTGTTGCTGTCCCATGTGATATACTGGGTAATACTTGAAGGAAGGTTTTCAAGAAGCTTATCAATCTGCGGACCGTATTGGGCAAGCATCAAATCAGCATAGTCAAGTAAAGCTGTAGCTACCTGTTCATCGGAAAGAATAGCCCACGCCAAATCGTTATATTCGATTGACTCGTCGGCATACGTCTTTTCACTGCTCATAGTATCAGCATAAGCAGTTAAAGCACCGGTAAAGCAGGAAGCTGCCATAAGCACTGCCATAAATAATGCCAGAAGCTTATGTGAAAACTTTTTTGCCTTCGTTTTCATTTTTTACCTCCATTAAATTTAAAATTAATTGAATAATAAAGTGTTAACATATTGCAGGGGAGCCTGTCACAATCTCTGACCATCAGGCAATCTGAATTAGACTGAAGGTCGGCAAAGCCAAACCGTTGCACCAAAAACTGCGCAATATGTGCTTTAAACACATTATAATTATTACATAAGGCAACAAAAAAGTCAATAAAGACAAACGACAAATGATATTTTTGTAACAATGTCCAAAAAAGCAAACTTATTTTTGACACCTTGCACAAATTATTAACTAAAAGTTTACAATTTGTTTATAATTTGACGCCAAAAAACGCTTGATTTTCCGCAAGTAAAGCTGTGATACTTTACACAAAATTTACATTTGTAAAGATGTTTGCCTTTACAAATCGAACAGAATTTTA
>OMCS01001287.1_pt1 | contig 11548 bp, 8 predicted proteins | sample 1674241 | NCBI WGS metagenome assembly OMCS01 (sample SAMEA103958153, study PRJEB25191) | human gut metagenome
ATACCGGAGTGCTTTTCAGTGATGGCACGCACCAGCTTTACCGCCAATGGCTCAAAGGAATCGATAGGGACTCCCAGCCGTACCCGTCCTACAATGCTTTGGGAGGCGGTCAAGGCATTCTGTACGCCATCCTGGTAGGTGCTTATGATTTTGCGGCACTCTTCGGCAAATACCCGCCCCGCCGGGGTCAGAGAAACGGTGTGGGTGGTGCGGTTCACCAGCTTAATCCCCAGCTCCTTTTCCAGCGAGGAGATGCTTCGGCTTAGGGCTGGCTGGGTGATATACTGCTGGCTGGCCGTCTGGGTAAAATTAAGCGATTGAGCTAACGCGTAGTAACATTCCAATTGAAAGATCGTCATGGTTTTGCGTGTCCTCCATTCGTTTTGGCCACAGTATTCTCTTTGCCTTCCCTAATATTTTACCATGCGAGTAAGAGGAAAGCAACCAAATACAATATACAAAAATCCGTCAAATCGCTGGAATCATGTGCTTTTTGCACAAATATAATGAACAATATCACAGCACTTTGACTGTTATGCAAAAACAGCATCAATCAAGCTCGTTTCTTGGCATTTCACAATTTCGACATACTTGGTTATCATGGAAGCGTAGATTAAGCTTCCGGAAGCGAATCTTGTGTGTTTTTGGGGGTCGGCCGCCCCCGGAGCGCGAAAAATGATTCTGGCGCGAAAGTATCGCGCCGCAGGAGGATTTATCATGACTAGACAGCTTCTCAAGGGCATCCGTGTGCTTGATTTCACCGACTTCCTGGCAGGTCCCTACTGTGGTATGTATCTGGCCGATATGGGCGCCGATGTTATCAAGGTGGAAAACCTGACCACCGGCGGCAACTTCGTCCGCAACGCGCGCCCTTTGGAAAAAAATAGTGGACTGAGCATGTATTTCCAAAATCTGAACCGCAATAAGCGCGGTGTTGCCATCAACCTCAAAACAGAGGACGGAAAAAAACTGTTCAGCGAATTGGTAAAGAGCGCTGATGTACTGCTGGAAAACAACCGTCCCGGTGTTATGGGCCGTTTGGGCTTCAGCTATGAAGAGTGCAAAAAGCTGAATCCGCGCCTGGTTTATGCTTCTATCTCCGGCTTTGGCCAGTATGGTCCCAATGCCAATCGTCCCGGCTACGACCTCATCGGCCAGGCTATGGGCGGCAGCATGAGCATCACCGGCTGGCCGGGCAGCGAGCCCACCCGTGCCGGTATGGCCATCGGTGATCTGTTCGGCGGTCTGAATGCCGGCTTCGCCATCTGCGCTTCTCTGTATAACCGTGAAAAAACCGGCGTAGGCAACCACATCGATGTCGCCCTCGTCGATTCCATCTTCTCCGGCATGGAAGCCAAGATGATGCAGTATGTTTACACCGGTGTCAGCCCCGTCAAGACCGGCAACAAGTACATCACCTCCGCCCCCTATGATTCCTTCAAGGCCAAGGACGATTATTTCGTCATCGCCTCCGGCACCGATAAGCACTTTGAAAAGCTTTCCGCTGCCATGGGTATGCCGGAACTGGCTCAGGATCCCCTGTACTGCGATACCGAGTCCCGCAAGAAGAACGCGGATTCCCTCAAGGAGATCATCGAAAAGTGGACTGCCGATAAAACCGTTTCCGAGGTCTGCAAGATCATCGATGAGGCAGGTATCCCTGTAGCGCCCATTTATAACTGCGAGCAGGCCGCCAACGATAAGAACATCGTGGAAGTGCGTGAGATGCTCGTCAAGGTCCCTGCGCCGGTTAAGCACCCCGATGCTCCCAAGGAGCTGACCGTCATTGGTAACCCCCTCAAGATGGAGGAAGCCCCCTGCGTCTATTACAAGGCCGCTCCGGATCTGGGCGAGAACAACGAAGAGATCTTTGAGTCCCTCGGCTTCACCAAGGAACAGCTCGAAGCGTTCCGTGCCGAAGGCGTCATCAACTGATAACTGACAAGGAGGGTACAAGTTTATGTCACTTCCTAAAGAGGTCCATATCCAGGAATGCTGCCCCCGTGATGGTTGGCAGAACCACGCGGAGTTCATTCCTACCGATGTCAAGATCAAGTACATCCGCCGTATGATCGATTGCGGTGCCAAGGAGCTGGAAGTTACCAGCTTCGTCAATCCCAAGGTCATGCCCCAGATGGCCGATGCGGCCGCCGTGTTTGAAGCGATCAAGCCCTACGCCGCCGAAAAAGGCTGCACACTCAGCACCCTGGCCCTTAATAAGCGCGGTGCCGATGACGCCGTCGCGGCCGGCTCCCACATGCTGTCCTTCGTGGTCAGCGCCAGCGAGGAGCACAACCTCCGCAATTCCCGCCGTACCATTCAGGAGAGCATGGCTCAGTTCAAGGAGCTGGCTTCCCAGCAGACCGGTGATGTTCGCATCCAGTTGGCTCTGCCCTGCGTGTTCGGTTCTCCCTTTGGCGATGAGATCCCGCTGGAGCGTCTGGATTGGATCGTAGAAGAGGCCCACAGCGTCGGTGTGGAGTACTTTGGCCTGGCCGATACCTCCGGTATCTCTACCCCCACCCACACCCGGGAAGTCCTCCGCCACATGATTGGCCTGGTCGGCGCAGATCACATCTGTGCGCACCTGCACGATACTCACGGCATGGGCATTGCCAATGCCTTTGTAGCCCTGGAAGAAGGCGTCACCCACTTTGATGCCTCCCTGGCGGCCATGGGTGGCTGCCCCTTCGCCCCTGGCGCCAAGGGCAATATCGCCACCGAAGACCTCGTAAATATGTGCGAGAAGATGGGCATTCACACCGGTTATAATCTGGAAATGCTCACCCAGACCGCCCGCGATATGTGCGAGGAGATCCACGCCCATCTGGGCGGCAGTATGGCGCTGGCCTGCCACGGCTAAGATGCCGTTAATTCCCGGCTTTCCTTCCCGCATGGTTGCGGTACAATTAGGTCATATGTGAGAGATCACATGAGATAAAAATTCGGACAAAAAAGAAAGGAAGAAAATCATGAAAAGAAGTATCATCGCACTGATTATGGCACTGGCTATGATCCTGACCCTGGTTGCCTGCGGCAATAACAACGGCGACAACAACAATGGTGGCAACGATGTTAAGGCCATTCAGCTGAGCCTGGGCCACACCAACAACACCGATCACCATTATCAGGTCCTCGCTGAATCCTTTAAGAAGATCGTTGAAGAGAAGTCCAATGGACAGCTCATCATCAATATCTTCCCCGCCGAGCAGCTCGGTTCCGGCTCCGAGATGCTGGAGTCCGTTAAGTCCGGTACCCAGGATATGGTTCTGGATCCCGATGCTTACCTCGCCAACTATGATCCGCTGTTCAATGTTATCGCTATGCCCTATGTGTTCACCTCCTGGGATCATGTTCTCACCTTCGCTGATAGCGATGTAGCTGCTACCCTCAATACCGCTATCGAAAAGCAGGGCATGACCATCCTGGGCTGGGCTGCCAATGGCTTCCGTGTTGTTACCTCCAATAACGAGATCAACAGCCCCGCCGATTTCTCCGGCTTGAAGGTTCGCGTCGGCTCCGCTAAGCTCATCGCTGATATGCTGACCGCCCTGAACGCCAACCCCACCACCCTTTCCATGAGTGATACTTACAGCGGTCTGCAGACTGGCATCGTTTCCGCTCAGGAAAACCCCACCTCCAATATCATCGGCAGTAAGTTCTATGAGGTTCAGAAGTATCTAGCTGTCACCCATCATCAGTATGTTTCCGAGCCCCTCATCATGAACAAGGCCAAGTTCGATAGCCTGTCTCCCGAGCTGCAGCAGATCCTGCTGGATGCTGCCAAGGAAGTTTGCGCTGCTGATGTTAAGACCGTTTCCGAGTCCGAAGCTTCCGACCTCAAGTTCATCGAGGAGCAGGGCGTTACCATCACCTATCCCGATCTGACCGCTTTCGAAGAGGCTCTGGCTCCTGTAACCGAGTCCTACTGCAAGCAGTACGGTGATGAGTTCACCGCCCTGTACAACCAGCTGAAAGGCTAACTGATTGAGTCATCTCCACGGCAGAGCCGGGCACACCCGCCCGACTCTGCCCCTCCTCAAGTTCTCTTATCAGTAAAGGAGTAATTCTATGTTCCGCAAAACGCTGAAAACTGCGGTCGGAGCCTTCAACAAGGTCTGCAATCTCCTTTTGGGCATTGTCATGGTCGCCATGTTCCTGGTTCTGCTGCTGCAGATCATTTCCCGCTTTATCGCGTTCATTCCACTGCCTTGGTCGCAGGATCTCATCGTATTCCTGCTAATCTGCAGTGTGTTCCTGGGGGCCTGCACTGCTACGGCCAATAATAAACAGATCCGCTTGGAATTCTTCGTGGATCTGTTGCCCAAAAAGCTCACCGAAGTCATCCTCATCATTGCTGATCTCATCAGCATTGCGTTCCTAGTGGTCGTTACCTCCCAGGCCTTCCAGTTGACAGGCGAGAATATGCATGTTATTGTTGGCTCTTCTCCCATCACTTATGGCTGGTACTACTTTGTGGTAGGCGTTGGTGCCGTTGGCATGATCCTTAACTTCATCCTTCTCATTGTAGACCGCTTCGCTGATCTCTTTGCCAAAAAAGGAAAGGAGGAAGTCACCGCATGACTGCATTCCTGTTGATTTCCACCGGCATTCTGCTCCTTATCGCTGTTCCTATCGGCATGGCGATGGGCACCGCCTCTCTGCTCACCATTCTGCAGGGCGGCACTCTCAATGCGCTTATCATCACCCAGAAGCTCCTCAGCGGCGTCAGCAAGTTCTCGCTGCTGGCTATTCCCATGTTCACCCTGGCCGGTGAAGTCATGACCCTGGGCGGTGTTTCCGATAAGCTCATCTACCTGGCCAACCGTGTGGTAGGCCGGTTCAAAGGCGGCCTTTCCATGGTCACCACTTTGGCTTGCATGTTCTTCGGCGCTATCTCCGGTTCCGCTACCGCTACGGCCGCTGCCATCGGCGGCATCATGGTAGAGCCCATGGAAAAAGCCGGTTATAAGAAAGAATACACCGCAGCTGTTATCGCTTCCTCCGGTCTGCTGGGCCTCATTATTCCTCCCAGCGGCACCATGCTCATGTATGCCATCGTCGCCGATGTCTCCGTCCTGGAGATGTTCACCGGCGGTATCATCCCCGGCATCATCATGGGCCTCAGCCTTATGGTCGTCGAGTACTTCCGCGCCAAGAGAAACGGCTACGGCACCTCCGAGCTGGATATCGCTGAGTTCCATACCCAGAGCAAGGCCAAAATCGTTATTCAGAGCTTCCTGGCGCTGCTGTCTCCGGTCATCATCCTGGGCGGTATTTACAGCGGCAAGTTCACCGCTACCGAAGCCGCCGGCGTATCCGTTCTGTACGGTTTCATCATTGGCTACTTTGTGTTTAAGCAGCTCAATATCAAGAAAGCCTATGAGGCCTGCGTCAAGACCGGCGTCAGCACCTCTATGATCCTGTTCCTCATCGGTGCGGCTGCCGTATTCGGCTGGATGCTCACCATGCAGCAGATCCCCAATCAGATCGTTGCTGCCATCAGCGGCATTACCAATAGCCCCGCTGTCGTTCTGCTGCTCGTTAACCTGGCGCTGTTTGTGGCCGGCGCCCTCTTGGATAATGTCGCCGCCATCACCCTGCTCACCCCCGTTTTGGTCCCGCTGATCAGCGCCTATGGCATCGATAAGACCTTCTTCGGTATTATCATGATCATCAACCTCTCCATCGGCCAGATCACCCCGCCCATCGGCATGAACCTCTTCGTCTCCTCCAGCATCTGCGAAGTTCGCCTGGAGAAGGTCATCCGGCAGGTACTGCCCTTCCTGGCGGTTCTCATCGTCGATCTGTTCCTCTTCACCTACATCCCCGGCATCGTCACCGTGCTGCCCAATGCACTGCTGCACTGATCCCGGAATTTAGCACGGGCCATACTCCGGTCGGTTTTCCGGCCGGAGCTTCCCTGCATCTTATCCCAATAGAACGGAGGCACCAGCCATGCTGTTTTTCCTGCTTTTCATCGTGCTTATGCCCGCCCTTACCTATGCGGATTACCGCCTGTACGGCAAAAAGATGGAAGAGACCCTGGCCGCCCAGCCGGATTACGACCAAAACCGCGAAAACTACGATGCCCTGCTGGCCAAGCTGATGGCCCGCCAAAAGAAAACCGATACCCTCGTCTGTGCCGTGCTGTGCATTGTGGCCTTCATCTTGGGCGTCTATACCTCCACCGCCGGCGGCATTATGTAACGGTTAATAATATTTGGGGATGCCATATATTCCCATTCTTAGCAAAAAGCCTTCCATTGCGGGGGCTTTTTGTGCACTTTTTAGGGCGTTTCTGCAATTCACACCGCTTTGCCCGCATTTCGCCCCCTGGGCGAAAAATACCCCCTAAAAGGGGGTATTATGGGGTTGAAAGTAGGGCCTCTGCGCCCAGTAAAACCACAATTTTAAGAAAAATGAAAAGGAGGCCCACCCCCATGAAAAAACGCCTGCTCAGCGCCCTGCTCGCGCTGGCTTTAGTCTTTGTCCTGCTTCCTACCACCGCCTTGGCGGGGGAGACAACAGGGAAGGACTATGATATCTCCATCAACGGAAAAGGCTGGAAGTTTGAGAAGGACACTCCAGTTTACTTTTATGGATACGATCCTTCAAACTACTTTTTTAGCACCACAGCGGATCACCAATGGACAACTAATAGCAACCTGATGTTAACCAAGGAAGGTAATACCGTTACTATTACTATTCGCCCCAGTAAATACCATCCATATGAGAGCCCCCAATTTACGCTCAAGAAAGAATCTACATCTACAGAGAAAAACGATGTACCCTGCATCGAGATGGGCAATGGTAATAACCTTGTAATTACAGGTAAGGGCACCCTTAATATTACTCGAAATGAAAGTAAAAGCCGTGGGGCCGCACTGTATTCAGATGTGGGCGATATTACAATCAATGGCGGAATTACCGTAAATATTAGTTTCCTCAACGGAAAAGATTATAACAATAAAAATGTTTCCAGCAACGCCATTTATGTAGGTGACAATCATAACCTCACCGTTTCAGGAAGTGGAACGAATGTAACCGCAACAAATCAGGGCTTTGATTCATCCCCCGCGACAGTTTGCGTGGAAGGTGGTACTATTACCGTTTCCGGTGGTGCATCCCTTAGCGCAACTAATACATACGCTGACAATTTCTCTGGTTCTAGCGTTACACAGCACTTCAAAAGTTATGCCATTTCGGGTACAGAATCTAAGCCTTGTACTCTAATTGTTGCAGATGAAAAATCTAGTGTTACTGCATGGGCATATGATGAAAAATATGGCAAGCCTTTTGGCTTTGTAACTTATAATATCACCGGTGCTACAGTTAAGGCTGGCAGCAACGCTTACTATGCTACCGAAACTAACATCGATAATATCAATGGAAAAGAATATGTAAAAATCTCCGTCCCCGCCCTCGAAACAACCGCTGATGTTCTGATTGCAAAAGAAAACGCCGTTGTCGGCGTGAGAACCTCCCTTGGCGAAGGCAATGGCTACTACACTTACAATAAAGACACCAAGACCCTCACTCTTGAGGATGTCAGCATCACCAATGTAGCCCACTTCATCCAGTTTTGGGCTAAAGATTCCTATACTATCGAGCTGAAAGGCACCAACACCATAACGGGTGTTACAAGTGCGATTCGTGTTCCTGAAAAGGGCTATAACAATGAAAGTCTTGATGGACTTAATGTCACCATTACCGGTACCGGCAGCCTCAATGTTACCGCTAATACCTATGCCATTGATATGCAGGTGGGCAATCTCATTTTCAATAGCACTGGCAATATAACGCTAACCACAAACACTAATTACACAGTTCAAAAAACAGTATGCAACGCTCTCCATGTAGCTGGCAGCATTACCATCGATAATACCAAGTACGACATAGTAGGTGCAAGACAAGAGAAAAATTATCCAACCGAAACTATTAGCGACTCCTCTGTGTTTGACCCAGACTATCTTAATGGCTATACCGTAGGCGGGGAAACTACGCTTTTCAAGACCATCACTATCACCCCTGCCGCCGCTAAGGATTCCACCATCAGCTACGATGGCACAACTCTAAAGCAGGGCGAAACTATTACTGATAGAAACGGCGGCACCGCTACCGTAGACAGTAAAAACAATACCATCACCTTGAAGAACTTCAATGGCACGGCGGCCCTCTCGTTCGATGCCACCCTGGCCGACAGCACCCTGGTCCTCGAGGGCACCAACACCCTTTCCTCCATCGTAACCACGCAAAAGGGCCTCACCATCTCCGACTCCGGCTCCCTTACCGTCGGTTCCATCCGGGTGACTAATAACTATAATATACACGCAGACCTCACTATCACCGACGGCGCCAAGGTTACTGCGGGCACCACTACTAGCGATGCTAAAGCAATCGACATCACTGGCAACCTCACCGTAAATAGCGGTGCTACCCTCACCGCCACTAACACTTCCGAGACTAAACCCACCATTGATGTCACTGGCAATGTCACCATTTCCGGTGACCCCGGTACCAATGCGTACACCGTAAGCGCCCATAATAGTTATAATGTGCAAAAAGATAGGGATGGTAGCCTTAGTCCTAGTGGAGTGCCGTCGGCCATCAAAATTGGCGGGACTCTCAATATTAGCGCTGGTGCGCGTGTAATGGCACAGACCGATAGCTATGGCGCAGGAGTGATGTTAAGCCAGAACTCAACTATAACTGTTGAGGATGCCTTCCTCTCGGCCAAGAACTCCTCGTGCGATTTCGCTGCCATTTCTTTCAGCGGCCAAACGGGCGATATTTATGTCAGCGGGAAGAAAGGCGAAGTAGTTGCTGAGAATATCCATACTGGGACGAATTTGGCGTTCAGAGCGATTAACGCCTTTGTTTATAATAGTAACACGGACTTCTACCTCAAGATGCAAAGCGAGGGAGTAATTGAAGAGGCAAAAAATAAGATTATCGCTCCGGGTAAACACGATGCCAGCGGCGGCAAAAAGGTCACCATCACCCGCGGTGATGAAGTTGTCCATACCCCGTCCCCTGTTGTCATTGCTGGCACCACCCTGCTGAATGACACCCACTATACCATCAATGGCAGCACAGTAGCCGAGGGAACTGAAAGCAACTACAATGCCGTCTACGATTCCAAAACCAAGACCCTCAAGCTGAACAATGCGAGTATTAACGGGACAGGGGTCAAAGCCATCGAAGCCAATGTTGGGGGCTACACCTTTACCATTGAACTGGTGGGGAACAACATTATCAAGACATCAGGCTTTGCTAACAATGTTATCGATATTACTGGAAATCTTTATTTTACGGGTAGCGGAACTGCGGAGATATCTGGTAAAGGGACACCTATTTATGCTACTTACAAAATTGATGTAAGTGCGGATGTCACTATCACTAATACTGAAAAGGCAGGTTCGTTCACTTTTAGCGCCTATGGAGAAAACTCTAGTAACTATAAAGGAGCGAACACATTTGCAATTGGCACTGGTTACACCGCCTACGCCACCACTGATAAAACAACTTGGGCCGTCTATGACAATACTACGGCTTCTGAGAATGAGAGCTATACAACCCTCCGCATCACCACACAGCCCCCCGAAACCGGCGGCGGCTCTACCCACCAGCATGTTTGGGATGAAGCATGGCACGACACAGGAGATTATCATCATGCTCATCAGTGTACCATCTGCAAAGCTTATGATACAACTACACAAGAGCCGCACAATGTGACTGGTCATAGAGACAATCTTGATGGCTCTCATTCGAACATCTGCGGCAGCTGTGGTTACAGTGCCAAGGTAAGCCATTCTTACACATGGGCTCCCAATGCCAATGATAATGAAAAGCATATTGGCACTTGTGTGTGTGGAAATGTAGTCGAGAGATATCACAATTTCGTAGGTGATGTTTGCAGTGACTGTGGCTACGATAAATCCACTGGCACAACTTGTGAGCATGTTTGGACCACCGAATGGACAATAGATACAGTAGACAATGAGTATCACTGGCATAAGTGTATAAAGTGCAATGCAATAACGGACAAGAAGCCCCATGCGTACACAATAGTTACTGACAGCGGTACAAATCATATCCGTGAGTGTGAGTGCAAAGTGTTTTATGTAGAGGATCATATCTCCAGTGATTGGATTATCGATACCCCTGCAACCGCCACCACAGCCGGTTCCATGCATAAGGAGTGCACAGTTTGCAAACATAAAATGCAGACTGAAGTAATCCCAGCCACCGGCGAGATCGTCCCTCCCACCCCCGATAACCCCGGCACCATCGTCATCATCCGCCCCGCCGAAGAGGAGAAACCGGCCCAGCAGCCCAATCCCTCCACCGGCGCCAATGACCTGGTCGGCCTGGCCGTCGCCGCTGCCGTCGCCGCAGCCCTCGGCTCCGCCGCCCTCCTGCGCAAGCATGATTAATTGCCCCACCAAAAAGCTCCCCTCCCGGGGAGCTTTTCTCTTGACAAATCCCCGCCCAGGGTGTATAACATTCCCATAGTAAATCTACCGCTTTAGTCTATTTTATGTTAGGAGGCATTCCTATGGAAAATATCTACACTTCCGCCGCCCAGCTCATCGGCCACACCCCCCTGCTGGAGCTCACCCATCTTGAAAAAAAGTATGACCTCAAGGCCCGCCTTTTGGCCAAGCTGGAATACTTCAATCCCGCCGGTTCAGTCAAGGACCGCGTTGCCCTCGCCATGATAGAGGATGCCGAGCAGAAGGGCCTCCTCACCCCCCAGTCTGTCCTCATCGAGCCCACCTCCGGCAATACCGGCATCGGCCTGGCCTCGGTGGCCGCCGCCCGGGGCTATCGTATCATCATTGTCATGCCGGATAGCATGAGCGTGGAGCGCCGTCAGCTTATGAAAGCCTATGGCGCGGAACTGGTCCTCACCCCCGGCGCCCAGGGCATGAAAGGCGCCATCGCCAAAGCGGATGAACTCGCGCGCGAGATTCCCCACAGCTTTATCCCCGGCCAGTTTGTCAATCAGGCCAACCCCCAGGCCCACTACGCCACCACCGCCCCGGAGATCTGGCAGGATACCGATGGGCAGGTGGATGCCTTTGTGGCAGGGGTCGGCACCGGCGGTACCATCACCGGTGTGGGCCGCTACCTCCGGGAGAAAAATCCTGCCGTCCGCATCGTCGCCGTCGAGCCTAAGACCTCCGCCGTCCTTTCCACCGGCGTCCCCGGTAAGCATGGCATCCAAGGCATCGGCGCAGGGTTTGTCCCCGCCGTCCTGGATACCAAAATCTATGACGAGGTTATCCCTGTCGCCGATGAGGATGCCTTTGCCACTGGCCGGGAGATCGGCCAAAGCGAGGGCGTGCTGGTGGGTATCTCCTCCGGCGCTGCCGTATGGGCCGCTATCCAGCTGGCCCAGCGCCCGGAATACGCGGGGAAGACCATTGTTGTCCTTCTCCCGGATACCGGTGACCGCTACCTTTCCAGCCCCATGTTCGCCGAGTAATATTCGCTTATATCCCGCCCGCCGTTTTCGGCGGGCTTCTTTTTTTGGCGAGGA
>OMCS01001292.1_pt1 | contig 11523 bp, 10 predicted proteins | sample 1674241 | NCBI WGS metagenome assembly OMCS01 (sample SAMEA103958153, study PRJEB25191) | human gut metagenome
CCGCTTCGTCGGGCGGGGTGATGGTGGAAAGAAGCTGGTTCAGTTCCGGTTCTGTCATGGGTTCGGCTCCTTTTGAAGATAAGATCGGGCGGCGGTCACGAACCGCCGGGGCAGGGAAGTGCCCGCCCAATACAAATGCGGGAAGCCCGCATAGAAATGCTCATTTGCAAAGCCGCAGGGCCAGCTCCGGCCATCGGCTTTCCGAGCGGTGAAGGCGTCGCCGTTCGCGGTGGTGTCCCAGTGGTGGAACTCGTGGACGGGGAGCGCTTCGCCGCGGCGGAACAGCATACTGTCCGCCTGTGCGGTCAGGGCGGCGTAGCCGAACCGCACGAGTTTGCCGACCCGGAAGCCCTGCCCCGGCAGCACGCCCGCCATGGGATAGGCGGTGCCGTCGGCATCTTCCAGCGACTGTCCCAGATAGAGGAAGCCGCCGCATTCGGCCACGGTGGGCAGACCGCGCTGGATGGCGGCGCAGAGGGCGCAGCGCAGCGGTTCGTTCTCACGCAGCGCCTTGGCGTGCAGTTCCGGATAGCCGCCCGGCAGGTAGACCCCGCCGATGCCCTCCGGCAGGGCGGCATCGTGCAGGGGGCTGAAAAAGACAAGCTCAGCGCCCGCCGCCCGCAGCGCGTCCAGCGTCTCGGCATAGGTGAAGCAGAACGCTTCGTCCTTCGCCACCGCGATGCGCACCGTCGGCGAGGCAGGGGTCAGAAAATCGGGCAGGGGCGAAACGGGGGCGGGAAGGCTCGTCAAAGCGAGGAGCCGCTCCCAGTCCAGCGTGGCGGAAACTGCTTCGGCGAGACGCTCGATCTTCTCCTGTAGACCGGAAACTTCCTCCGCCGTTTTCAGCCCCAGATGGCGGCTCTCCACAACGGCGTCGGGCAAATGGGGCAGATAGCCCAGCACGGGCAGCCCGGTCTCCCGCTCCAGCAGAGGGGCAAGCAGTTGGTGCAGACGGGGGGAGCAGTCGTTGAGGAGGAGGCCCGCCAGATGACTCGGCGTCCGGAAATTTTTCAGCCCGTTGATCTGAGCCGCCAGCGTCACACTGGCCCCTTTGGGCTGGACCACCAGCAGAACGGGGAGGCCGAGGGTATCCGCCAGCGCCCACGCGCTTGCGGCAGTGGTACAGTTGAGCCCGTCATAAAAGCCCATGGCTCCCTCGCAGAGGGCGGCATCATGCCCGGCGGCATAGTGGGCGTACAGGGCCCGCACCGTGTCCGGCGCAGAGAAGAACAGGTCGAGGTTGTGGCTGTCCACCCGGAGAGCGGAGCGGTGGAACATCGGGTCGATGTAGTCGGGCCCGGATTTGAAGGCGCAGGGCCAAAACCCACGCTTCTTCAGCGCCGCCAGCAGGGCACAGGTCAGGGTAGTCTTTCCGCTGCCGGAAGCGGGGGCCGCAAGGACGAACTGGATCATTTTCGTTCCCCCGTGATCAGAAAAATGGGGTTGTTGGCCATCAGGAGATGGAGATTGCCCGCCGGTCTGGTGCGGCTGACGGCAAGCTGGGTTACTTCGGCGGTTTGTCCATGAGCCGCCAGCACCGCAATGGCCGCACTCAGGGTCTCCAGCGCAATGGCGGAGATGCACAGGCGGGCGTTCGGGTTCTTGGCAAGGGCGGCGTCTACCACCTCGGCCATGCTGCCTTTGGTGCCGCCGATGAAGACGGCGTCCGGTGCGGGCAGGTCGGCCAGAACCTGCGGGGCGGTCCCTTCGATCAGGGACAAATTATAGGCGTGGAATTTCTCCCGGTTCTGGCGGATGAGGGCACAGGCGTCGGGGGCACATTCCACCGCGTAGACATGCCCGCGCGGTGCGGCCAGCGCCAGTTCGACGCTGACGCTTCCGGTCCCGGCCCCGACATCCCAAAGGGTATCCGTAGGCCGGACAGCCAGCTTTGCCAGTGCGGCGGCGCGGACTTCCTGCTTCGTCATGGGGACCTCTCCCCGGATGAAGGCATCATCCGGGAAGCCGGGGGTCCGCCGGGCAGGGAGGACGGTGTGCTCGATGAGCAGAACGCTCAGGGGGGCACAGGCGTTTGCGGCAAGGGTCTGCGCCGTGCCGAATGCCAGATGTTCCTGCGGTGTACCGAGGTTTTCACCTATGATCCCATGGGCGTCCCCAAGGCCCGCATCGGCCAGTTTGGCGCAGAGGGTGGCGGGCGTTTCGGTGCCGCCGGTCAAGAAGAACACCGGGCGGCCTTCGGCGGTCAGGCACTCGGCTGCCGGGTCACAGGCACAGCCGTGGGCCGAGACGAGCTTCCAATCCTGCCACGGGCGGCCAATGGCAGCAGAGAGAAGCTGCACGCTGGAAATGCCGGGCAGCACCCGCGCCGAAATGCCGAAGGCCCGCAGCATGGGCAGCAGCTTGGAAGCACCGGAATAAAACCCGGTGTCGCCGCTGTAAAGAAGGGCCGTATTTGCTGCCGGAAACTCGGAAAGGCAGGACAAAATATTCTCCGGTTTATAGAGGGCTTTCCGGTTCTCGGTGCAGCCGGTGGGCAGATGTTCCAGCAACCGTTTTGCCCCGATGATGAGGTCGGCGCTCTGCAGGGCGGCAAGCCCCTGCGCCGTGAGCAGTTCCGGTGTGCCGGAACCCATCCCGATCAGTGTGACCATCTCAAAGCCTCCTTGCAGCGTGCCAGAATTTGTGCGGCAGTTTCTCCCTTTTCGGCCGGGCGGCGGAGCACCACGAGCTGTGCGCCCATGTCCTGCGCGGCCTGTGCCTTTTCGGCAAAGCCGCCCGCTGCGCCGCCGTCCTTTGTGACGAGGAAACGGATGTGAAACTGCTCCATCAGCGCCCGGTTCAGCGCGTAGGAAAAGGGCCCCTGCATCGCAATGATGTTTTTGTGGGGAATGTGAGCGGCTTCACAGGCGGCGATGCCGTCCAGCGTGGGCAGAACGCGGGGGAACAGCCGCGCCGGGTCGATGCAGGAAAAGGCGGCAAGCTCCTTGGCCCCGGTGGCCAGCAGGACATTGCCCTGTGTTTCGGCGAGAAACTCCGCCGCGTGCATGGCCGACTGGAACACCATGCTTCCTGCCGGAAGGGGGCTTTCGGCCCGCAGCAGCCGGTGGTATTCGATCTGCGCCGTTTTGCACGCCGCCGCAATGTTTTTGGTGGCATCCACTGCGTAGGGATGGGTGGCGTCCACGCAGAGGTCGGCCCCTTTCAAAAGGTCGGCCATTTCCTCCGGTGTCAGCCGCCCGCAGTGCACGGTGATGCCGGACAAACTGCCCTGCTCCTCGGCCCCCAGCGGGGTCGCCACGCTGACGAGGACGTCCGCCCCCAGCGCGGCCAGCTCTTTGGAAAAAACGCGGCCCTCGGTGGTGCCGCTGAAGACGACTGTTTTCATCCGCGATACCCCCTCGGCGTGACCATCCGGCCGCTGAGCTGTTTTGTCTCCGCGTTGCCGATGAAGACGGTGGTGAACATATCCACCGGGGTATGTTCCAGCTGGGCCAGCGTCAGGACGCGGTGGGTCTGGCCCTCCCGCCCGATGTTCCGCACCAAGCCGCAGACGGTCTGGGGCGGTTTGCCGTGTTCCAGCAGGATGCGGACCGCTTTTTCAAGGTAGTCCGGCCGACCCTTGGAGGAGGGGTTATACAGCGCGATGCAGAAATCGCCCATGGCTGCCGCTGCCAGCCGCCGCTGGATGACCGCCCACGGGGTGAGCCGGTCGGAGAGGGAAAGCACGCAGAAATCATGGGCCAGCGGTGCCCCCAGAACGGCCCCGCCGCTGAGGGCGGCGGTCAGGCCCGGCACCACTTCCACGGCGACATCGGGAAACCGCTCGGCCAGTTCCAGCAGGGGGCTGGCCATCCCGTAAACGCCCGCATCGCCGGAGCAGATGAGGGCGACGGTCTTGCCGCCTTGCGCCGTTTCCAGCGCCCAGCGGCAGCGGTCCAGCTCCTTGGTCATGCCGGTGGCGTAATATTCCTTTTCCGGGTAATAGGGGCGCACGAGATCCAGATAGACCGTATAGCCGCACAGCACCTCGGCTTTTTGCAAGGCGCTCTGCGCCTGTGCGGTCAGAAACTGCGGGTCGCCGGGGCCAAGGCCGACCACGAACACGGTGTTATTCATGCTGCCACCTCCAATCTGGGGCATAGGGGCGGAGCGCCAGCGCAAAGGTCACGCCGCCGCCCGCCTGTTTCGGGATGCGGATGGGTCCGCCCGCCGCCAGCACAGCCGCCCGCTCGCACACATTGTCCACGCCGGTAACGCTTTGAACAAAGTGCGAGGGCGTAAAGGTGCCGGGCGCGGCTTGGAGCTGCGCGGCGGAATAAAAGGAAAGCTTCCACCGGTGTGCTTGGCAGAACGCCAGCAGCCCCGCTTCGTTTTGTTTCAGGTCGATGCTGGCGGCAGCGCAGATGCAGGCAGGGGCAAGGCCGTAGGTTTCGCAGAACGCGGCAAAAGCTGCTTCCAACTGTTCGGTGGTGGTGCCGCGCTTGCAGCCGACGCCCAGCACGCCGATGCGGGGGACAAGGTGCAGCGCATTTCCGGCAGGGAAAAGGGTCAGGGCGAAGTCTGCTGCGTCCTGCGTTTGGGTCGGAATTACCCCTGCAGGAGCCGCGCCGGAAAGGGGAAATTCCGACCAGACGGAAGCGGTCTGTCCGGCCAGCAGTTTCCCACTGACGGCCTTGATCCGCGCCGGTTCCAACACCTGACAATTTTGATGCTTCGCCCACTCGTCCACAGCGAAAATCCCGTTGGCATCCGTCGCCGTGGTGATGACCGGCACCGCCCCGCAGAGCGCGGCAAGCTGGCGTGCCAGATCGTTGGCCCCGCCCAAATGGCCGGACAAGATCGGCACCGCGAAGCGTCCGCATTCGTCCAGCACGACCACGGCGGGGTCGCTGGCTTTGCTTTGGCAATGGGGCGCAATGGCCCGCACCGCAATGCCGACGGCTCCCACAAATACCAAAGCATCCGAGCGGACAAACTCCGCCGCTGTCCACTGGGCTAAGGCCGGCCCGCCATGGCCGCAGCGGGTCACGCTGCCGGGCAGGGAAGCGGCCAGTTTTTCAGCCAGCCGCAGTCCCCTTTCGGTGAAGGCGGCGTAGGCGGGGGTCACCGGTCGGCTCCTTTGCGGAACGCGGTGGTAAAGGCGGGGTCGTAGAGCTTGCTGCGCTCGTACCGGGTGCCGAGAAAATCCCCCACCACGATGAGGGCGGTTTTGGTGATGCCGCTCCGGCGGGTGCTCTCGGCCAGCGCTCCGACGGTGCAGCGCACGATTTTCTGCTCCGGCCAGCTTGCCTTATAGACCACGGCGGCAGGGGTGGCGGAGGTGTAAGCGCCCTGCAGCAGCGCTTCCTGTACCTTATCAATGAGGCCGATGGAGAGGAAGATCACCATGGTCGCCCCGTGGGAAGCAAGGCTTGCCAGCTTTTCCTTTTCCGGTACGGGGGTGCGGCCCTCCATCCGGGTGATGATAACGGTCTGGCTAACGGTGGGCAGGGTATACTCGGCGTTCAGGGCCGCTGCCGCCCCGCAGAAGCTGGAAACGCCGGGGGTATCATCGTAGGAAATTCCGGCGGCGTCAAGGGCGTCCATCTGCTCCCGGATGGCACCGTAGAGACAGGGGTCGCCGGTGTGGAGCCGCACGGTGGTCTTGCCCGCTGCTTCCGTCTGCCGCATGACGTCGAGCACCTGTTCCAGCGTCATCTCGGCGCTGTTGTAAAGGGCGCAGCCGGGCTTTGCCAGCCCCAGCAGGGCGGGGTTCACAAGGCTCCCTGCATAAATGATGCAGTCTGCTCCTTGCAGAAGGGTGGCTCCGCGCTGGGTGATAAGGTCCGGCGCACCGGGTCCGGCTCCGACAAAATGTACCATAATGCGTTACTCCTTCCAGTGCTGCAATAACTGTGCGGCGGCTTCGGTCTGGCCCAGCGGGCCATTCTGGTTTGAAAACAGGATCGCCCCCACCCGGAACGCCCCAGCCGCGCGGCGGTCAAGGTGGAGCTGGATGGCGGAAAGCAAGCTTTTCAGCACCGGTTCCCGCAGCCCGGCAGCGTCTAATATCTCCAGACAGGCGTCGGTGGTGGCGGCGTCCATCAAAGAAGCGCAGACTTCACGGGGCGCGCCGCAGAGGGCCGCATGGGTGCAGAACAGCTCCGTACGGCAGTCGGCGGTGTGGGAGTGGGTGTTCATGATGCCGCCCGCCAGCTTGACGAGCTTGCCCACATGGCCCACCAAAAGCACCTCCTCAAATCCGGCGGCAGCGGCCATATCCAGCGTGTCACCGATGAAGTTTGAGGTCTTCACCACCGGGAGGACGGCAAATTCCGGGTAAGTCCCGTGGAGGTAGTCCAGCCCGTAGTTGCCGGGCGCAAGGATGAGCCGCCGGGGGCCGGGGGCTGCTTTGGCCCGCAGGGCGGCTTGGTTCATTTCCAGCTGGATGGTGTCCAGAATGGCCTGTTGGCTCATGGGCTCCACGATGCCGCTGGTGCCCAGCACAGACAGCCCGCCCTCGACCCCGATGTGGGGGTTGAAGGTACGCTTGGCCACCTCTTCGCCGCCCTTGATGGAAAGGGTCACAGCAAAGCCGCCGGTGTAACAGGCATTTTCGGCCTCTCGTTTCAGCGCCTCGGCGATCATCTGACGGGGGACATGGTTGATGGCGGCTTCTCCGACCGGCTGGTCGAGGCCGGGTTTTGTCACCCGGCCTACTCCTTTGCCGCCGGAAATGCGGATGTCCGTGGTGTCGGGCAGCAGGGCGACAGAGGCGATCACCGGCAGCCCGGTGGTCACGTCCACATCGTCGCCGCCGTCCTTTTCGATGGCGCATTCGGCCCCGGCGTCCGTTTTGCGGCAGAACAGGGGGACCACTTCCACCATGATGCCCTTCGGGGTGCGGAGGGCGACGGTCTCCGGGGGGTTCCCGGTCAGCAGCAGCCGGGCTGCCCCCGCCGCCCCCAGCGCCGCGCAGGTGCCGGTGGTGTAGCCGCAGCGCAGCAGCTTCTGCCCGCTGCGGACGTAGTGCTCAAATTTGGGTTTCGGAGGCTTTGGGGGGCCGAACAGGGCTTCGTACTGCTCCCGGCTCAGGTCGTAAAGGGCTTGGATGTTCTCCGGCGCAAAGGCTTCTTTGGCCGTCAGCACGCCGGAAACGCCCTGCGGTGAGACGCAGACCACTGCATCCGCGATCTTCTGGGCCATGTCCAGCTCGTGCAGACTGACGATGACGGCAAGGTGCTGCTGGTGGGCCAGCTTTTGCAGGATGGTCAGCAGCTCGATCTTGCCCTTGATGTCCAGAAACGAGGTGGGTTCGTCCAGCAGGAGGATCTCCGGCTGCTGGCAGATGGCGCGGGCCAGCAGGATGCGCTGGCGCTGGCCGTCGCTGATGCAGTTGAAGTCCCGGTCGGCAAGGTGGGAAGCCCCCACCAGCGCAAGGGCGTCCCGCACGGCCTGTTTATCCGCTTCAGAAAGGATGCCCAGCCGCCCGGTGTAGGGGATGCGGCCCGCCGCCGCAAACTCGAAACAGGTGGTCAGCTCGGTGCGGCGGGTGTGGGGGAGCATCAGGGCCAGCCGCTGTGCGCGGGCAGTGCCGGTGTAGGCGGCAAGGTCTTGGCCGCCCAGCAGCACGGTGCCGCCGAGGGGGGCCAACTGCCCGGCCAACGTTTTGAGCAGCGTGGATTTGCCCGCGCCGTTCGGGCCGATGAGGGTCAGGATCTGCCCGCGCCGGACGCCGAGGGCGATGGCCTCGGCCAGCGGTGCTTTGCCGTAGCCGATGGCTAAATTTTGCGTTTCGCAGAAAAAATCGTTCATCGTGCGCCCTCCCGATCCCGGCGGACGAGCAGCCCGATGACCACCGGCGCGCCGAACACCGCTGTCACCGCGCTGATGGAAAGCTCGGTGGGGGCGAACAGGCTGCGGGCGATGAGGTCACAGAGCAGACAGAACGCCGCGCCGCCGAGGCAGCACCCCGGCAGGACATAGAGCGGCTTTGCGCTGCCCAGCAGCTGCTTGACGAGGTGGGGTACCGCAATGCCCACAAAGGAGATGGGCCCGGCAAAGGCGGTGACACAGGCGGCCAGCAAGCTGGAAAGCAGAACCAGCGCGCGGGAAAACCGCTTGACGTTGACCCCGACGCTCTGGGCATAGGCTTCCCCCATCTGGTAGGCGGACATGGGCTTGGAAAGGCAGAACGCCGCCGCCAGCACGGGCAGCACCACCAAGGCGGCGGCCCGGACGTTGCCCCACGTCATACCGGAAAAGCTGCCCTGCGACCAGTTGTGGAGGTTGACGATGTTCGAATCCTGCGCAAAGGCCACCACGAATTCGGTGATGGCGGAACAGATGTAACCGATCATGATGCCGCAGATGACGAGGATGCTCATCCGCTGCACCCGGCGTGCCACGGCCAGCACAAAGGCCATGGCGGCCATGGCCCCCGCAAAGGCGGCGAGGATGAGGGTGACGGAATTGGTCAGCAGCCCCCGGTTCAGGAAGATCACCATGACCAGCGCCACGGCCAGCTTGGCCCCGCTGGAGATGCCCATGACGAAGGGACCCGCGATGGGGTTGGCGAAAAAGGTCTGGAGCAGGTAGCCCGCCGCCGAAAGCGCCGCCCCCAGCAGCACGACCATGACCGCGCGGGGAAGGCGGAGCTGGGTGATGATGCCGACGGACAGGGCGTCCTGCCCGCGGCCCAGCAGTGCCGAGACCACGGCCCCCGGCGTCAGCGCCACGCTGCCCCAGAAGATGTTCGCGGCGAAGAGGATCACCAACAGGAACGCCAGAAGCAGATAGGCTGCGGCAAGGCGTTTTTGGCTTGTCATGAGCGGCTCCTTTCATCAGGTCACGTGGGTGAGGAATTGCAGGTCGGCGGGGGCATCTTCGGTCAGGACGCGGTGGAGGTCCACCACGAAATCGGCCAACTCCATGCTCTGTTGGAAAAAGCTCTGGGTGGTGCACCAGACATCGCCGTTCTGCACGGCCTTGAACTCGGCCAGCAGGGGGCACTTGGCCACCAGCTCGTCGATGGTGGAGACGACGCCCTCAATGGTGCTGTTGTAGAGCAGCACGTCGGCATCCTTGGCCCCGGCGTAGAAATCTTCCAGCGGGAGGTTCATGGTGGAAAGGCTGTTGCCGCTGTCGGTCAGGTCGGAAAAGACGTAATCGCCGCCAGCCAGTTCGATCATCTGGGCCACATAGTCGCCGCCCTTGCGGACATTGGCGAGGTCGTTGGCCGTGATGGAGAAAAAGGCGCAGGTCTTGCCGGTGGGCGCTTGGTCGGCCAGCACGGCGATGCGCTGGGTCTGTGCGGCGAACAACTGCTCGGCCAGCTCTTCTTTGCCCAGCAGGATGCCCCAGAATTTGATCCACTCCATCCGGGCGAGGGGGCCGCTCTCGTAGCTGGAGCGTTCCACCAGCGCCGGGATGCCGAACCGTTCCAACTGCTCCTTGACCTCCGGGGTGTGGAAGATCATGGTGTTCTCAATGGCGAGGCTGCAATTGGCGGCTAAAATCTGCTCGTAGTCCGGGGCGCTGTACTTGCCCGCGTAGGCGATGCGCCCGGCTTCCATGGCGGTTTTGGCCTCGTCGAGGTACCAGCCCTCGGCTTTGGTGCCGGAAAGAGTGATCGTGTCCAGCGCGTCAAGGTGGATAAACAGATCCATGACCGATGTAGAGACGAGGTAAATGTTCTGCACCGGCTGGCGCAGGACGGTCACGCCGTCGGGGAGGACGTCCACTTCGGCGGCATCCTCCGGAACGACAAGGAACTTTTGACCCGAATCGGGGAGGGAGAGCAGGGTATAGCCCCCCTCGTAGCAGTCGGCTGTGAACTGGGTTGCGTAGTCCAGCGGGTAGCTGTGGCTGAACACCAGCTTGTCCGTATTGGCGGGGGCGGACTGCGCTGCGCAGCTGCTGAGCAGAAGGGCAGAGGCGGGAAGGGCTTTCAGAAAATTGCGACGTGAGATCATATCAGTTCAGGGTAAAGGTCAGGGTGTACTCGATCTCGTGGGGGGTGCTCATGGCAACGGTATCCGCCACGACGGAGAGGGGAGTGCCCAGCGCAGCCACGGGGATCTCAAAGGTGGAGTTGCCCTCGGTGTTGGTGGGCAGATACTTCTCGCCATCCACGATCATATAATCGTAGTTGGGGCTGCTCCAGACGATCGCAGCGGTCATCCTGCCGTCCGCGACGGTCAGGGCAGCGGGGCTGTCCACGCTGGCGCGGCCGGAACCGCCCTCCAGCACGACATTGACGCTGTACTCGCCGTCCGCAGGGGTCTCCGCGGCCTCTTCGGCCTTGGGCTTTGCGTTGCGGACGCTGACGGTGTGGTCGTACCACTTGCCCTTGGTGCCCAGAATGGCCAGCTGGAAGTCTTCGTCCAGTGCAGTCACGGGAATGTCAAAGCCGTACACTTCCTCGGAAGTGCCGTCGGAGTAGGTCACGGTGTCGGTGGTGGGAAGCAGCCAGTCGGCCTTGTTGGCGTCGGCATCGGCCGCGCTGCCCAGATATAGGTTGACGATCTTCTTGGAAGCAAGGCTGACGTGGAAGGTCATCTGGCCGTCTTTCACGGTCAGGGTGCCCTTGCCGTCACAGGCTTCGTTGGCGTGGACCATGCTGCTGTCGGTTTCGAAGTCGGCGGTGTAGACGCCGTCCGGCAGGGTGGCAGCGGCCTCCGAAGCAGCCTCCGAGGCCGCGGCCACGGAAGAAGCAGCCTCCGAGGTCGCGGCGGAGCTTGCGGTGGAGGAAGAAGCACCGCAGCCGGTGAGGGCAGCGGCCAAAATCAGGGTTGCGGCGGAAAGCGTAAGAAACTGTTTGCAGCGCATCGATCAAATACCTCAAAAAATCAAAATTTCAGATGGGTGGGAGCCTCCTCCTCATGCGGGGGCGGTTCCCATAAAAATTGCCCGAAAAGATCTCTCCCTTCGGGCAATGAAATGCGGGATATTAGCCGTTCAGGGAATCAATGGCGGCTTTGGTGTGGGCAACGTAGAGCTGCTGGATGTCGTCGATCTCACCCAGACCATTGATCTGGCAGTCGATGGAGTCGAAGGCATCGGCGGCCTTGAACTGGCTCAGCCAAGAATCGTCGTCCTCACCGGCCATATCGTTGTTGGCGTGGTCACCGGCAACGACCATCAGCGGGCGCAGGACGACCTTAGTGTAACCGGCAGCCTTGACGGCTTCGATCACGTTCTCACAAGCGGTCTCCTCCGGCTCGCCTTCGACGGTGCCGATGAAGACGTTGTTGTAGCCGAGGGTGCCCATGGTGGTCTGCATCTGGCTGTAGCTGACCTTTGCGGTGTGAGAGGTGCCGTGGCCCATGAAGACGAAGGCCACACCGTCGGCAGCAGCGGCGTCGAGGCTGTCGTAACCGGCTTCCTTCACGGCAGCGGCGGTCACAGCCTTGGCAACGGCTTCCTTGTCGGCGTTGATGACGGCAGCGTCGGAACCGACCTCGCCCAGCAGGGGCTCTGCCACGGCGACGGATTCGAACTTGTCGCGGTAGGAGTCGATCATCTCCATCATCTCGTCGTACTCGGCGCCGTGCATCAGATGGGTGGGCTGCACGATCAGGT
>OMCS01001301.1_pt1 | contig 11484 bp, 9 predicted proteins | sample 1674241 | NCBI WGS metagenome assembly OMCS01 (sample SAMEA103958153, study PRJEB25191) | human gut metagenome
TTCAAATTGAATCCTACGCTACGAAGGCTAGGCATCATAAAGTAATCAATTCCCTGATAATAGTTACCTGTAGTGGCTACAGATTCAGGATCGAAAGGAGCCTTGCAATAAATCATCCACAAGTTACGACCTACCAGCGAAAGAGTGATATCCATAATATTTTTCAATTTCTTCATACGAAGCAAAAAAGCCTTCAGTTTTATATACGAACAATGAATTCAAAGGATAGCCTTCACGTACTTTCACCAAACCTGCTGTCCATCTGTCGGTTCCCGCATAGTCAAGCACCATAGAACGAGAATCTGCCAAAGAAGCATTTACCCAATAGTTTACATCACCTGCACGATCGTTCCAACCCAATGCTACCTCCCAACCTCTAACCCGAAGCTTAGCATCATTGGTTGCAGCCGGATTTGTTCCCAACACATCCGGATAATTTAAAGAAACTAACATATTATTGTTCTTCTTCTGATACCAATCAAAGCTACCGGTCAAACGATTGCCTAATAAAGCGAAATCAACACCGATATTAAGATTCTCTAATTTCTCCCATGTACGTGTATAATCTGTTAGTTTGGAAAGCCATGCACTTTGAACAAGTCCGGTATTGAAATAAGTAGTACCCAAAGCAATACTTGACAAATAGTCATAATTGCCTAATTCACTCACTGCACCACCGGTAATGCCAAAAGAAGCACGCAGTTTTAAATTATCCAGCCATTTCAAATTATCTTTTATAAAGCTTTCTTCCGAAATTCTCCAGCCGATACTGGCAGCACCAAAATTACACCAACGATAATCAGGATGAAATTTAGAAGTCCCGTCACGACGCCCCAATGCTTCAATCATATACTTTCCCGCATAATCATAATTCAAACGTGCCAAATACGAAACATATCCTTGTTCATTAGATCCTCCCTCTATAGTTTGATGAGAAGCTTCTGCCGACCCAGTGTTCAAATCATGTAAACCATCATACAATAATTCCGTACGTTTTGCCTTTACATTCTTATAAGTTCTTTTCTCCGCGTTCGCTCCTACCATGACAGCTACATTATGTACTTCTCCGAACGTATGATTATAATCCAACTGAATAGAATAATTCTCATAGAAAGTACGTTGACTACGTTCCTGTACATAGCTGGAGGTTCCTGGATTAACAGCATTCAGTTTTTCCTCTATATCATATCCGGTTTCTGCCGTACCTCCCACCACATAAGGAGCCCCTACATAATAGGTTGTCTTATATTCCGTCTGAATATTATTATTTTTAATAAAAGACATAGCCCCTGTAGCCTTTAAATCTTTAGTAAGTTGAGCTGTCAAAGTATTAGAATAACGAAATGTTTCAAACTCCTGTTGGTTTCGTCCACCAGCCTGCATTGCCGACAACGGAGAACGACCTATCATATATAAATCATAATAATTACCTGAAGGAGTATAAGGAGCTGCTATAGGAGCATCATACATACCAGAATTATTACCATCAAGTCCATCAATCGGCCCATCCGTATAGCGATTACTATATGACATATTAATATTAAATGTCAACCATTTAGTTAAATCATAATCAGCATTCAAACGAGCGTTATACTTCTTAGCTCCATCATCCGTAGCAGTAATCACAGAACGGTCATTAGCATAACCTAATGATGCCATCCACCGAGCTTTTTCACTAGATCCCTGAACATTGACATTATGTTGTGTACTCCAAGTTGTTCCATAAATTAAATCCAACCAGTTATTAGACTCATAATAATGCATCTGACTATTGGCATCTACATAAGTAAAGGGATCTCCAATCGCCATTTTATCTAAAACCAGCAAATTTGTATCATCAAAACTAACTCCTGCATGTGGTGTTTTTCCACCTGATACTAAGATATTATTCCACAGTTGCCCATTTGTATAACGCTGTGTGATTACCTCCCCTCCTTTACCATCGGATTCTACATAATCCTGATAAGAAGCTTCCGCCATAGCTGAAGCCCAATCTCTCATACCTGCCAAAGGTAACATATTAGCAGGTGTATTAGCTGTTACCATACCATTATAAGATACTTTCAGTTTATCACCTTTTTTGCCTTTTTTAGTCGTCACTAACACAACACCACCTGCTGCACGTGCTCCATAAATAGCACAAGCCGCCGCGTCTTTTAATACAGAAATATTCTCGATGTCATTCGGGTTTACATCTGAAAGAGACATTTCCACACCATCTACCAATACATAAGGAGCAGAATTTCCAGACAAGTTGCCTTGACCACGCAAACTCAACGAACCGGTAGCACCAGGACGTCCCGATCCTCCATTGCTTACTGACAAACCCGGAACTAAACCTTGCAAACTCTGTGTTGCATCCACTACCGGACGATGTTCCAACGCATCTCCTTTCACAGAAGCGACAGATCCGGTAAGATTCACTTTTTTCTGCACACCATAACCTACCACAACAACTTCATCCAACGTTTCGGTATCCTCAGCCAAGACAATACTGAAACTAGTTTTTCCATTGATTGGAAGAGTTTGCGTAGCATAACCAATATAAGACACGACTAGATTTCCTTTGGATGGAACATTGGAAAGCATAAAATTACCATCCAAATCGGTTATCGTACCGTTTGAGGTTCCTTCAATTAAAACACTGGCCCCAATTACAGGCTCCTGACTGTTTTTGTCAATTACCTTACCACTGATGGATAAGGATTGAGCTGTCACCATCGGCGAGAACAAAAACAGAATAGCTGTCACCAATCCAAGGACTGAAAGCAGTTTCATTTTTTTATTCATAATAAAAGAATTTAAGGATTAATTAGATTAAAAACTGTTGCAAATATAGGCGTTCCCATTCCGCCAGCACCTCTTTATTTGTCTAATTAATATCTGTATTTGTCTAGAAAACCCCTATTATCCAGCCTTTAAACAAAATAAGACCTGAAGATCTCCGGATACCGGAAGACATTCAGGTCTTATTTTTATATGTTAAAAAGAAGTTACTCTGCCACCATACTCATCGCTATTCCTTTTTCCAAGCCACGAAGCTCGGCAAGGCCACGCATACGTCCCAAACAAGAATAGCCCGGATTTGTTTTCTTGTTCAAATCATCTATCATCTGATGACCATGATCCGGACGCATAGGAATAGATATTCCACGACGTTGCTGCACTTTCAACAGGTTCTTAACTACATGATACATGTCCACATCACCCTCCAGATGATTCGCCTCATAAAAGTTCCCTTCAGCATCACGTTGGGTACTGCGCAAATGAACAAAATTGATACGGTCTCCCCAACGTTCCATGATACCCGGCAAATCATTCTGTGCAGATACGCCAAATGAGCCACAGCACAGACAAAGTCCGTTTGACGGATTAGGTACAGCTTCCACCAACAGCTTGAAATCCGCCTCCGTACTCATAATGCGCGGCAAGCCCAGAATAGACATAGGCGGATCGTCCGGATGAATAACGAGCTTTACTCCCACTTCATCGGCTACCGGACAAATTTCTTTCAAGAAGAAAATCAAGTTATTGCGGAGTTTGTCCGCATCAATATCCTTGTAACGGTCCAGTTCATTTTGGAATTGCTCCAATGTAAAACTTTCCTCCGAACCGGGCAATCCTGCAATCATATTTCGTGTCAGACGATGAATTTCTTCCTCATCCATTTGTGCCAGACGCGCTTTTGCCTTTTCTATCTCTTCGGCCGAGTATTCCTTTTCGGCTCCCGGACGTTTCAAGATAAACAGATCGAACGCTACAAAAGCAGCCCGCTCAAAACGCAATGCCTTGGAACCATCGGGCAACGTATATGCCAGGTCCGTACGGGTCCAATCCAGTACAGGCATGAAGTTATAAGTCACAATATAGATACCACATGCTGCCAGATTACGCAAACTCTGTTTATAGTTCTCGATATATCTCAGATAATCTCCTGTCTGTGTCTTAATATGCTCGTGTACGGGCACGGATTCTACGACACTCCAAGTTAATCCTGCTTCTTCAATCAATTTCTTGCGCTTCATTATTTCCTCTACCGTCCATACTTCACCGTTGGGAATATGATGTAAGGCATTGACAATACCGGTTGCTCCGGCTTGTTTGATGTCCCACAATGATACGGGATCATTCGGTCCGTACCAGCGCCATGTTTGCTCACATAAAATCATATCAAATAAAAAAATTGAGAATTAAAAACTAAAGACTTGTTACATGGCAAATGCATTGAAACCACCATCTACTACGGCTACTGTACCGGTTACAAAGCTGCTGGCATCGCTGATGAGATACTGGATGGTTCCACACAGTTCCTCTGCTTTACCGAAACGTTTGAACGGAGTCTGGCGAATCACATCATTACCACGCTGAGTATATGTACCATCTTCGTTTGTCAACAAAGTACGGTTCTGTTCGGTCAGGAAGAATCCCGGAGCAATGGCATTCACGCGGATGCCTTCACCAAATTTCGTAGCCACTTCATTGGCCATGAACGCAGTGAAATTAGAGATTCCCGCCTTTGCAGCCGCATAACCACATACACGGGTCATCGGACGGAATGCCGCCATAGAAGAGAAGTTCACAATAGCTCCTTTCTTCTGTTCCACCATCGGCTTCAAAAATACCTGTGTAGGCAGAACGGTTCCGGTAAGATTCAGATTAAGCACTTTCTGAAACTCATCGACTTTCAAATCAAAGAAATTTCCTGTAGGAGCAATCGTAGCACCCGGCATATTACCTCCTGCTGCATTCAGCAATGCATCTACACGACCATATGCTGCGAGAATATCCTTCAGATTCTGCTCCAATATAGCCTCATCCAACACATTCGTTACAAGAAACATGGCTTCCCCGCCTTTGGCCTTGATTTCGTTTACAATGGCATTTCCTACTTCTGCCTTACGGCCTAATATAACAACCTTGGCACCTTCTTCTGCCAAATGGGCGGCAATAGCCTTTCCCAAAACCCCTGTTCCACCGGTGATTACCACCACCTGGTCTTTTACACTAAACAAATTATTCATGATATTATTCTTTATGGTTTATACCTTTAACACTATCTCGCAAAACAATCAGGCTCTCCGGCCCCATATTAAACAAAAGATCGGCGATACTCAAATTCGGCAGAAAACCGTATTTGGCATCAAAAACTTGATAGTAAGGTTTAGGGCAAAAGTCAGCATCCGCCTCACGCCAGTCACGCTTCGGATGAATAGTCTCACGAAAATCAACCTCACCCGGAACAAATTCCATGCAATATTCCGTTGTTCCTTCCATATGGGGATGAATATCGATCAAATCGCATACTAAAGAACAAATTTCCTGATTATAATCCCACAAGAAGGCATATTTCTTTTCATAAAAGACGCGGAAATCATCAGCATAGTACTCAAAGAAAGGACTGTTTCTATATGCAGCCACCAAAGCATTCCAATGTATATGACGCCAATTGCCATGATCCGAAATGCGGACATCCTTCATCAGGCATTTAGGTGTACCGCTTTTTTCCGTAGGGATAGTCAGTGCCAGCGGACCGTCGGCTGCCGCAATGACACAACGGTTGCGATAAGTCTGTTTCACATAATTGTCATACTGTTCCACATAGGCCTTCTCACAGGCAAACAGTTTTGTATAATATTCCACCGGGGCCAGATAGGCCGAACTTAAATATATCGTATTCTCCATTATTGCACTCGTTGAAAAATGCGCCCTTTTCTGGATGAAAACCAAATGCGCCAAGCTTTACCGATCAAATGGTCATCGGGCACCAGGCCGAATAAACGCGAATCACACAGATTTACCGGATTATTGGATGCCATCCAGTAATAATTTTTATTAAATGTATAGGCTTCTACAGGTTTTCCCCCCACATACAGGGTATCTCCCCTGACAGAAGCCACTCTCCCTTCATGGCGGACAATAGTATTGCACAACAAGGTCACATTCCAAGGATATACCTTGACAGGTTTCCCTTTTTCCGGGATCACAAAGGGATGGCTCTTGCTTATATCCTTATGATAAAGAGGAATCAAATCCACTTTTCCCGCCAGTTTTTGTTTTAACAGGTAATATTCATAATGACTGAAGGTACGTATATACTTCCCCTCGGCATACCCCACCAACCTGTTTCCCTGAATGTTCACTTGCTGCATGGCAGCCTGCATCGTTTCTTCTTCCGTATGAGAATAGACATACAAAGATTTACTATCCGGGCTCAACACTTGTTCGTCGGTCACCCACAGTTCATCATTCAACATCAACGTATCTCCGGGTACTCCTACCACACGGCTTATAAACACTTCCCGATTGCCCACCGACGTCTGAGGAGACCGTGGATTAGGATTGTTGAACAACACAATATCCCCTTTCCCGGCAGTTTTTCCCAGCCACCGCCAGATAGAAAAAGGCACACGAAACCCATAACTCCACTTATTCACCAAAACCCTTTCCCCTTGATAAAGGCTATTCTCCATACCGGTAGAGGGAATGGTGCAGGAGGTGAAAGCAAATGTCTTTACCAACAGTACCAGAATGACAGCAGTAAGCATTGCTTTTATCCATACAGGAATACAGGGTATGCGCAATTTATTTAATGTTATCTACAAAGGTAAACAATCGGTTCCAACGTATTTTTCCATCCAGCCAGCCACGGTCATTATCCAATGACAACCAGATAAAGATAGGTTTTCCCACCACATGATCTTCGGGAACAAATCCCCAAAAGCGGGAGTCAGCCGAATTATGACGGTTATCTCCCATCATCCAGTAATAATCCATCTTGAAAGTATACTCATCGGTTTCCTTGCCGTTAATATAAATCTTTCCATCTTTCACCGCCAGTTCATTACCCTCGTAAACATGAATAGGACGCTCATAAACAGGAAGATTCTCTATCGTGAGTTTCACCGTCTCTCCCTTTTTGGGAATCCATACAGGTCCGTAGTTATCCGTAGTCCAGTTCTTATACATATTCAGCGGGTACAAGCCCCCCGCATCATCAGCCGGTGTATTCTCAATACTGACTACAATATCCTTACGCGCCAACAAACCCGCTTTCGCTTTTTCCGTCAGAGGCATATTATAAACAGAAGCATCCGTATAATACATCATCATATCCTCCTTGCTGATACCCAGTTCATGAGCCAGGTCATCGGGAATAGGACGCTTGGTTTTCACCAGATAACGATACTGCACATTATCAGGCTCTTTATTAGCTTTACCATCCAAATAAATAATACGATCCTTTATCTCCAGCGTTTGTCCGGGCAAACCCACACACCGCTTCACGTAGTTCTCACGGCGGTCTACCGGACGGCTGATTATCTCACCGAAGTTCTGTGGATTCTCTTTCAGGTACTCCCGTCCCAACTGATAATAATAATCATAGACCACCCGTTGCTGCTCCGGAGTCATGGAAGCCAAATCCACCGGTTTTGCCAGCTCCTTGCCTGCGCCATAACTCAGACGGTAAATATCATCATTGGGCACACCGGTGGCAACTGTATCTCCGGCCGGAAAGTTAAAGACAACGATATCATTCAACTGTACATCCCCCAAACCTTTCACCCGTTTATAATCCCATTGTGGATGCTCAAGGTATGATTTACAATTAAAAAACGGCAGTGTGTGTTGTGCCAACGGCATGTGCAGCGGAGTCTGAGGCACACGGGGCCCATAACTCATTTTACTCACAAACAGATAATCACCCGTCAGCAATGATTTTTCCAGCGAAGAAGAAGGAATCACATAGTTCTGGAAGAAATAGAGGTTGACAAAGTATACCGCCACCAGTGCGAATACAATAGCATCCACCCATCCCATGACAGTCACTACATGACGGTTCTTGGACTCTCTCCACCAAGTCCATGGAATCTTCTTTGTGATATACGCATCGAAGATAAACGGTACAACCACCAATCCCAGCCAGCTTCTCAACCAGACAAGAAATATCAGGTAAAGCGCCAGAACAACGGCAAACTTAATCCACTGTGTACGTGTTGCTCTTATCATATCTTAAAACTGAAATAAATCACTCATTCCTAATAACCCTTCATGCCTGGATGTATATTCCGCCGCCAAAACAGCTCCCAAGGCAAACCCCTTCCGATTCTTTGCATCATGGGTAATTGAGATGCTGTCCGCCTCAGAGTCATAGCGGATAGTATGAATACCAAACACCTCCCCTTCACGGATCGAATTTACAGGAAACTCATTCTCGGCACATTCCGATGTTCCCGACACGGTTCCATCCGGTGCCACCATGGTCCCTTTCACCCATTTACTCTTGCGGTTCATATTTTCCAGAATTCCTTCGGCCAGCGTGATGGCTGTTCCGCTGGGCGCATCCAGTTTATGAATATGATGAGTTTCGGTCATGGAAACCTCGTAAGCGGGAAAGTTATTCATTATTTTAGCCAAATATTTATTTACAGCAGAGAATATAGCGACACCCAGACTGAAATTAGACGACCAGAACAAGGTTTTTCCACCTTTCGTGCATAATTCTTTCACCTCATCACCATGTTTGTCCATCCATCCGGTACTGCCCGATACCAATTTGACACCGGCAGCAAAAGTTTTCATATAGTTGTCATATGCCACCATCGGGTTAGTAAACTCAATAGCCACATCTGCTGATTTAAATGCTTCCGAATTAAAATCATCTTGATTATCAACATCTATAATACTCACAATCTCATGTCCGCGGGCAACTGCAACCTTTTCAATCTCCTTGCCCATCTTTCCGTATCCTATTAATGCTATTTTCATAATTACGAATGTTATTTCAGCCACAAAGATAGCGTTTTTCGTTGTAAACCATTACATTTGCCAAACATTTACACCTCATTAACATGGAACAACTATTACACTATGTATGGAAACATAAAATATTTCCTCTCAAAGAACTGAAAACGACAACCGGCCAACAAGTGGAAGTTATAGATACGGGACTGGCGAATACCGACGCCGGTCCCGATTTTTTTAATGCCAAGCTCAAGCTGGACGGTGTGCTTTGGATAGGCAATATCGAGATACATGAAAGATCTTCAGACTGGTTCAAACACGGACATCATGCAGATGCCGGTTACAACTCTGTCATTCTGCATATAGCCTCCGAAATAGATACGGAAATCAGCAGGAGCAATGGAGAAAGAATCCCCCAAATACAACTCATCTGCCCGGAAGCGGTCCGCACCAACTACAAGGAACTGTTGGAAACAGACAGCTACCCCCCTTGTTACCGCATCATTCCTTCACTCCCCCCTTTCACCGCCCACTCATGGATGACTGCCTTACAGATGGAAAGATTCGAGCAAAAAGCGACCTTATTGAATGAACGGTTAAAACGTTGTCAAGGCAATTGGGAAGATGCTTTTTTTATCACACTGGCACGTAATTTCGGTTTCGGGCTGAACGGAGACGCTTTCGAAACCTGGGCTCATCGGCTTCCCTTCCGGGCGGTAGACAAGCATCGGAACGACCTTTTCCAGATAGAAGCCATCTTCTTTGGACAAGCCGGCATTCTGGAAGATTCTGATGGAGACGGATACTATCTCCGGCTAAAAAAAGAGTACACCTATCTACAGCATAAATTCGGACTTATCCCGATGGATGCTTCCCTATGGCGTTTTCTCCGGCTACGTCCTGCTAATTTTCCGCATATACGGATTGCACAGTTGGCATGTCTTTATCATCGTGCCTACGGACTGCTCTCTCGCATCATGGAAACGGAGACACTACAAGGTGTCAGAGATATTCTGAAAGGAGGAACGTCAGAATACTGGCTCACTCATTATACATTTGGCGGTTCTTCCCCTTCCCGTCCGAAGACTCTAAGTAACACCTCACTGGATTTACTCATTATCAACACGGTAGTGACATTTCTCTATGCTTACGGACTGCATAAAGGGAATCGTGTACTTTGTGCACGTGCCGGCAGTTTTCTGGAAGAATTGAAAGCGGAGAACAATTATATCACCCGCATGTGGGAACAATGCGGAATGAAAGCCTCCAATGCCGCCGACAGCCAAGCTTTGATACAATTAAAGAAAGAATATTGCGATAAGAAAAAATGCCTGTATTGCCGGATAGGGTACGAATATCTGAAAAGAAAATAGAAAAAGGGGCTGAAGTTCAAGACTTCAGCCCCACCAGTTCTTATAATTTTCTGAATAACGACATCACTTTGACAAGCTTTTTACAATAGTGGAAACTATCTTTGAAGAACTTTTCCGGCTATCCTTACTCAACTTATCTTTATTTTCCAAATTCATGCTGGTAAAATAGTTATTACCTCGGGTTACTTCCTTCTGATTCTTATCAAACAAAGAATAGCTGGTGATATGAAACAAAGTACGCAAAGGCTTTTCCTGCCATTTCAAATAATGCTGATTCAAAAATAATACATAATCCGAACCAGTATCCTTTATCAGCTGTTCATACCGATTATCGTCCACCTGACTAAGATCCGCATACCTTTCTTCTTCTTCACCTTCCAGTCTGATTTTATCCAACAAACTGCTGATGGCCGCCGCCTTTTCCGAAGTAACGAACTGGTATTTCTTATTCTTATTGGATGCAATAATATTCTTTGCTATAATCTGATTATAAGTATAATCTATGCTATCAGTCGGTATTCCAGTTTCCTCAGTAATCATACTGCCGGGAAAATAGTTGGATTCCACATTGTCGTGAAGTCCTATAACAAGAACCTTTACCAGATTGTTATTAGCCTTGTTAGCACCTTCTTCATCAGCAGGCGATGCACATACAGAACCTGTCACCCATAATACGAATCCCAAAGCCAATGAGATTTTCTTTAATAAACCAACTTTCATATTATCCTTTTTTAAATTACAGTGCAAATGTATTGTGTTCCTATTACATCCCTATTTGAAAGGAATTACATTTTTATTAAGAATCTCCTCCATTTTTCCGAATCAGCTTCTCAGTTTCCAATGGATAATCAGTAGTTATATAATCCACCTGCTGGTCAATCATCTTCTGAACCATCTCCATATCATTGACTGTCCACACATTCACCTTCATACCCAACTGATGTGCTTCAGCAATCCATTCCGGTTTCTCAGCCAATACCTTGATATAATAATCAATACCATTAATTCCTTTCGCCTTCAGGTCTTTAGGAGCCACATCACTTTTCAGATAAGCTATTTCCGAATCCGGAGTCAGTTTCACCAACTGTTCGCAAATGTTCATGCTGAATGAAATATATTCCACCTGTTTCTCCATTTGCATCCTTTTCACTTTATCTACAATGATTCTTACCGCTTCATTTTCCGCTTCTTCGGTTCTGTGAGGCTTGATTTCCAATATTAGCTGAGTACCAGTCAGTTTCTTACCTGCTACCAGATACTCATCCAAAGTGGACAACTTCTCGCCGTTACTCAATTTCAAATCTTTCAACTCAGCAAAAGGAGTATCAAAAATGCAAATTCCCTGAATGCTATCGTCATGATTGACTAC
>OMCS01001305.1_pt1 | contig 11456 bp, 7 predicted proteins | sample 1674241 | NCBI WGS metagenome assembly OMCS01 (sample SAMEA103958153, study PRJEB25191) | human gut metagenome
ATAAGAATGTATCGTTATTATTTTAAATTGGCAAATTTGGTTATTCAGATAAATGCTCCGTTTGTTATCGAAAAATTCTATGAAATGGAAATTTATCGTATTGAATATGCAGAGAAAATCAATGCTCAGTATACAATAGAAATGTTTCCAGAAAATTGGAAAATAGAAGGAAAGTTATTGTTCGATGATAGAAAGTCTAAAATATACGAGACGAAGGAAACGATTCAAAGATATTTTTTTTGGAGCGTACATACAGAAAAAAAATATGTGATGCTTTCTTATAGTAAAAAGGATTTTTCACTTTTTAAGATATATTTACAAAAAGAGTACAAGGATGAATTGTTAAGAGAATTCCATATTTCAGGAATGTTGGCAATGGAGCTTGTTTTCATAATAAATCAGGGATTTCAACTTCATGCATCTGTGATAAATTGGAAAGACAAAGGAATATTATTTTCTGCACCATCGGGAACTGGAAAATCTACGCAAGCCGATTTGTGGAAAAAATATGAAGGAGCAAAAGTAATAAACGGCGACAGGGCCTTAATTAGAAAAGAAAAAGGAGAGTTTACGGTTTATGGTTCTCCATATGCTGGTACATCGAAAATATATACAAATTTCTCAGCTCCAATCAAAGCGATTGTTATCTTGGATCAAGGTAAAGAGAATAAAATTAAAAGGTTGGGAGTAAAAGATGCATTTGTGAGATTGTATAGCGAGTCAACAGTAAATGCATGGAATCAGGAATACGTCATTCGATTTCTGGATTTATTACAGGATTTGATTGAAAATGTGCCCGTTTACCATCTCTCCTGTCGCCCGGATCAGGACGCAGTAAATACGGTGAAAAACGAAATTTTAAAAGAGTTATAAGATAACAATAAAACAAAGAATGCAGATTAGTGAGGGTGGAGTGCACTCTCACTATTCTAGGTTTAAGGAGATTTTGAGGGATAGGTTGTAATTTATTGGAAGATAGTTTATAGTAAAAGATAAAAAGATGAGAAAATGGAGGGCACTATGAAACAGAAAAAGAAATTAGGGATTATAATTGCTGTTGCAATAGCTATAATAGTGGTGGGAGTTGTAATACTTTTTGCATTAAAGGCAAATAAGAGTTCTTCACAGAAAGAAACAAAAGAAACCAACGAATATGAAATTGTAAAACCTGGAAAGGATACTTTGGATGTTAGTAAGATTCAAGGTTATTCAGCTAAAGTAGGAGACTCTGACAAAAACGATAATTCTAAGGAAACTGAAAAAGCAGAGCAAATCGTTCTTTCCGATCCGAACCTCACGGTTGAGTCCATCGGTGCTTATTCCGGTTCATTTATAGAAGATGGAAGCGACGAGGCGACAAAGAACGTAACAGCGATGCTGATTACGAACAATTCTGACCAGATGCTTCAGGTGGCGCTGATTGATTTTCAGGTAAATAGCAATGAGACGGCGAGTTTTAAGGTGACGAATCTTCCGGCGGGAACTTCTACGCTGGTACTTGAGAGCAATAAGCGGGAGTTTTCAGATAATGATACTTATACATATGGCAATGCGGCTACGGGATATATGGATCAGCCGACGCTCGAAGAGGATAAGGTAGAGTTAAAGACTGAGAATGGAAAGATTACGCTGAAGAATAAGACAGATAAAGAGCTTAAGAGAGTTTATGTTTATTATAAGTATATGCAGATTGGCGGCGCTTATTTTGGCGGAATTACTTACCGTACACCATTTGAAAATGTGGGCGCAGGCAAGGAAGCAGAGGCAGTTGCGGCACATTTTAATCCGGACAGCAGTCAGATTATGGGAGTACAGATACTTGATAATTAAAAGAGATTGGGGAATAAGTTCATGAAGAAACAACAAGCACCAGTGCAGGCGCAGCTTAGAAAATATCTGTATCAGAAGGCGGCACACAATAAAGTGCCGCTTTCCGGTACATTTGAATTGACACCGAGATGCAATATGAATTGCAGGATGTGTTACATTCGAATGAGTGAAGCAGAGATGCGGGCGAGGGGAAGAGAGTATACAGCAGAAGAATGGATTGAGATGGGAAAAGCCTGTGCAAAAGAGGGAATGCTCTTCTTGCTGCTGACTGGCGGGGAACCATTTCTTAGAAAAGATTTTAGACAGATTTATACAGAGTTAAAGAAGCTTGGGTTACTCATCTCAATTAATACGAATGCGACATTGATTGATGAGGAGACCGTGGAGTGGTTAAAGAAGGATCCGCCGATGAAGGTGAATGTGACACTTTATGGTGGTGGAAATGAGACTTATAAAAAGCTGTGTGGACATCCGACCGGATATGATGCAGCTACGAAGGCGATTGATCTGATGCACGATGCGGGCATTTTTGTGAATATCAATGCGAGCTTTACGAAGTACAATCTGGATGATATGGAGGATATTTTTGCATTTGGCAAGAGAAGGGAGATCCAGGTGAATGCGGCGACTTATATGTTTCCGCCGGTACGTAGTGCGAAGGACGGCGTGACGGATGATGCGGTGCGTTTTACAGCAGAAGAGGCTGGAAGAGCGAGAGCGATGGCGGATAAGTACCGCCTGTCTAAGGAGGAGTTTGAGATTCGATTGAAGGCACTCCATGAAGGAAGAGATGACTTTATGGGCGGTGAGGAAGAGTGTGAGCGTACCCCGGATGAGAAGATGGGTTGTATGGCGGGACGGTCTTCATTCTGGATGACATGGGACGGACGAATGACGCCTTGTGGCATGATGAATGAGCCGGTGGCCAGACCATTTGAGATTGGTTTTTCGGATGCATGGAAGGCAATCTATCAGGCGACAGATGAGATTTTGCTGCCATCGGAATGCAAGAACTGCAAGAAGCGTTTTGCGTGTATGATGTGCGGGGCGCTTACGATTGCAGAAGGTGGCGGATGCAGTTATAAGAAGCCGGAGTATTTGTGCCGGCAGACAGAGGTGTTCCTAGAAGAGATGGAGAAAGAATACCAGAAACAGGAAAAAGGGGTACGATGACGAATACACAAAAAGAGCTGTTACAGGCACTTCGGTGCTTTATGCAGGGGGATGAGGAATACCATCTTCCGGAAAGGTTTTCACAGCTAAAGGAGCTGTGTGACCTTGCTGCGATGCATAAGATTTTAGCAATTATATATGAGATGATCCGGAGGGATTCGGTGCTCCTTTTAGAGGAGAATGCGCCACTTGCTGCGAGGTGGAAGAAGAGTGCGATTGCGGAAGTGATGCTGCAGGTGCAAAGGACGGCTGGTTTTCTGGAGCTGTATCAGAAGCTTCAGAAGGAAGGGGTACATCCGCTGGTTGTGAAGGGGCTGATTTGCCGGTCTTTTTATGAAAAGCCGGACTTTCGGATATCAGCGGATGAAGATCTGCTGCTTAGGAAGGAAGAGTTTGAGACCTTTGACTGCATTTTGTTAGAGGAAGGATATAAGAGGCAGGAGCTGGATCCTAAGGATCTGCCGTATGAGATTCCATATCTGAATCCGAGAAATCAGGTATATATAGAGCTTCACTTTTCGTTGTTTGCAGAAGGCGAGGGTGCATATGGTCATCTGAATCAGGAATTTGCAGGGGCATTTGACCGATGCATTTGTGAGCAGATTGAGGGAGTGGATATTAAGACACTTTCGCCGACGGACCATATGTTTTATCTGATCTGTCATAGTTTTAAGCATTTTTTACATAGTGGATTTGGGATCAGACAGGTCTGTGATATGGTGATGATGGCAAAGCATTACACGACGCGGATTGACTGGAGAGAAATTCAGGATAAGCTTGCACAGCTTCGAATGGATACATTTTTCAGTGCTCTGGCAAAGATTGGCAGAGAGTATCTGGGATGCTCCTGGGAGAAAACCGGATATGTGGATTATACGCAGGAGAGTGTGGACTGTATGCCGCTTCTTGTGGATCTGCTGGAAGGCGGTGTGTATGGCGGGAGCACGATGGCGAGAAGGCACAGCGCGAATATGACGCTGGAAGCTGCTAGGAGAGGCAAAAAGGCGACGGCATTGTCGGTTTGGTCATCGTTGTTTCCGGGTGTTTCTTATATGAAGGGGCATTATGTGTGGCTCTGTAAGTATCCGTGGCTGCTTCCGGCAGCATGGGTGATGCGGCTCTTTGGATATGCGGCAGACAGGAAGCATACAGAGGATCAGAGTAGTTTAGAGATTGGAAAGAAACGTGTGGAACTTCTTCGGAAGTATCATGTGATAGATTAGGGGACAGATATATGAAGGTGATAGATACAAGAGAATATGTGTCGGTTCTGAAGCAATTGACGGATGATGGACGGGAAGTCAGCATGCGGATTGCGGGAAATAGTATGGCGCCATTTCTGATTCATGAGCGTGATACGATCTTCTTTCGGAAGCCGGAGGCAAAACTGAAGAAGGGCGATATGGTGTTCTTTAAAAGAAGAAACGGACAGTATATCATGCACAGGATTCACCATGTGAAGCCGGATGGGTATTATATCGTGGGTGATGCGCAGTGTATGATTGAGGGACCGGTCGCAGGGGAACAGATATTTGCGGTTGTGACGAAAGTCATAAGAAAGGGAAAGACGATACAGCCAGGGGACTTCTGGTGGGAGTTCTTTCGTCATGTGTGGCTGCATATAGTTCCGCTTCGAAGACCGGTGATGGCTCTTTATACGAAGCTTCTTTTTAGAGGAGGCAGATCATGAGAGAGAAGAAGACACAGTTTGAATCGGTCAGAATATTAAAGAAACGATGGAAAGATGGTACATTTTCGGAGATTTTAGAGGACTGGAGATGGATTCTTGGGTATAGCGCAAGGTATAAGGGAGCGATTCTGTTTTATGTTGTGCTGGGAATCTTAAGTACGTCGTTTGGACTTGCGAGCAGTGTGGCGAGTAAGTATCTGATCGATATCATTACGGGTTATCAGACGAGTAAGCTTGCAGTGCTGTTTCTTGTGATGGTTGGCGGACAGGTGTTCAGTCTGTTGTTTGAGAGCCTGATCAACCGGGTTTCCACGAAGCTTAGTATTGATATTAACAATGATATTCAGGCGGATATTTTTGATAAGATTATTGATGCGGACTGGATGGAGATCAGTAAGTATAGCAATGGAGACATTCTGAATCGTTTTAATGGCGATATTCGTACGATCAGCAGCAATGCCATCAGCTGGCTTCCGACGATTATCATTGCACTTTATAAGCTGGTGGCGACATTTATGGTCATCCTGAATTATGACTGGGTGATGGCTCTGATTGCGCTTGGCAGTGCGCCGTTTCTTCTTCTGCTGTCACGAACGGTGCTGAAGAAGCAGAGGGACTTTAGCCAGAAGGTGCTCGAGACGAGCAGTAAGCTGATGGGATTTGAGGTCGAGACGTTTTATAACTTTGATACGATCAAATCTTTTGGTATTGCGCCGCATTATAGTAAGAAGATGAGATGGTGGCAGAAGCGGTTTCGGGATGACAGCCTGAAGTATAATTATTTTACGATTAAGACGAATGTAGTTCTGCAGGGAATTGGAATGGTCGTGCAGTTTATTGCATTTGGATATTGTCTGTTCCGGCTGTGGACGCATGATATTACATATGGTACGATGACATTGTTTTTGCAGCAGAGAAGCAATCTGTCGGCGGCATTTAATAATCTGGTGACTATTGTTCCGACATTTTTAAATAGTTCAGTATCGGCGCACCGTATTCGTGAGCTTGTGGAGCTTCCGAAGGAAGTACATATTACAGAGAGTTCGGTGCTTGATGCGTATGCGGCAGATGGATTTTCCATTTCTTTGCGGGATGTGGATTTTTCTTATGTGAAGGAAGAGCGTGTGATCACAGATTCTTCGTTTGAGGCAAAGCCGGGTGAGATTGTTGCACTGGTGGGTCCTTCCGGAGAGGGTAAGACAACATTAATCCGTATGTTTCTGGGGCTGATTCATCCGCAGAGCGGGCAGGCAGTGATGTCTGCGGCAGGAGGCATGGAAGTGGTACTAAATGCAGAGACGAGACACCTGTTTGCATATGTTCCGCAGGGCAATACGATTCTGTCGGGAACCATCGCAGAGAATCTGCGGATGGTAAAGGAAGATGCGACAGAGGAAGAGATGATAGAAGCATTGGAGATTGCGTGTGCGTGGGACTTTGTGAAGAAGCGTCCGGACACGATAAATAGCAATGTGGGCGAGCGTGGCCGTGGACTGTCGGAAGGGCAGGCACAGAGGCTGTCGATTGCAAGGGCACTCTTAAGAGATGCGCCGGTGCTGCTGTTGGATGAGGCTACTTCCGCACTGGATGTGGAGACGGAGCGCAGGGTGCTTCGCAATATTATGACACAGAAACCAAACAAAACATGTATTGTTACAACGCACAGACCAAGTGTGTTAAATATGTGCAGACGGGTATACCGGGTGATGGATACCAGGGTGACAGAGCTTTCGGAAGAGGAAGCTGCAAAAATGGCAATGGATTTTTAAGGTAGAGAGTGGTAAAATGATTGATATACATACGCATATCCTGCCGGGGATGGATGATGGAGCAGTAGATATTTTAGATACGATAGAGATGGCAAGGCTGGCTGCTATGAGCGGAGTAACAGAAATCGTGGCAACACCGCATTTTAATATTCCGGGACTGTATGATAATGCATTTGGAGAGCATTATGTGAATACGTTTAATCAGGCCGCAAGGGCGATTAAGGAAGAGAAGATTCCAATCAGGCTTTTTCCGGGGATGGAGGCATTTTCTACAGAGGATCTGCCACGGCAGATGGCAGATGGAAAGGTAATGACGATCAATCAGAGCCATTATATTCTGATGGAGTTTGCATTTGATGAGGATCCGGACTTTGCAACGTGGATTCTTGGTAAGGTAAGGGAAGTTGGTGCAAAGCCTGTGATTGCGCATGCGGAGCGTTATTATTTTGTGCAGGATGATCCGCAGATTGTATATCAGTGGAGGAAGAAGGGATATGCCATTCAGGTCAATAAGGGAAGTTTTCTTGGACGGTTTGGTGAGTCGGCAAGGGAGACATCATACCGCCTGCTTCATCACCATCTGGTATCGGTTGTGGCAAGTGATGCACACAGCGCGGTGGAGCGGACGCCTTTTTTGATGGATGCGTATGAAGCACTTAGTGAATGTTGTTCAAAGCGGCATCTGGATGTGCTGTTTCGAGACAATCCCGGCAGAATCTGTCAGGATAAGCCGGTACTTGAATTGGAGCCGCTTCCATTTTTACCATACTATTATGATTAAAGGAGAAAACATGATTAGATTGAGAAGAGCCATATGTCTGATATTTGTGTTGGCATGTGCGGTATTCGTTGGATTTTTAATAAAGGAAAAGATGGTGGAAGACCATGTGCCTCCGGTGATTACCTGTAGTGATGATGAGCTTGTACTCAGTGTCAATGAGAATCAGGAAGAGGCACTGATGAAGGGAATTAAGGCTACGGATAACAGGGATGGGGATTTGACGAAGGAAGTTCGTATTTCTTCTATCTCTCATTTTATTTCGGGTAATGAACGCACGGTCACTTATGTCGTTTTTGATAAATCGAACCAGATGGGAACGTTAAAAAGAACGGTGAAATATAATGATTATACGCCACCACGGATTAAGATGCTTCATGCACCAAGATGTAGCGCGGCAGAAGCGGCGAATACAGACTTTGTATCTTATCTGAGTGCAACAGACTGTCTCGATGGAGACCTGACCAGCCAGGTGAAGCTTTCAATGAATGACAGCCTGTATAATCCGCAGCCGGGAGATTATCCGGTTACGGCACAGGTAAGCAACAGTGCGGGAGATGTCTGTTCGGTATCGTTTGAGATTACGATTACGGATAATGAGAATGAAAGTATAAAGCAATATCCGGCGTTATCGGAGTATATTGTTTATACAACTGTTGGAAATATGATAGATCCGATGTGTTATGTGGTCGGACTGGAACAGAATGGGCTGATTACACAGTATAATGAAGATCCCAGTGTTATGGAGTCGATTAGTGTGAATTCGAAGGTGGATTACAATGAGCCTGGAGTATATCCGGTAGAATTTTCGTATACCGGAGATGGAATTCCGACGGCTGTGACAAAGATGTTTGTAGTTGTGGAGGGAAATGAAGATGGAAAATAATCGGGAGAATGCATCCGCACAGACGGAGACAGAATTTGAACCGATTTCATTGGTTTGTGATATTTTAAAAAACTGGTGGGTCATCCTGTTTGGAGCGCTGGCCGGTGCAATGCTTTTTTATGTGGCAAGCAGCATGATATATGTTCCGAATTATCGTACACAGGCAACATTTGTTATCACATCCAGAGAGAATGCCAATGCATACAATAATCTTTCTTCTGCCAATTCGATGGCAGAAACATTCCAGAAGATTCTGGAAAGTACGATTATGAAGAAGACAATCTGTGAAAAATTGGATATGGATAAGCTTGATGCGGATATCAGTGCCAATGTTGTAAAGGGAACGAATATGCTGACCCTTTCTGTTACTGCACATTCGCCAAAGGATTCGATTGATATTATCAAAACGGTGATGGACAACTACACCAGCATTTCTTATTATACAGTTGGAACGACAGTGCTTGATGTTTTGGAAGATCCGAAGATTCCGTATTCACCGGTCAATCCACCACAGAACGGTGAGATGGCAAAGAAGGGATTCTTCCTGGGAATGGCTGTCTGCATACTGTTATTTGCTATCTGGTCTTATATGCATAATACGGTGAAGCAGGAAAGAGAAGTAGAGAAAAAGCTCGATGCCAGAAGTCTTGGAGCGATTAGTTATGAATGGAAGTATAAGACGATAAAGGAATGGATTAAGCACAAGAAGAAGGCAGTTCTGGTGGATAACCCTCTGGCAAGCTTTAGGTTCGTGGAAAGTTTTAATATGCTTGCGGCCAGGGTGGAATACCATATGTCAAAGATCAACGGTAAGGTTCTGGTAGTTACGAGTGTCTGTGAGAATGAAGGAAAGTCATCCGTGGCAGGGAATCTTGCAATCACACTTGCGAAAAAAGGCAAGAGAGTCATTTTGTTTGATGGCGATATCAGATGCCCTGCACAGTATCTGTTATTGGGAATGAGTCCGAAAAAAGAAAATGAGCTTGGAGAGTTCTTAAATGGCAGAACAGGTGCCAATAACATTTTGTTAAATACGGAGCGTAAGCGGCTTGGATTTATAGGTGGAAAGGTGTCCTATTCTGCTTCTACAGAGATGCTTGGAAACAGACAGCTTCCGGTTCTTATAGAAGCCTGCAGTAAGATTGTGGATTACGTCATTATCGATACCCCACCATCTGGAATGATCGGAGATGCACAGATTTTTGCACAGCATGCAGATGCCGTCATGGTCGTTGCCAGACAGAACGTTACACTTGCAGAAGATATCAACGAGATGATGGATGATTTCCGTGACAATCATACCAAGGTACTTGGAGTTGTTTTAAATGGTGTCATGACGTTTCAGAGTATCGCGGACAGCCCGGTGGGAGATCATTACAGCAGATATGGGCGATATGGACGTTATGGGAAATATACGAATAATAAAGAGGTATAGCAGACATGGATGAGATGAGAGAAAAATCTGGGAAGGAGCAACAGGGTGAAATCGAGAAGATTGATCTGATTGAATTCCTTCGCAGTTTCCAATATGGAATCAAGAAAATGTGGTGGCTGGTTTTGGTTCTCGCATTGATTTTTGGACTGAATAGTTATATCAAAGCAAGAAAGAATTATACCCCTGTCTATACGGCATCAGCGACGGTGGCAGTAACGACAATTGATGGAAGTCCGGCTTACCAGAACAATGCGTCTGCACAGCAGATGGCGGATGTTTTCCCATACATACTGACAAGTGGTGTGCTAAAAGATGTGGTAGCTAAGGATATGAAGCTGGACTCTGTTCCGGGATCCATTTCTGTTAAGGCGGAAGAGGGAACGAATATGCTTACGATATCCGTTACCGGTACGAATGCAGAACTTTCCTATAAGACATTAAAGTCAGTCATTAAAAATTATCCGGAAGTGGCACAGTTCGTACTTGGAAATACGACTCTGAAGATCCTGGATGAAACAGGTGTTCCGGATGATACGACAAAGCAGGGAGTCATTTCTTCTTCCTGGAAGAGAGGGGCACTTAAGGGTGCCATTATTGGTCTTGTGATTCTGTCTCTTTATGTACTTACCAGACGTACCGTGAAGACAGGTAAGGAGATTAAGACCCATTTGAATCTGGTTGATCTTGGAACATTGCCGGAAGTACATGTAAAGAAGAGAAATAAAGAAAGTTTTTATAATTCAGTCAATGTATTAAATAAAAGAATTCCGCAGGGATATCTGGAAGCGTTCAGAAAGGTCGGAATTAAGGTAATGAAACAGATGGAGGAAGAGGAATTTAAGACGCTTTTGGTCACAAGCTCTGTGCCGGAAGAAGGAAAGACGGCATTTTCTGTGAATCTGGCAATCATAGAGGCAAAACTAGGGAAAAATGTCATACTTGTAGATTGTGATATGAGAAGACCATCTGTTGCAAAAGCCATGAATCAGGAAGGAGAATTTCCCGGACTTCAGGCGGTGCTTCAAGGTAAGGTGAAGATCAGTGAAGCAATGACAACGATAGAACTTGAGAAGTGCCCGGGATCTTTGCAGATTCTGTATGGCAAAACGACAGAAGGAAGTTCTTCCGACCTGCTTGAGAGTAAGCAGATGGAGAGACTCATTTCCATTTTAAAGAAGAAAGCAGACCTTGTAATATTTGATACGGCTCCTTCTGAGATGCTTGCAGATGCGCCGGTACTTGCAAGATATCTGGATGCTGCAGTCTATGTGATCCGCTATGATTATGCAAAGATGCGCCAGATTCGTATGGGTGTGGAGAACATTTCGATGAGTGGAATCCATATGCTGGGTTATGTATTAAACCGCGACCGCTCTACGGGTGGTGGATATGGATATGGTTATGGATACTATGGACGCTATCGTTATGGAAGATATGGAAGATATGGTCGTTATGGCGGATATAGACATTACAGCCGCTATGAAAAACAGTTTGATGAACCGGAAGAAGAGACAGGTGCGGTAAATCAAAAAGAGGTATTTACAGAGACGAAAGAGAACTGATTGCAAAATCTTTCAAGCTGCATATCATATAGAGAAAATTGCCAGATCATGTAAATTGTGATAAAATATGAAACTAGAGTGAAAAACTATAGAATTTAAGATGACGAAAAGAAACGAGTTGAGTATGAGGAGAAATACTAATTGTATTTTCTCAGGTTATAGTAAAGGGATAGAGACATATGAAAAATTATTTAAAAACTAAGAGCATGGTAGATATGATCCTTGGCTCAGTGGGAATGGTTGTGCTGTCGCCGGTATTTCTGGCGATAGCGGTAGCTATTAAGTTAGAAGATGGCTTACGGGCACCGGTATTCTTTTCACAAAAGAGAGTCG
>OMCS01001323.1_pt1 | contig 11337 bp, 9 predicted proteins | sample 1674241 | NCBI WGS metagenome assembly OMCS01 (sample SAMEA103958153, study PRJEB25191) | human gut metagenome
GCCGTCATCGAGCACGGCCTTGCCGGTGAAGCGTCCGAACACCTGATGCTGGTCGCTGCAAATAATACCTACATTGGTGCAGCTCGCACGGTCCAGCACCGGGGTAAAGTCCATCTCAAACCGCCCATCGCTGCTGGTGAATTTCCACGGGCTCATAAAGTTGTCCTTGCCGTCCTTCTGCGGGATCAGGAAGGTCATCTGCTCCAGCTTGTGCGCCGTGCCATCGTAGAACAGCATATTCTCGCTGGCGGCACTGGTATCGCCAAAGCCATACCCGATATTAAAGCCAAAGGGTCTGCCCTCCACTGTGCCGTTGCCGCTGCCCCAGAACCAGGTGTTTTTGTAGGTCCATACGCCGCGGCCCCAGTCCAGGGTGGCATAGCTCTCCTCGGGGTCAAATTCGATCACCTGCCCGTCAAATTCCACCCGGCCGGCAGCCTTCATGCAGTTGATCTTCTGGTTGTAGTAAAAGGCCTTTTTGTCCTCCGCAAAGGGCGTCACGATCACCATGGAATCCTCCGGCTCTTCCGTCAGGGTAAATTCCGCCGCGATCGGCTTTTTATTCATAAAATTCTGCACCCAGGCCGTCAGCTTCCGGGTACCGTCCGGCAGCACCTTAAAGCAGAAATCAGCGTTTTTGCGCTTCACCGCCACATCTCCCTCGGCGCTGCTGGCAGGGAAACCGGTCTTTCCGCCAGGGAAAGGATAGATGATATTGCAGGTGTGTTCCCACGGCCGACTAAAATCCAGCAGCGAGAAGCCCAGCAGTCCCATGTAGCTGTTGTCGTCTATGGTCAGCGCCACACCCCACCTTCCGTTCATGATCAGGTAGTAGTCCCATTCCTTGATGCGGTGGGCCGCCGCCTTGATCGCCAGGCGGTCGTATGCCTTGATGAGACGGCGGGCATAGCCCGCTTCGCACAGCTCGCCCCGTTCGTTCAGCAGCGGGCCGGCGTTGGTCAGTTCTTTCTGCATGGGGTGCCTCCTTCGTTCTGTCATCAGTTTTAGCGGAGAACCGGTTTTTCGCGGGGGTGCCTTTTCGCAGAACCTCTGCAGGGAGCCGGCTCAGGCCGCAGGCCAAACCGTCCTGCGGACGGTTTCAGCGGGCTTTGCCCGCTGGCCCGCCGTTCCGGCGGGCGGCCTGCGGCCCCACCCGCCCCCTGCATCAGCTCCAGTCAGATCTTACGCCTTGGCGGCAGCCTCGTTCAGGGCCTCCATCAGCCGGGGCACATCAATGCCGTGGGCCAGGGCGCCCTGCTCAATGTTCTCAAAGTGGGCGGCGGCGCAGCCGATGCACCCCATGCCGAAGCGCTGCAGTACCTCTACAGTAGCAGGATATTTCTGTACGATCTCCATGATGCCCATATCTTTTGTAATCAGCATAATTTATTATCTCCTTGCAGTTAAATTGGGGGAGGCAAACTCCCCTCCCTTAGTATAGTTATTTTTCCCCTATTTGTAAACAGAATCCGAACTTTTTTGCAAAGTCCCCCGTTCTGCCCGCCCGTTCATTGACAAGCGCCGCCGCCATGGTGTAAAATGATGCGGAACAAAGCCCCCGCCGGGGCCAATTTACAAGAAAAGGCACGAGGAACATTATGAAAACGACAACACGCCTGCTGGCCCTGCTGCTGGCACTCTGCATGGTATTTGCCTTTGCCGCCTGCGGCAAAGACCCCAGCGACCCCACCGATCCGACCGATCCCAGCAATCCCACTACCCCCACCGATCCTGATAACCCCAATCCCGATGAGCCCTCCAAGGAGGAGATCCTCAAGGAACTGCAAAAGACCATGCTGGAAAATACGCTGGCCATGCAGCAGAAGAACAAGGATACCATCGGCTGGCTGTATATTGATGGCACCACCGTCAATGATGTGGTGGTCAAGGTCAATTATAACGATGATAACAAGTACTACCTGCGCCGCAATGCCAATGGTGAGAACGATAACGACGGCTGCTACTATGCCGATTTCCGCTGCACCAGCGGCAATCGCTCCACCATCTCGAAGAATACCGTCATCTACGGCCACAATCTGGGCCGGGCCGAAAATGCCCTGCTGACCGATTATCAGAACCACGCAAACGGCCCCAAGTTCGCTCAGCTGCTGAAGTATCAGGACGAGGATTTTGCCAAGACCCATCCTTATATCTACTACTCCACCATCGAAGAGGACATGGTCTGGCAGGTATTTGCGGTATTCTACACCGATATCAAGTTCGACTACATCAACCCCAACCCCGCCGATGCCACCTTCAATAGCCTCATCAAAAAGGCCCAGGATCTTTCCTTCTACGATTATGATGTGGAAGTGACCAGCAACGATAAGATCCTCACCCTCTCCACCTGCACCTATCGCCTGGCGGATGATACCAAGCTGCACTATCCCAATGACTACCGCTATGTTGTCATGGCCAAGCTGCTGCCCGCCGATGCCGTGCTGGAGGATACCGTTTCCCTCACCGTCACCAAGAACGCCCCGGTAAAACCCGCCGGCGAATAATGCCCCATCCAATACGGCCCCCTTTCCCACCGGGAGAGGGGGCCTTTCGCGTTCCCCTAAAGCCTCCCCAGTGTAAGGAGTGTGACACTGCACCATCCAAAAGCCTCCCCTGTGTAAGGGGAGGTGTCAGCCAATCGGCTGACGGAGGGGCTGTTGGCGCAAACTATGTCATCAAACGCCCCGGCGGCGAACTGTACGGGTCTTGCACTCTGCAAAATCAGTGCGCCGCCGCCAGGCGCCCACAAATTAGCCTCCGTCGGGTAGGCGCTCAGTTTATACCTTTGCAAAAAAGGCCCCGCCCCCGCCGCCGGGCCGCCGCAAAAAAGAAAGCCCCCGCCATACGGCAGGGGCTTCGCTTGTCTTTTGTGGTTTGGGAATTACAGCTTGCCCAGCTTGGTGCGGCAGCTGCGGCAGACATACTTGTCGTCATAGGTAGCCAGCTCTTCCTTGGAGCCGCAGAAAATGCAGCAGGGCAGGTACTTCTTAAGAATGACCTGATCACCGTCTACATAAATTTCAACATCACTGTGGATGTCGATGCCGAGGGTGCGGCGAAGCTCTACAGGGAGAACGATACGGCCGAGGTTGTCAACTTTTCTTACGATGCCGGTGGATTTCATGGTACAGGTTCCTCCTTAATAAAGTTAGGTGGTTTGCTGGCGGTTTACAATATCTTCTAATATTCTCGCTTTTTCTCTACCTTGCTACTAAGTGTACTATTATTTTCCATGAAATTCAAGAGGTAATTAGCACAATTTCGCAAATCTTGTGGATAATTTTTGCCCCTAATTTGCCGCTTTTTTGGTTATTGTTGCTAAAATTGATAAAATGCGCACAGATTCCGTTATTTTACATAATTCGATAAAACACATCAAAAAAGGAAAACATTAGCGCAATACGCTCCCGTAAGGAGAAAAAGATGTTGATAAATCATCTCTACTCCCTAAAAAATGAAGAAAGGAGCTCCGCCCATGATGAACGGTATCCTTACCGCCCTGCTTATTTTTTCGGTCGTCACCGCGGCCTTCACCGGCCGGATAGAAGCGCTCTCCGCCGCGGCGCTTTCCGGCTGCGGGGAAGCCGTAAGCCTGGTCATTGCCCTCACCGGTATGCTGTGCCTGTGGAGCGGCCTGATGGAAATTGCCCGCCGCTGCCGCCTTACGGAAGCATTGGCCCGGCTGCTGCGTCCTCTTACCCGGTGGCTGTTCCCCACGGTGCCGCAGGGCAGCCCCGCCATGCAGGCCATCTCCATGAATCTTTCCGCCAATCTGCTGGGTCTGGGCAATGCCGCTACTCCCCTGGGTCTTGCCGCCATGCGGGAGCTGCAAAAGTTGAATCCCCATAAGGACAGCGCCAGCAATGCCATGGTCACCTTTGTAGCGATGAATACCGCCTCCCTCCAGCTCATCCCCACCACCTGCGCCGCGCTGCGGCAGCAGGCCGGCTCCGCCGCCCCCATGGAGATCCTGCCGGCGGTATGGCTTACCGGGCTTTCGTCACTGGCTGTGGTCCTGCTGCTGGACCGTCTGCTGCGCGGGAAGTCCCGCCGGCCGGAATAAAGGCAGGCCCGTGCAGGGGGTGGGCGCCCGCAGGGCAAACCGCCCGGAAGGGCGGTTTCGGTGGCCTTCGGCCGCCGGCTCCGGCCCAGCCGGAGCGCTCTGCGGGCGCCCTTCACCCCATCCGCGAATTTCATCAAATGGGAGGACATTCCATGTCATTCAGCGCCTGGTTCATCCCGCTGCTCATCACCGGCCTGTTCAGCTGGGGCCTCTGCTCCGGCGTGGATGTGTTCGATTGCTTTTTGCAGGGAGCCAAAGAGGGGCTCAAAACCGCCGCCTCCATCACCCCGGCCTTGGTCTGCCTGCTTACGGTGGTCACCATGTTCTGCCACAGCGGCACCCTGGATGTCCTCACCGGCTTCCTTCGCCCCGTGACTCAGCTTATCGGCTTCCCGGCGGAGGTACTGCCATTGGCCCTGCTGCGGCCGGTCTCCGGCAGCGGCGGTACCGCCCTGCTGCACCAGCTGCTGGGGGAATACGGCCCGGATAGCTTCATCGGGCGGGTAGGCAGTGTGCTGGCCGCCGCCTCAGAGACCACCTTCTACGCTATCGCGGTCTACTACGGCGCGGTGGGGATCCGCCGTACCCGCCACACCATGGCCGCTGCCCTCACCGGGGATCTGACCGCGGCGCTGGTCAGTGCCCTTGCGGTCCGCTTGCTGCTGGGGGTGTGACCTGCCTCATCAGAGGGAAACGGTATCCAGATAATGCAGGAAGAAGCTGCCGTCCGGCCGTGTCATTACGGAGAAACGGGTCCGGAAGTCCCCAATTTTATAGGGATTTTCATAATATACATTGCCGTGCAGTTCGTAACTGACGCTTACCTCGGATTTTTCCCGATCAATTTGAACCTCCGTGTTCCTGCACACCGGAGTATTTCCCCATCCAAAGCCGGACCAAAACACATACTCCCCGGTTTCGGGAACATAGGTATCTTCACCAAACTCATAATCCGGAATATCAAACACCTCCTCGGCCATCTGCTGTATCTTTTCTTTTGGAAAGTGGTAACACCCCTCATCATCCATGGTGACAAAATCATGGTACAGGTATTTCTCCTCCTCCATGAACATTACCGTACTTAAAATAAAAAGATGGATCTGCCGGTCCTCCAACGGATAGGCGGAGCTCCCCAGGATATCTCCAGAGTAAAAGGCAAAGTTGGTCAGCTGCGCGGTCAGAACTTCCGAGGAGGCCTGCAGTTCCTCCTGCATTGCGTCCCAGTCCAATGCGGACTTTCCCTGCGGGGCGTTGCCGACGCAGGCGCAAAGGCTAAAGCAAAGTGCCAAAGCGATTGCGAGTGATAGCATCTTTTTCATGGCGTTTTCTCCTGTATGTTTTTGCCGCTGCGGCAGGTTTTCTATCATTTTACCATGGGCGCCGCAGGTGGGCAACGGAAAATTTTAGGGCGGTGACGCCTGTTCCTTGCCAGCGTCCGCCCTCCTCACAATTTTTTAACAAAATTGCCACATTCGGCGCTATGCAAAAGACTCCGCCGGTGCTATAATATAAATTAGAATACTATGACCTGTAAGGAGGAAATAGCAATGATGGACAAGATCCTGGTAGCCGATGACGACCTGAATATCTGCGAGCTGCTGCGCCTGTACCTGGAAAAGGAGGGCTTCGAGGTGGTAATGGCCCACGATGGCGAAGAAGCCGTGGCCAAGTTCGAGAGCGAAAAGCCCTCTCTTATCCTCCTGGATATCATGATGCCCAAGCTGGATGGCTGGCAGGTTTGCCGGCAGATCCGCCAAAAGAGCGATTGCCCCATCATCATGCTCACCGCCAAGGGCGAAACCTTCGATAAGGTGCTGGGCCTGGAGCTGGGCGCCGATGACTATGTTGTCAAGCCCTTCGATACCAAGGAGATCGTGGCCCGCATCAAGGCCGTGCTGCGCCGCAGCAGCCCCGTCGGCACCGCCGAAGGTGAGGTCAAGGAGGTCAGCTACGATAAGCTCACCGTCAATATGACCCGCTACGAGCTCAAGGTGGATGGCAAGGTCGTGGATGCCCCGCCCAAGGAGCTGGAGCTCCTGTTCCACCTGGCCAGCCACCCCAACCGCGTATTCACCCGCGATCAGCTGCTGGATGAGGTCTGGGGCTTCGAGTACTACGGCGACAGCCGCACCGTCGATGTCCACATCAAGCGCCTGCGCGAAAAGCTGGAAGGCGTCAGCGATCAGTGGAGCCTCAAGACCGTTTGGGGCGTCGGCTATAAGTTCGAGGTCAAGGAATAAGAATGAACAAATCGCAGAAAACCCTGATGGGCAAATACTACTCGGTATGCTGCGCCATCATTCTGCTCAGCATGGTATTGGTCGGCTCTATCTTCATGGTGCTGGCCAATGACTATCTGCGGGAAGAAAAAATCAGCCTGCTGGAGAAAAATGTGACCCAGGCCGCCCGCCTCACCATGGAAAATTACGCCGCCCACGAGTACCGCTATGTCAGCAGCGATACCCTGCAGCCGGTGTATGCCGTGCTGGGCTCCGCCATCGAGGCCGACATCTACCTTTCCGATAACAAGGGCAATATCCTCATTATGGCCCATACTACCGAGAGCGCCATCCCCCAGTCGGTGCCGCAGGCTGTCCTGGATAGCCTCTCCAAAACCGGCAGCTATCAGGGCTCCGTGGTCATGGCCGGCACCGGGGAAGACCCCCAGTACGCCGTGGCCACCCCCGTGGTGGATGAAAACGGCCTTCTGGTGGGTGCCGTTATGGCCACTGCCCGGGCTGCCAACCGTGCTCTGGCCGGCGATATGCTCCAGATGTTCCTCATCGCGGCCATCGTGGTGCTGGTGGTCAGCTTTATCGTCATTTATTTTGTCACCACCAGCCTGGTAAACCCCCTGCGGCAGATGGCCGCCGCTACCCGTGCCTTCGCTAAGGGCGATTTCTCGGTCCGGGTGCCGGTGGAGGGCGATGATGAGATCGGGCGGCTGGCCTCCGCCTTCAATAACATGGCCACCGAGCTGGCCCTCACCGAATCGGTGCGCCGCAGCTTTACCGCCAATGTCAGCCATGAATTAAAAACCCCCATGACCACCATCGGCGGCTTTGTCGATGGTATCCTGGACGGCACCATCCCCCCGGAGCGGCAGAACCACTACCTGCGCATTGTCTCCAGCGAGGTCCAGCGCCTTTCCCGCCTGGTGCGCAATATGCTCACCCTCAGCCAGATCGAGGCCGGCGAGCGCACCATCCAGCCCACCGAGGTGGAGATCACCTCCCTTGTCACCAATACCCTGCTGGGTTTTGAGCAGCGGCTGGAGGAAAAGCACATCGAGGTGGAGGGGCTGGATACCGACCGCTACTGGGTGCTGGCCGATGCCGACCTCATCCAGCAGGTGGTGTATAATCTCATCGATAACGCCGTCAAGTTCGTCAATGAAGGCGGCACCCTTTCCTTCGACTTTTATACCGAGGGCGAGAATATCATGGTAGCGGTGCGCAATACCGGCTCCGGCGTCCTGCCGGAGGAGATCCCGCGGCTCTTCGACCGGTTCTATAAGACCGACCGCAGCCGTAGCCTGGATAAAAACGGCGTGGGACTGGGTCTTTCCATCTGCCGCACCATCATGAATGTCCACGAGGGCGAGATTTTCGTCCGCAGCCAGCCCGGGGAATACACCGAGTTTGTATTCGGCCTCAAGGCCGACCCCGCCCACTACAAAAAAGGCGTCAACCGCAAAGCCCCTATGGTAGATGCCAGCTTTACCACATTGCCGGCGGCCCCCGCTGCCGGTCGGGAGGAGAAACAGCATGAGAAACCGCAGCAATGACAGCAACTACCACTGGGATTACCAGGATTACCGGGGCAACTACGGCCAAAGCCCCGCCCGCGCCCGGAAAAGCAGCGGCCTGAAGTACTTCCTCATCGCCATGGGGGTGGTCATCCTGCTGGTGGGGGCGCTGTGCGTTGGGGCCTCCGTCTGGGGCAGCAAGCCTGCCCCGCAGCCGGATCAGGATTCGTCCATCGGCAATGAGCTGGAGCACCTGCCGGAGATCGACCAGCAGAACAAGCCGGAGGATAATGTGCCGGATACCACCGAAGACGGCCTTTTGACTCCCGCCGGCATCTATAAAAAGTGCGCCCCCTCGGTAGTGGGCATCATCACCTACGGCAGCAGCACCACCGCGCAGGGCAGCGGCATCATCCTTTCGGAAAACGGCTACATCATCACCAATGCCCATGTGGTCAGCGGCGGCGAAAAGTTCGAGGTCGTGCTGCAAAATGGTGATAGCTATGATGCCACCGTCATTGGGGCGGATAACCAGAGCGACCTGGCTCTGCTTAAAATGCAGAACCCGCCCGAGGGGCTGGTCGCGGCTACCTTCGGCAACAGCGATGAGCTGGAGGTCGGCGAAATGGTGGTCGCCATCGGCAATCCCGGCGGTTTGGCGCTGGCCTCCACCCAAACCGTCGGCTACATTTCGGCGGTGCAGCGCACCATCACCACCGAGCTGGGCTACACCATGGTCTGCATCCAGGCGGATGCCGCCATCAATCCCGGCAACAGCGGCGGCCCCCTCATCAATACCTACGGCCAGGTGGTGGGCATCACCTCCAGCAAGCTGGTGGAGGAAGGCTACGAGGGCATCGGCTTCTCCATCCCCATCAATACCGCCCTGCCCATTCTGGACGATTTAATGCAGCACGGCCGGGTGACCGGTCGGGCACAGCTGGGCATCACCGTGGTGGAAGTAGGCAGCAATGAAGCCAATTATTACGGCATCCCGGCGGGTCTGCGCATCATGTCCATCAATGAGGACAGCGATGTAGGCCGTCAGGGCGCCGAGGTCGGCGATATCATCACCTCCATTGATGGCTGGGCCATCACCAGCCGTGCCGATTGCAGCGATATCCTGGCACAGCACAAGCCCGGCGATACCGTGGAAATAAGCCTGTACCGGGCCAGCCGTACCGGCCGCGGCCAGACCTTCACCATCACCGTCACCCTGCTGGGGTCCTAAGCATCCCACAAAAGCCGCCCACGGGCGGCTTTTCTGCCCCTTGTGCCATATTGCCCATAAAGCCGTGTCATTTCCGGGCAAACCTGCCAATGGCATTTCGGCCGGGAGTGATGTATAATTAAAAAGAGGAGGAAAGCGACCCGCATCGACACAGTAAGGAGGTGCCGAACGATGAAAAAGAGGATATCAGCCGTACTGCTGGCCCTGGCCATGCTGCTCGCCACCGCCCATGCCATGCCAATTTATGTGGATGGCAGCGCCCTGGGCTGGCAAGAACCGCTGACCCTGGAGGTGGAAAGTGGCGACAGCATCGATAATGTCAAGCAGAAGATCCAGGATAAGAAAGGCACTCCGCCGGATCAGCAATACCTGTATTTCGGCGGCAAGTTTTTGGAGAACGGCCGCACCTTGGCGGATTATAACGCCCAGAAGGAGTGCACCCTCTGGCTTTCCAAGCAAAAAATAACCGAGCCGACGGGTACCACGCTGACAAAGGATAGCATCGGCAGGCAGCTGCCCCTCACCGACGGCTCGTATTATCTGGAGACCAAGGCGGGAGAGAGCGCTGCGAATTTTGTCATAACCGCCCCCATTGTCGTCACAGGCAATGTCACCCTTGATCTGAACGGCTATGCGCTGAAATTAGAAGGCAGCGGCAGCGTTATCCGGGTGGAAAACGGTGCCACCCTCACGCTGGTGGACAGCAAGCCCAATGCGGTCAATAAGTTCAGTGTGGCGGAAACCACCGGTCTGTGGCAGCAGGACGCTGCCGGCACAAAGGTGATAAAGGGCGGCGCCATCACCGGCGGCACCGGCACAGGAGAAGCAGGAAATACCTGCGGCGGTGGTATCTATGTGAGGAAAGGCGGCACGCTCCTCATGCGGGGCGGCAATATCGTGGGCTGCACGGCGCGCGAGGGTGGCGGTATTTATGTGGAAGATGGCGGCCGGTTTACGCAGTCACCCGGCGCCCAAATCACCGGAGAGGTCATCGGGGCCTATACGGTCACCTTCCAGTCGGAGGGTGGAAGCGAAGTAGCATCCCAGATCCGTGCCAACGCCCCTGCCGCCCGACCTGCCGACCCCACTAAAGAGGGCTATACCTTCATCGGCTGGTACAACGGCGAAAGCGAATGGGACTTTGAGGCCCCCGTGACCACCGGTTTGATCTTGACGGCAAAGTGGCAGGTCAACCAATACACCATCACTTTTAAGCCGGAAAACGGCGGGCAGGATATCGTCATTAAGCAGGACTACGGCACGGCCATTACCGCCCCGGCCAACCCTACCAAAACAGGCTACACCTTTGCCGGCTGGGATAAGACCATTCCCTCCACCATGCCGGCCGGGGATATGGCCATCACCGCCCGGTGGACCGAAAACCGGGTCATTGTGATCATCCGGCCGGATGACAGCAAGGATGAGCCGGACCCCGGTACCATCCATCAGTGGGGCCCCTGGCGCTCCAATGGAGATGGGACCCATACCCGCCGCTGCACGGCCAGCGGCTGCTTCGACCAGCAAAACGGGAAGTGCTACGGCGGCGCCCCCAATTGCACCCAGCGGGCAAGCTGCATCCTGTGCGGCACCAAATACGGCAAGACCGACCCCACCCGCCACGCCTCCCTAGAAAAGCTGGAGGCGATAGCCGCCACAGCGGCGGCCAATGGCCGGGTGGAATGCTGGCACTGCACCGCCTGTGATAAGTACTTTGCGGACGCGAACGGCAAAACGGAGCTCACCGCGGAGAATACAGTAACCGAAAAGGTGCCGCCGAGCATCATCCAAGGCAACGACGCCCGATGGAAAAAGGGCGAAAGCAGTACACTTACCTTCCGCTCCGATGCGGCGTTTGAGGACTTTGCCGAGGTACTGGTAGATGGCGCGGCGCTGTCCTCCGAAAGCTACGAGAAGCGGAATGGGGAAGGCAACATCATCGTAGAGCTGCGGGAAAGCTACCTGGAGCAGTTGGCCGAAGGGGAGCATACTTTGGCCATTCGCTCGGCAAGGGGAGATGCCACCACCCACTTTACCGTGGAGGCAGCACCCGATGAAACCCATCCGGTGAGCTGGTGGGTTTACGCGGCGGCTCTGGGGGCTTTTGCTATCGGCACCTGTGTCGCAGTGATCTCCTTCCGGCGCAAAAAAGCCGGATAAGTGACAGCAAATAGCAGAGATTCCGGATCTCCTTCGTACCAAGTGTACGGGGGAGATTTTTTATTCAATTTTCAAGGTGCTGATGGGAGGCAGGTTCCCGCTTAAGGCAGACCCCCAAATTGCCCGATGAGGTCTGCT
>OMCS01001326.1_pt1 | contig 11332 bp, 10 predicted proteins | sample 1674241 | NCBI WGS metagenome assembly OMCS01 (sample SAMEA103958153, study PRJEB25191) | human gut metagenome
ACCCGCCGAACAGTCCGGCGGGGAAAAAAGCCCCTGCGGGGCTTTTTTAGATGCGCGGCTCGCGCAATCCACCCGCGCCCACCAAAAAAGCTCAACGCATGAATGTGCGTTGAGCTTTTTGTTTTATAGCACGTTTGCCACGGGTTTGCAGTATGCGGTAGTGCCTTGACTTTTTCGCACCGACTTTTTGACCCACTTAAAATACATCGTCATCAACCAGATAATGACAAGCAACAACAAGAGTCCCATTGTTACCCTCTCAGTGCCCGCGCACGGACTTCCGGCGACGCTGCGACAAGCAGATCGTAGAGGTTGACCATATCGGTGACGGCCTGTCGGTCGTCGGCAGTCCATGTGTAATCGTACTGCGCACCGGATGCACCGGAATATCTTGTGATGATGGTTTTGGCACTGAGCATCTCACGCAGCCAATCGATTTCGCTGGGCTCCATCTCAAAATTGGAGAGGGCCCACCAAACTTTTTTGTCTGTATCATAGGCGTAATCTGTATAATCCGGGTCGCACTCGTAAGTGTACAGATTATCTCCAGCGCGGACATAGACTGTGTTCAGGTCGATGCAGGAAGAGCCGTTGTAGGAAAAGTCCTCGTCGAAATACACGTCCTTGCATCCGTCGAAGATGTAGATCCACGGAGAAAGGCAGCAGGTCTTGTTTTTCTCGGCCTTGTCATAGATGGGGCTGTCAAACTCCCAGCTCCGCTGTACCTCGTCATACTTGACGTTCACCTTCGCAATGGCGGCTTTCAATGCCTGAACTTGGGCTTCTTCGTCGTCATTCATTTCTTCGATCTGCGCAAGCGAGGTGCATCCGGCGGGGCTGATCGCCAGCGCGGGCATAGCCGCACCGGCCAGAGTTGCCATCATGCACAAACTTGCAACCACAATTTTGCCACATTTTACAAGCTTCATTTTAATTTCCTCTTTTCTCTTGCTTTTTCTTGAATGCGGTTGTGATATAGAACTATTAAATACAACTTAAAGGAGCGTATTACAGATGACGGTTGAAGAAGCCATGGCTTTTTTCCGCATTAGATTTCCACAAGTCTATTATAGTCCGTTTCCGCTCGCCTGACAATGTTTTATTAGCCGTTTTGGAAAACATTTTACACAAGCGAGGTGGAAAACGTTGCAGACAAGTTTCAGCGTCACATGGAAGGCGGCGGCCGAAGCTTGCCGGGCGCCGGGCCAAGCGAAGGAAAGACACTGTTTAGCCAAAAGGCTTTACAGCTTTGGTTTTTTACTTTAACGTTAACAGCGCAAAATGAAACAGATGACGGCATCGCGGAGGTGCTGGAAAGGGTTCGGTTTGACCGGGAGACGAATCTATGCTAGGATAGGGCCAGACAAGAAAAGGCCGTGCCGCACGAAGAAGGTACGAACTTGAAAAGGAGGTTCCTTTCATGAACTCGACTCTGCGAGAGGATGCGGATGCCATCATCCGCGCCAGCCTGAACGCTGTTCTGCCGGACGAAGCGGTGCGGCGGGCGCTGGAGGCCTTCCGGCCCGGCAAAGGCCGGGTGCTGCTGGTGGCGGCGGGCAAGGCCGCGTGGCAGATGGCACACACAGCGGTGGAGGTGCTGGGCCGGGTGGACGGCGGCGTGGTCGTGACGAAATACGACCACGGAAAAGGCGAGATCCCCGGCGTGGCGTGCTATGAAGCGGGCCACCCGGTGCCGGACGAAAACGGCTTTGCGGCCACGGAACAGGCACTGGAATTGGTGCGGGGCCTGACGGCGGAGGACACTGTGCTGTTCCTGCTGTCGGGCGGTGGCAGCGCGCTGTTTGAAAAGCCGCTGATTCCGGGGGATGAGTTACAGGATGTTACATCCCAGCTTCTCGCCAGCGGGGCAGACATCGTGGAGATGAACACCCTCCGCAAGCGGCTGTCCGGCGTCAAGGGCGGGCGGTTCGCGCAGCGCTGTGCCCCTGCGCAGGTGTTCGAAATCGTGCTCAGCGATGTTTTGGGTGACCCGCTGGACATGATCGCCAGCGGCCCGGCGGCGCCGGACTCTTCCACCTGCGCACAGGCCCTTGCCATTGCGAAAAAGTACCGGCTGAACTTGTCGGAACAGGCAAAGGCTTTACTGGCGCAGGAGACGCCCAAGGCGCTGGACAACGTGACTACAAAGATCACCGGCAGCGTGCGCCAACTCTGCGCGGCGGCGGCCGAAGCTTGCCGGGCGCGGGGCTATGAACCCGTTCTCCTGACCGACCAGCTCTGCTGCGAAGCGCGGGAAGCGGGCAGCTTCCTCGGCTCCATCGCCCGCGCCCATGCAGGGCAGGGCCGGAAGCTTGCGTTCATCGCGGGCGGGGAAACGGTCGTGCACCTGACCGGCAAAGGCCTCGGCGGACGCAATCAGGAGCTGGCGCTGGCCGCAGCCCCGGCTCTGGCGGGCCGGAACGCGGCGGTCTTCTCGGTGGGCAGCGACGGCACCGACGGCCCCACCGATGCCGCTGGCGGCTATGTGGACGGTGGAACCCTTGCCGCGCTGGCCGCAGCGGGCTGGAACGTCTACGATACCCTGCAAAATAACGACGCCTACCACGCCCTGCAAGCCGTGGACGGCCTGATCCTCACCGGGCCCACCGGAACGAACGTCAACGACGTGGCTGTGGCGCTGGTGGAGGGAAAAGGCGCTTGGTGAGAGATCACCGTGCGCCTTTAGTGGTGCACCCATTCCCCTTCTCTCCCGAAAAATCTTGCCTTTTCCCTGCAAAAGGCTTACAATGGTCTCGGCAAACCGAACGGAACATGACAAGATCTCGGAGGGACAAAGCAATGGCTTGTACTACAATCTTAGTTGGCAAAAACGCATCCTACGATGGCTCCACGATGATCGCCCGGAACGACGATTCGGGGTCGGGCCATTTCACCGCAAAAAAGTTCGTGGTCGTAAAACCGGAAGAACTCCCGGCGGTCTATCAGTCGGTGATCTCCCATGTGCAGATTCCGCTGCCCGGCGCAGGTCAGGCCATGCGGATGACTGCCATGCCCAACGCCGTGGCGGGCAAGGGCATCTGGGCGGCATCGGGCGTGAACGCGGCCAATGTCGGCATGACGGCCACCGAGACCATCACCTCCAACCCGCGGGTTCTGGGCGCGGACCCGCTCGTGGTGTACCAGCCCGCGCAGGGGGATCAGCCGGAGGTGCCCGGCGGCATCGGTGAGGAGGACATCGTCTACCTCGTGCTGCCCTATATCTGCTCGGCGCGTCAGGGCGTCGAGCGGCTGGGCAGACTGCTGGAGACTTACGGCACCTATGAGATGAACGGCATCGCGTTTCAGGATGTCCATGAGATCTGGTGGCTGGAGACCATCGGCGGCCATCACTGGATGGCCCGCCGCGTGCCCGACGACAGCTATGTGGTCATGCCCAACCAGCTCGGCATCGACAGCTTCGACTTCGCCGATGCAGCCGGTGCACAGGAAAACTACATGTGCTCGGCTGATTTGAAGGAGTTTGTGGATAAGTACCACCTTGACCTCTCGCTGGATGGCGAGTTCAACCCGCGGGACGCCTTTGGCAGCCACGACGACTCCGACCATGTCTACAACACCCCCCGCGCATGGTTCATGCTGCGGTATCTGAACCCGAATACGTGGGCGTGGGACGGCCCGGATGCCGACTATACCCCGCGGTCGGACGATCTGCCGTGGTGCATGGTGCCGGAGCGGAAGGTCACGCCGGAAGATGTGAAGTACCTGCTCTCCTCCCACTATCAGGGCACGCCCTATGACCCCTATGCGGCTTACGGCGACCAGAAGAGCAAGGGCGCATACCGTTCCATCGGCATCAACCGCAACGACTTCATGGCCCTGATCCAGATGCGCCCGGATGTGCCGGAGGACTTCCGCGCCGTGGAGTGGATCGCCTATGCGTCCAACGCCTTCAACACTATGGTGCCCTTCTACGCCAACGTGGACATCACCCCGGCCTACCTCGCCTGTACCACCGGCGAAGTCTCCACCGACAGCTTCTATTGGGTCAGCCGGATGATCGCGGCTATGGCGGATGCCGCCTACGGCAAGTCCATCTTCCACATCGAGCGCTATGAGGAGGCCGTCCTCTCGGCCACCCGCGCCCTGCTGCATGCGTATGACGAGAAGCAGCGGTCCGCCTTTGATCCCGCTGCCCGCGCCGCCCTGCGCGAGGAGGCCAACGAGGCCATCGCCAAGGCGCTGAAAGCCCGCGCCGCCGATACGCTGGATAAGGTCCTCTTCGAGTTGAGCTGCAATATGAAGAACGCCTACTCCCGCTCTGACGCATGACCCTTTTTTGAAACAGAGAACGCCCCTTCGCGGTTTTGTTCCGTGAAGGGGCGTTTTTGCGTCATTTTACCAGCATCTGCTGGAACTTCCGCGCCGCCGTGTTCAGCGGGCGGTGGTGGTCGTAGACGAGGCAGATGGAGCGGGTGGGGATGATCTCCTGCAAGTGGAGCTGAACGAGCTCGCCCCGCGCCAGCAGGTCTTTTGCCATGGGTTCCGGCACAAAGGCGAGGCCCAGCTCGCTTTTCACCAGCGTCAGCATCTGGTCGGTGGTGGCGGCCTCGGTGTCGGGCCGCAGCACCGCGTCGTGGTCGAGGAAGAACTGCCGGTAAAAGCTGCGAGTCATGCTCTCATCGCTCAGGGAGATGAGCGGGTAATTGCTCAGCTCCTTTAGGGTCAGGCTTTGGCTGGCCAGTGCGGTGAAGGTCCGGCCGCCCACCAGCACCTCGTAAAAGGATTTCAGCTCCACCAGCTTCAGCCCCGGTTCCACCTCGGCCGGGGTGGAGATGATGGCGAAATCGACCTCGCCGTTCTTCACGGCCTGCAATGCTTGGGGAGTGGAGTGGTTCGAGATGCGCAGCCGGATGCCGGGGTACTCGGCGTGGAAAGCCCGCAGCTTTTCGGAAAGGTAGATGTTCAGGGCCGTCTCGGTGGCGCTGATGGAGATGGCTCCGTGTTCCAGCGTGGCGCTGGCACTCAGCTCTTCCTCGGCGTCTTGGATCTGCACCGCCGCCGACGCGATGCGGGAGTAGAGCATCTCGCCCTCCGGCGTCAGGGTCACGCCCCGGTTGGAGCGGATGAACAGCACGCAGTTCAGCTGGCTTTCCAGCCGGTTCATCGAGTGGGTGATGTTGGGCTGGTTGTTGCCCAGCACCCGCGCGGCCTTGGTAAAGTTTTGGTATTTCGCCACATAATAGAAAATTTTGTAGTATTCCCAGTCCACATACATGATGCGTCTGCCTCCTTCATGTAAAAATCACATTGCAGCTATGTGCAGGATACTTTTTACACATTCTTTCTCTGCTCGTATAATAGCAACTGCAATCGGAAATTGCAAGAGGGAATTTGAAAGTATTAAAGTTGGTTTTGAACGGAGGCAGTTACCGTGTCTGAAATCAAAAAGGTCGTGCTGGCATATTCCGGCGGTCTGGATACTTCCATTATCATCCTGTGGCTGAAAGAGCACTATAACAACTGCGAAGTCATTGCCGTCTGCGGCAATGTGGGGCAGAAGGGTGAGCTGGAAGGCTTGGAAGAGCGTGCCAAGGCAAGCGGCGACTACAAGCAGAGCGATGCCACCGGTTTCATCAGCATCTACGGTCTGCCCACCAAGGTGCAGGCCATTGTAAACAACGAAAAAGAAGGGAAATAAAGAGTTATGCTTACTGCTGTTACTGGAATCAACTGGGGCGATGAGGGCAAGGGCCGCGTCATCGACCTGCTGGCCGAACATGCTGACATCGTTGCCCGCTATCAGGGCGGCAACAATGCTGGACACACCGTCGTCACCGAGAAGGGCAAGTTCATCCTGAACCTGCTGCCCTCCGGCATCCTGCACCCGGACGTGACCTGTGTGCTGGGCACCGGCATGGTGATTGACCTCGATCACCTCGCAAACGAGATGCAGGCCATCGAAGCCCGTGGTGTGGAAGTCAGCCCCAAGAATCTGAAGCTCTCCGATAAGGCCACCATTTCGATGCCGTGGCACAAGGTGCAGGATGGGCTGGAAGAAGACCGCCTTGCCCAAAAGGGCAGTGCCTTCGGCTCCACCCGCCGCGGCATCGCCTACGCCTACAGCGACAAGTACCGCAAAAAGACTCTGCGTTTGGGCGACTTGCTCCACTTGGACGAGGAGCGCACCCAGAACCGTCTGCATATGATTTTGGACTCCAAGAACATGGAGCTGGCGGGCTGCTACCATCAGGAAAAGATGTCCTACGATGCCCTGCTGAACTGGTGCAAGTTGCAGGCCGAGCACTTTACGCCGTACATCTGCGACGTCGGTGCTTTTTTGCAGCAGGCTCACGACAGCGGCAAACGGATCGTGCTGGAAGCCCAGCTGGGTGCTATGCGCGACATCGATTACGGCATCTTTCCCTTCACGTCCAGCTCCAACACGCTGGCCGCTTACGCGCCGCTGGGGGCCGGTATCCCCAACTGCAAGCTCGACCATGTGGTCGGCGTGCTGAAATCTTACTCCACCTGCGTGGGTGCAGGTCCCTTCGCCGCCGAGAACGCCATGGGCGAAGAGTGGAACGAGAAGCTGCGCAAGGCAGGCGGCGAATACGGTGCGGCCACCGGCCGTCCCCGCCGCGTCGGCCCCTTCGACTGCGTAGCCAGCCGCTATGGTTTGGCCTGTCAGGGCGCGGATAAGATTGCCCTCACCAAGCTGGATGTGCTCAGCAGCATGAAGGAGATCCCGGTCATCACCGGTTACAAGTTGGATGGAGTGAAAGTCCCCCGCTTCGACACCCTGTCCGACCTCGACCGGATGGAGCCGGTGGTCACCATGCTGCCCGGCTGGAACACCGATATCTCCGGATGCAAGAGCTGGGATGACCTCCCCAAAGAAGCAAAGGCTTATGTGGAATTCCTTGAAAAAGAACTGAACCACGAGATTCAGTTCGTCTCCACTGGTGCCGAGCGCGAGAAGTTTGTGCTGAAGGGAGAATGGCTGTGAGACACTTCATCGAGCCGAACAGCTTTTCTCTGGACGAGCAGTTGGCCCTTCTCGACCTTGCCGACCGGATGGAAGCGAATCCCGCTCCCTATGCGCACCTGTGCGACGGGCGCATCCTTGCGACGCTGTTCTATGAACCCAGCACCCGCACCCGCCTCTCCTTCGAGTCGGCCATGCTCCGCCTCGGTGGCAAGACGCTGGGCTTTGCAGGGGCCCAGCTTTCTAGCGCCAGCAAGGGCGAGACGGTGGCCGACACGGCCCGCGTCGTCAGCAACTATGCCGACGTCATCGCCATGCGCCACCCCAAAGAAGGCGCCCCGCTCCGGGCCTCTATGTATGCCCGCGTCCCCATCATCAACGCGGGCGACGGCGGCCATGCCCACCCCTCCCAGACCATGATCGATCTCATGACCATCCGCCAGCGCAAAGGGCGGCTGGATCATTTGACGATCGGTTTCTGCGGCGACCTCAAATTTGGCCGGACGGTCCACTCCCTGACCGCAGCCCTCAGCCAGTTTGAGGAAAACAAGTTCGTGTTCATCTCGCCGGAGGAGCTGCGCATTCCCCAGTACGTCAAGGACGAGACATTGACGCCTCTCCATCAAACGTACAAGGAGACCACAGACCTCGAAGCTGAGCTGCCTGCCCTTGATGTCCTCTACATGACCCGCATCCAGCAGGAGCGCTTCTTCAACGAAGAGGATTATCTGCGGCTCAAAGGCTGCTACTCCCTGAACGCAAAGCTCTTGGAGCTGGCCCCGCCGGACATGCCGGTGCTCCACCCGCTGCCCCGCATCGACGAGATCAAGCTGGACGTGGATAACGACCCCCGCGCCGCCTACTTCGATCAGGTGCACAACGGTGTCTACATCCGCATGGCCATCATTCTGGCCCTCCTCGGCATCCCCGACCCCCTGACCGGCAAAACCGTCCTGAACTGAACGATGAATGCACAAAAGCAGCAGACCCCGCGCGGGGTCTGCTGCTTTCTCAATGTCCCCATGCAGATTCGAACTGCAGGCCTTTCGCTTAGGAGGCGAACGCTCTATCCAGCTGAGCTACGGAGACAAACTGCTATTATAATACCGCAAGTCGGGGATAAAATCAAGTTGAAGGAAAGAGAAAAAAGGTGTATCCTATAAAGAGAACGCCCGCCGCACAGCGGGCAAGAACGATACCGCCCCGGAAGCGCCAAGGCTGCCGGGGCGGGAGAAGGAGCTCTTCATGGGAAAAACTGGAAAAAAGAAAACGCATCGCAAAAGCCTGCTGGTGGGCAGCAACGCGACCCAGATCATCTGCGTGAGCTTTGTGCTGCTGATCGCGCTGGGCACGCTGCTGCTGACGCTGCCCGCGGCGAGCCGCAGCGGTCGGCTGAGCGTGGTGGATGCGATGTTCACCGCGACGAGCGCGACCTGCGTGACGGGCCTTGTCGTGCGGGATACATGGACGCAGTTCACGATGTTCGGGCAGGTGGTCATCCTGCTGCTCATTCAAGTGGGCGGTCTCGGCCTTGTGACGCTGACCAGCTTTTTTGCGCTGGCGGCCAAGCGCCGGATGGGCTTTCGGGACCTGCGGCTGCTGGGCGAGAGCGTCTCGGCCAGCGGCTATTCACAGGCGACCGAGGTGCTGAAGATCGTCATCCGGCTGGCGTTCCTGTTCGAGGCCATCGGCATAGTGCTGCTGGCGTTCGCCTTTGTGCCGCAGTTCGGGCTGGAGGGCATCTGGATCAGCATCTTCACGGCGATCTCGGCGTTCTGCAATGCGGGCTTTGACCTGTTCGGCCAGTTCGGGCAGTATTCGTCGCTGGTGCCTTTCGTCCACAATTACTATGTACAGGCCGTCGTTATGTTCCTCATCATGGCGGGCGGCTTGGGCTTCATGGTCTGGGTCGAGCTGGGCGAGTGGCGCAAAAAGCGCCGCCTGTCCCTCCACGCCAAGGTCGTGCTGGCTTTCTCGGCGATTTTGTGGGTCGGCGGTGCGGTGCTCATCGCCCTGATGGAGTGGTCGAATCCCAAAACGATGGGCGGACTCTCCCCGGACGGCAAGATCATGGCGGCGCTGTTCCAGTCGGTGTCTACCCGCACGGCGGGTATGAACACCATTGACCTTGCGGCGTGCGGGCCCATCACCAAGCTGCTCATGAGCGTGCTCCAGTTCATCGGCGCGGCCCCCGGCTCCACGGGCGGCGGTGTCAAGGTGACAACCTTCGCCGTGCTTATCCTGACCATCCGCAGCGTGGCGCAGGGCCGCGATGACTGCGTGATCGCCGAACACCACATCGAGTCAAAGACCGTCTACCGCGCCCTGACCATCATCATGCTGGGCATGGTGGCAGCGCTGGGCTCGGCGGTGGTGGTCTACTATAACACCTCGGACGCCGTGTCCGTCATCGACGCCATCTTCGAGTCCTGCTCGGCGTTTGGCACGGTGGGCCTGTCGGTGGGCGTGACCGCCCAGCTGAACACCGGGGCAAAGCTGCTGTATATGCTGGTCATGTTCATGGGCCGCGTCGGCCCTGTCTCGCTGGCCATCAGCCTGACGAGCAAACCCAGCGACAACAAACGAAAGATCCTGCCGGTGGGGCAGATCAATGTAGGTTGACAAAAAAGAAGCGCTGCATCGCAGCGCTTCTTTTTTTGGTCAGTGAGCGTAGATCTCAATAATGTTCAGCAGCACTTCGGTTGCCTTATCCATCCGCTCCACGGTAGTGCACTCGCAGACGCCGTGGAAGTTGAAGCCGCCGGTGCCGAGGTTGGGGCAGGGCAGACCTTTCCAGCTCAGAACAGCGCCGTCGGTGCCGCCGCGCACGGGGACTTCCTCCGGGGTCAGGCCGGCCTTCTCAATGGCCTTGCGGGCGTTCTCGACGAGGTGGAAGTGGGGCTTGATCTTCTCGATCATGTTGCGGTAGCTGTCCTTGATCTCGACTTCCACCGTGCCCTCGCCGTACTTGCCGTTCAGGTAGCATGCGATGTGGAGCAGGTTGTCCTTCTTGAACTGCAGTTTGCCCGCGTCGTGGTCGCGCAGGATGTAGCCGAGCTTGGCCTCGGTCACGTCGCCGTACATCTGGCACAGGTGGTAGAAGCCCTGACGGCCCTCGGTGGTCTCGGGACGGGCCATGACGGGCAGGGCACCGTGGAACTCCATGGCCACGTTGGAAGCATTGATCATGGCATCCTTGGCGGAGCCGGGGTGCACCGAGAAGCCGTGAATGGTGACGGTGGCAGCGGCGGCGTTGAAGTTCTCGTACTCGATGGAACCGGCGTCGCCGCCGTCCACGGTGTAGGCAAAGTCGGCCCCGAAGCCCGGGATGTCGAACAGGCTGGCACCCTCGCCGATCTCCTCATCGGGGGTAAAGGCGATGCACAGCTTACCGTGGGGGGTGTTCGTGCTCTGCACGAACTCCACAGCGGTCATGATCTCGGCCACACCGGCCTTGTCGTCGGCACCCAGCAGGGTCGTGCCGTCGGTGGTGATGAGGGTCTCGCCCTTCAGATCGGCCAGGAAGGGGAAGGTGGACAACTTCATCACCTTGCCGGTGGCGGGCAGCACCACGTCGCCGCCGTCATAGTTCTCGTGCAGGATGGGGTTCACGTTCTCACCGCTGGCATCCGGGGCGGTGTCCATGTGGGCGATCAGACCCAGTGCGGGCTTTTCCTCGCAGCCGGGGGTGGCGGGCAGGGAACCGTAGACGTAGCAGTGCTCGTCCACACGGGCATCCTCCACGCCCAGAGCCTTCAGTTCCTCCACCAGCTTGTGAGCCAGATCAAACTCCCGCGCAGCGGAAGGATGGGTGCCGGACTCCGGGTCCGAGGTGGTGTAGACCTTGACGTAATCAAGCAGTCGTTCATAGGCGCGCATAACAAAGCACACTCCTTTAACAATATTGAAGGACCGCAGCTTTGCGATCCAGCTCTTATCATACCCTGTTTTTCCTGTTTTGACAACCTTTTTTGCGCACTTGGGACAGAAAGCGCAGCTTCAACGGCAAAATTTACCGTAAAAAGCCGCTCGCCAACCCTTTTGCGCTGCCCATAACATAAAAAGAGACACCGGAAAGTCAGCAGACTTTCCGGTGTCTCGCTTTTCTCAGTGTTTCCTCTTGCGGGCAGGGGTCAGCCCAGACAGACGCCCATGCGTCGGGCCACGCTCAGCAGCTCGCAGTTTTCGGGCACATTGCGGGTCTTACCGGCAATGTCTGCCAGACGGTTCTCGGTCACCCGGCGGTTCACCATGGCCACGGTCACGCCGTAGCGCTCCACCTCCACCAGCTGTGCAGCATAGCTGCCGAACTGGGTGGCCAGCACGCGGTCGTAGGCGCTGGGGCTGCCGCCGCGCTGCATATGACCCGGGATGCACACGCGGGTC
>OMCS01001327.1_pt1 | contig 11323 bp, 7 predicted proteins | sample 1674241 | NCBI WGS metagenome assembly OMCS01 (sample SAMEA103958153, study PRJEB25191) | human gut metagenome
TATCCGCCTTTGGCAACCCGGCGGTATGGTGGGTGTGCTCAGCCTGCACCGGAATACTCTGCGCGCGGCTGATCGCGGGCAGGTCCAAGCCGGACAAGGGCATATTTGTGCTGCTGATCGGTTTGGGGGCGAATTACCTGCCCTGGGTGCTGGTAACTCGCTGCACCTTCGCCTATCACTTTTTTGCCAGCGTTCCGTTTATCGTATTCATAACCGTATGGCTGATACGTGAATTTGACGAGCGGCACCCTAAACTGCGTCGGATGAAATGGGCGTATCTGGGCCTTGTGGTGCTGCTGTTCGCGCTGTTCTACCCGGTGATATCCGGCGCGCCTGCAAGCATCGGATACGTAAGGGCCTTTGAGTGGCTGCCCGGATGGACATTTATGGGGTATTGACAATGAGCGGAGAAAAGAGAAAAAAAGAATTAAAGGACGGTATCGTCCAGCTTGTAAAATATAATATAGTCGGCGTAATCAACACGCTGGTGGACTTTTTGGTCTACCAGCTGTTGACGTATCTTGGCATGAAATACGCCATAGCCCAGTGCATATCCTACAGCTGCGGCATACTCAACAGCTATTTCTTCAACAGCCGCTGGACGTTTAAAAGGGACAGCGGAAGAAGCAAAAAAGAATTCATATACTTTGTGGCGGTAAACCTGGTGTCCATGGGCCTTTCCGTGCTGCTGCTGAAGGTGTGCTATGATATCCTTCATATCGACAGCAACCTCATAAGCAAGGCAATTGTTACGCCCATAGTGATGCTGGTCAACTTTTTCGGTTCCAAGCTTTTCGTATTCAAAAAATGACGCTTCAGATAAAATAATCTATCCAAGGGGGAAAAGCCATGCTGTCAAAGGTAAAAAGCTTCGGCCTGTCCGGTCTTGAGGGTTTTATGGTTACGGTGGAGGTAGACGTTTCGGCATCGCTGCCGGCCTGCGAGATAGTGGGACTGCCGGACGCTGCCGTGCGTGAATCTAAGGAGCGGGTGCGCTCCGCCATAAAAAACAGCGGCTTTGATTACCCGGTGGGCAGAATAACCGTAAACCTTGCCCCGGCAGATATGAAAAAAGAGGGCTCGATATACGACCTGCCCATAGCTTTGGGTATCATATCCGCAACGGGGCAGCTGAAAGGGCCGATGCCGGACTACATCTATCTGGGCGAGCTGGCCCTGGATGGCAGCATACGGGGTATACACGGCCTTCTGCCCATGGTGATAAGTGCCAGCGCCCAGGGCTATGATACCTTCGTGGTGCCCAGTGCCAACGCCCCGGAGACGAGCTATATTTCGTCTGTTACCGCATACGGAGCGGCAAGCCTCAAAGAAGCAGTCGATATAATCAACTCCAAGGGAAGTGCCGTACCGTGGGAAAAGAAGCAGTGGAGCCCAAAGCGCATAAGCTACCACAACGACTTTGAGGACATAAAGGGCCAGTACGGCGCAAAGCGGGCGGCTGAGATAGCCGCGGCCGGCGGACACAATATGCTGCTGGTGGGCACGCCGGGTTCAGGCAAGACCATGCTTGCAAAGAGCATGCCCTCCATACTGCCGGAGCTTACATTCAATGAAGCTCTTGAGATAACAAAGATACAGTCCATAACCGGCATTATGGAGGCCGGTGAGGGAATAGCCTCGGAGCGGCCATTCAGGTCGCCGCACCATTCGGCCTCCACCGCAGCTCTTGTGGGCGGCGGGCAGAAGGCGATGCCGGGAGAAATAAGCCTCGCCCATTACGGCGTTCTGTTTCTGGACGAGTTTCCGGAGTTCAATAAGGACGTGCTGGAGTCGCTGCGCCAGCCCCTTGAGGACGGCGTCGTTACCATAACCCGGGCCAGCGCCAAGGCAACATATCCGGCGGACTTTATGCTTATCGCCGCGATGAACCCATGCCCCTGCGGCTATTATGGCTCCCGTATGCAGGAGTGCAGATGCAAGCCCTATGAAATAGCCAAATACCGCAACAGGATATCCGGGCCGCTGCTCGACCGGCTGGATATGCACGTTGAGATGGCTGAGGTGGGATATTCGGACATCACCTCAAATAAGCCGGGAGAAAGCTCTGCGGCTATTCGGGAACGGGTTGATGAGGCAAGGCGCATACAGAGGGAAAGGTACAAAAAGGACGGCATAATATGCAATGCTCAGCTTTCCGCCCGGCTGGTGAAAAAATACTGCGTGCCGGACGAAAACGGCCAGCGGCTCATGCGGCAGGCATACGAGCGGCTGAACCTCAGCGCCAGAGCATATAACAGAGTAATGAAGGTGGCGCGAACAATAGCGGATCTTTCAGGCGGCGGCGACATAACATACGAGCATATCGCCGAGGCTATACAGTACCGTACGGTGGATAAAAAATACTGGGGGGAATAATGCGTGAAGGAGGATATGAGGCGGTACAATCTGTGGTTGGCCTTCACCGCAGGGCTGAGGCCCATGCGGCACAATGAGTTAATCGAAGAATACGGCAGCGCATATGATGTGTTCCTTGCGGCGGCAAGGGGAGATATACCCTCAAAAACGGCTGCTGACGGACGCATGCTCGCGCTCATGAAGGCGAAGGCAGAGGAAGGCTACATCGACAGGTGCCTCGAGTACCTCCGCAACCAGAACATATCCGTCGTGCTGCTGAAGGATAAGAATTACCCCGCCCTTTTGAGGGAGATACATTCGGCGCCGGCGGCGCTTTTTGTGAAGGGATGCCTGCCGGATAAGCTGAGGCTGCCAATAGCCGTAATAGGCTCCAGAAAATGCTCGGACTACGGGAAGAAGGCCGCCGAGATGATAGCTGGCCAGCTTGCCGAATGCGGCGCATGCATAGTATCCGGCATGGCATACGGCATAGACAAGGTGGCGGCCATCGCGGCTCTGGAAAGGTCAAAAGCGGAAATACCTACAATAGCGGTATTGGGCAGCGGCGTAGATGTGGTATACCCGGAGGATAACCGGGAGCTTTACGACGAGATATGCGACAAGGGCGCAGTGGTATCCGAATTCCTGCCGGGCACAGTGCCGGATTCAAAGCATTTTCCTCAGCGAAACAGGATAATAAGCGGCATATCAAGGGGCGTGGTGGTGGCCGAGGCCGCCATAAAGAGCGGCACCAGGATAACCGCGGACTTTGCTCTCGAGCAGGGGCGCGATGTTTTCGCCATACCCGGGCGCATAACCGACCCCTTCTGCCAGGGTACCAACCAGATGATACAGCAGGGCGCGGCAAAGCCGGTGTTCTGCGTGGACGACATACTGGAGGAATACGGCATACGCTCGGATAAGGCGGTGCGCATGACGGAAATAGACGAGAGCGGCCTGAGCTTTGAGCAGACATTGATAGTGAGATTGCTTAAAGCGGGAGAGAAAACAATAGATGAATTGTGCGAAATGACGCAATTTGAACCGGGCAAATTAAATTCCGCCTTGACAGAGATGGAAATATCGGGAATAATTAAGCAATCGCCCGGAAGAATTTACGGGATTTGATGGAATGGGAGAAAAACAGTAAAATAGCCTGTCCATAAAGGCAAAAACGGAGGTAAGCAGAAAAATGTCAGAAATGCTTGTTATCGTGGAGTCGCCGGCCAAGGCAAAGACGATAGGAAAATTTCTCGGCAGTAAATATAAAGTAGTGGCTTCCAACGGCCACGTAAGGGACCTGCCAAAGAGTCAGCTGGGTGTGGACGTGGAGCACGATTTCGAGCCTAAGTATATAACCCTCAGAGGAAGGGGAGAGGTGCTGGATAATATCCGCCGGGAGGCCAAGGCCGCGAAAAAGATATATCTCGCAACCGACCCTGATATGGAAGGTGAAGCCATATCCTGGCATCTTGCACATATCCTGAAGATGGACGCGAATTCTCCATGCAGAATAGTGTTCAACGAGATAACCTCCAATACGGTCAAGAAATCAGTCAAGGAACCACGAGCCATAAATATGGACCTTGTGGACGCTCAGCAGGCGCGAAGGGTGCTTGACAGGCTGGTGGGCTACAAGATAAGTCCGATACTCTGGGCAAAGGTGCGCAGAGGCCTTTCCGCAGGCCGCGTGCAGTCGGTGGCTGTAAGCATCATTTGCGACAGGGAACAGGAAATAAACGACTTCGTTCCGGAGGAATACTGGAATATCACCGCCAAGCTCAAGGTACAGGGCAACCGCAAGCCGCTTGAAGCCAAATTTTACGGAATGGACGGCAAAAAGCTGGACGTTCACGACGAGAAAACCGCAAATGATATAATCGCCCGCAGCGGAAATGAGTTTACCGTAAGCGACGTAAAGACCTCCGAAAAGAGCCGTCATGCCCCCGCGCCCTTTACCACCAGCAGCATGCAGCAGGAAGCCGCGCGCAAGCTGGGCTTTACTACCAAGCTCACCATGCTGATCGCCCAGCAGCTCTACGAAGGCGTCGAAATACACGGCAAGGGCACTACCGGCCTTATAACCTATATCCGTACCGATTCCGTGCGCATAGCCGACGAGGCCCAGAAGGCGGCCCTCGAATACATATCCGATACCTACGGTAAGGATTACGTTCCAAAGAAGCCCAACATATACAAGGGCCGCAAAGGCGCACAGGACGCCCACGAGGCCATACGCCCCGCGGACATACGCCTTACCCCGCAGGAAGCCAAGGCTTCTCTCAACGCCAGCCAGTATAAGCTTTACAAGCTGATATACGAGCGCTTCATAGCGAGCCAGATGACTGAAGCAAAACTTGAGACGACCTCCGTCTCCTTTGACGCCAACGGCTGCACCTACCGGGCTGCTGGCACAAAGGTGCTGTTCCCCGGCTATACCGCAATATATACCGAGGGCCGTGACGACAGCGCTGAAGAGGAAGCCGCCATACCCACGGTTAGCGCAAATGATATATTCAGGGCGGAAAAGGTGGAGCAGGAGCAGAAGTTTTCCCAGCCGCCCGCCAGATATACCGAGGCGTCGCTGGTAAAGCTGCTCGAGGAGAAGGGGATAGGCCGCCCCAGCACCTACGCCCCCACGATTTCCACAATAATCGAGCGCGGCTATGTACGCAGGGAAAAGAAGCAGCTTGTACCCACCGAGCTGGGCTTTGTGGTCACAAAGATAATGAAGGAAAACTTCAGCGACATAGTTGACATAAAGTTTACCGCCGATATGGAAAGCAAGCTTGACCTCATAAAGGATGGGGAGGAGCCCTGGAAGGAGGTCATAAGGGAATTTTACGGCCCATTTGAAAAGACACTTGAGAAGGCCTCCGAGAGCATAGAAAAGGTGGTCATACCCGACGAGGTATCCGATGTAAAGTGCGAAAAGTGCGGCTCCATGATGGTATACAAGATGGGACGCTTCGGCAAGTTTCTCGCCTGTCCCAACTTCCCCAACTGCCGCAACACCAAGGCCATAGTCGAAAAGACTGACGTAAAATGCCCCTTGTGCGGCGGCGAAATAATAAAGCGCAAGTCAAAGAAGGGCAAGGTATTCTACGGTTGCGAAAAGTACCCGGAGTGCAGCTTTGTATCCTGGGATAAGCCGGTAAAGGAGAAATGCCCAAAATGCGGCGGCCTGATGGTACACAAAATGGGCCACGGAGGCGGATTCGACGCCTGCATAGCCGAGGGCTGCGGATATACTACAAAGCAGAACAAGCAGGATAAAAAGGGGAGCGAGGAATGAAGGCTTCTGTAATAGGCGCTGGCCTTGCGGGCTGCGAGGCGGCATATCAGCTTGCCAAAAGGGGCATAGAGGTGGACCTCTATGAGATGAAGCCCAAACGCAGATCCCCTGCCCACAACGCGGATACACTCGCAGAACTGGTGTGCTCCAATTCGCTCCGTTCAGACAGGCTGCAAAACGGCGCCGGTCTCATGAAGGAAGAAATGCGCCATCTGGATTCGCTGATAATGAGCTGTGCGGATTCCTGTCGGGTTCCCGCCGGCGGCGCACTGGCAGTTGATAGGGATACCTTTACCCGGTGCGTTACGGACAGAATAAAGTCAAACCCAAATATAAATCTTATATGTGAGGAAATAACAGAACTGCCAAAGGCCCCGGCCATAGTTGCTACCGGACCGCTTACCGACGGTGCGCTGTATAAGGCGATAGAGGACTTTTTCGGCGAGGGACTGCACTTTTACGATGCCGCGGCTCCCATAGTCCGGGCCGATTCGCTGGATATTGACAAGGTGTTCAGGGCTTCCCGCTACGAGCGCGGCAGCGACTATCTGAACTGCCCTATGACGAGGGAAGAGTATTTTACCTTCGTGCATGAGCTGGTGAACGCCGAGACTGCGCCGCTTAAGGAATTCGAAACGCCCAGGGTGTTTGAGGGCTGTATGCCCATTGAGATAATGGCAAAGCGGGGGGATATGACGCTGGCGTTTGGCCCCCTCAAGCCGGTAGGCCTGAAGGATGAGCGTACCGGCGTAAAGCCCTTTGCCGTGGTGCAGCTCCGTCAGGACGACTCCGACGGCACGCTGTACAATATCGTAGGCTTCCAAACCAACCTTAAGTTCGGTGAGCAGCGCAGGGTGTTCGGGCTCATACCCGGCCTTGAGCATGCGGAGTACGAGCGCTATGGCGTGATGCACCGCAACACATTCATAAATTCTCCCGGCAAGCTCAGCTTCAATTATGAAGTGCTGAGCCGTCCCGGACTGTTCTTTGCGGGGCAGATGACGGGTGTGGAAGGGTATGTGGAGAGTGCGGGCAGCGGCCTTGTTGCGGGCATAGCCCTGGCGCGGGAACTGACGGGGCTTGAACCGATAGACTTTACCCGACAGACCGCCCTCGGCGCAATGGGCCATTATGTTTCCGAGTACTGCGGTAAAGACTTTCAGCCCATGAACATAAACTTCGGCATAATGGACGGCATGGAGAGCGCGCCGAGGAAGAAGGAGGAAAGATACACCCTCATTTCACAGCGGGCGATAGAGACAATTGATGACATAATCGAAAACAAGCTGTAAACTAACGCCGCAAGCGCCGCATAAACGGCGTTTGTGTGATATTATAAATAAAATATTCAAATCAACACAACCGAAAGGCAGAATAAATATGTCCCTTAAAGGAACCACTATAGTTGCGGTGAAGCGCAACGGCAAATGCGCCATAGCCGGCGACGGCCAGGTAACGCTGGGAGAAAAGGTAGTAATGAAGGGCACCGCAAAGAAGGTGCGCAGGCTCTATAACGATAAGGTAGTGGTAGGCTTCGCCGGATCTGTGGCAGACGCTTTTTCTCTTTGCGAGAGGTTCGAGGCAAAGCTCACCCAGTACAGCGGAAGCCTCAGGAGGGCGGCGGTGTCTCTGGCGCAGGAGTGGCGCAGCGACAAGGCGTTGAGGCAACTGGAGGCCATGCTCATCGCCGCAAACGACGAGGACCTATTGGTCATCTCCGGCACGGGCGAGGTTATAGACCCGGACGACGGCATAGCGGCAATAGGCTCAGGCGGCATGTATGCCCTTGCGGCCGCCAAGGCCCTCAAGGAGAATACTGACCTGGATGCAAAGGAAATCGCGGAAAAGGCCATAAGCATAGCGTCGGAGATATGCATATTTACCAATGGCAACATAACACTGGAGGAAGTATGAGCGAAGCAATGACCCCGAGAGAGACAGTCGAAGCTCTCGATAAATATATCGTCGGGCAGGACGAAGCAAAGCGCGCGGTGGCGATCGCACTCCGCAACCGCTACAGAAGAAGCAGGCTGCCCCAGGAACTCAGGGACGAGATAACCCCGAAGAACATAATAATGATGGGGCCTACCGGCGTGGGCAAGACCGAGATAGCGCGGCGCCTTGCAAAACTGGTGGACGCGCCTTTTGTGAAGGTCGAGGCTACAAAGTTCACCGAAGTGGGCTATGTGGGCAGGGATGTGGACTCTATGGTACGCGACCTTGTGGAAGCGGCAATCCGCATCTGCAAGGAGCAGAAGATGAACGCCGTTAGGACGGTTGCAGAGGCCAATGCCGAGCAGCGCCTGATAGACATACTGGTGCCAATGCACAAGGATAAATGGCATGCGCCGGAAAACCCGCTTCAATTTCTGCTTGGCGGCGGAACCAGCAAGGAGCCTGAGCTTACCGAGGACGAGAAACGGGAGCGGCTCACCAAGCGCGAGGAAGTCACCAGGGATCTTCGCGCAGGCAGGCTTGAGGACGAGATAGTAGAAGTACAGATAGAGATGCCCAACAACGGCTCCAACGCCATGATAGCCATGGGCATAGATGTGAACCTCAACGAAATGATGGGAGGTATACTGCCGCCCAAGAAGAAGACCCGCCGGGTAAAGGTACCCGAGGCCCGGAAGCTCCTCGTACAGGACGAGAGCGAGAAGCTCATAGACATGGACGAGATCACTCAGGAGGCCATAGAGCGGGCGGAGCAGGACGGTATAATATTCATCGACGAGATAGACAAGATAGCCGCCAGCGGCAATACCAGCGGCGCAGACGTATCCCGCGAAGGCGTGCAGCGTGACATACTGCCCATAGTCGAGGGCAGCACGGTTACCACAAAGTACGGCCCGGTGAAGACAGACTTCATACTTTTCATAGCCGCGGGCGCATTCCATGTATCCAAGGTATCCGACCTTATACCCGAGCTGCAGGGCCGCTTCCCAATAAGGGTAAAGCTTGAGGCGCTGACTGTAGATGACTATAAGCGCATACTCACCCAGCCACAGCACGCCATAACTAAGCAGTACGAAGCGCTGCTGAAGACTGATAATATACTGCTCAGCTTTACCGATGACGCCTTGGGCGCCATAGCCAAGTACGCCTTCACAGCAAACGAGCGGGAGGAGAACATAGGCGCGCGCAGGCTGCATACCATAGTTGAAAACCTGCTGGACGACATATCCTTCAACGCGGGCGGCGATCACCCGCTCACAAAGGTGGAGGTCGACGAGAAATACGTAAAGGAGCACGTTTCGAGGGAATACGAGGGCGAAGACCTGCAAAGGTTCATTCTCTGATCCCATACAATACAAAAGGCAAATGACAGGCAAGCTTACTGCAATAGGTATTATCTCCATGACGGTGCTGTTGACCGGCGCCGGCTGCGTGGAGGCCGCCACCACCGCCAATACCGTCTTCAAAACAGAGACGGAGGGGGTGCTTGTTGCAGCGGAGCAAAGTTCCCGGGAAGATGGCAAGTCTCTCTTTGACCTGCCAACTCCACGGCCTACCATAGCCCCGGTCAAAATCAAAATAAGCCAGTCCCCGCTGCCGACGCCCCCTGCGGAAAACCCATATACGGTGGACGGGAACGCCTCCGAGGACGCCGCAAGCCCTGCCGCGTCTCCCGTGCCTGCGAACACCCCGGATTCTTCGGACAAGCCTGAGTATACCGTGGAGGATATGGAGGATACCGCAGGTTATGTCTATGCCAAGAGCATAAACCTGCGCTCCGGCCCGGGAGAGGATTACAAGATCGTCCGGGAATACCAGCAGAACCGCAAGGTGACGATCACGGGCAAGTCGGGCGACTGGTACAGGGTAAGGGTCGGCAAGAGGAAGGGCTTTATGCTTATGGAATACATAAAGCTGGGGGACCCGCCGGAAAGCACCCCCAAGCCCACAGAAAAGCCCAAGGCCACAAGCAAGCCCAAGGCCACGCCCAAGGCGGAGGAGATCGAGGTGATAACACCCGTTGAAACGCCGTCGGGCGGGCAGGGCAGCATGAACGGCGGCGGAGGCTATACGGGCGAGGAGCTGTACCTTATCGCGCAGGTGGTGCGTAAGGAGGGGGACAGCGAAAGCTATACCGCCGTTGCGAACGTAATATACAACCGCCTGCACAGCAGCAGGTTTCCAAGCACTGTAAACGGCGTGATATACCAGAAGGGGCAGTTTTCCACCTCCAGCCTAAAAGCGCCAAATGCCGCGGCCGAGGCTGCGGTGACATCGGTATTTATCAACGGCAATACCGTACTTCCCTCCGATGTGCTGTTCTTCAGAAACAGCGGCAGCTGGGATCATGAGCTGTATGCCAAGATAGGCGGCAACTATTTTTACTATTAAGGCTTAAAACTAAATAAAAAGGCCCTTTACGGGAAAAACTAATACCGCAATTTCCAATAGAAAAGGCGGTATTTTTATGTGTAAAGCTGTAATAATGGCGGGAGGAGAGGGAAAACGCCTCCGTCCCATAACCTGTACCCTTCCCAAGCCAATGGTACCCCTGCTGAACAAGCCGGTGATAGACTACTGCATAGAGCTGCTTAAAAAGCACGGCGTAGAGGACATAACGGCCACGCTGCATTACCTGCCAAACGTCATAATGCGGCACTGCGGCGACGGCGGTAAGTATGGCGTAAAGCTAAGCTATTCTATCGAAGACGCGCCTCTTGGCACAGCGGGCAGCGTGCGTAAGGCTGTGGGCGCCGATGCGCGGCGGACCATAGTCATAAGCGGCGACGCCATGACGGACGCAGATCTGACCGAAGCGATGTGCTTCCATAAGGCGCGGGGAGCAGCGGTGACAATTGTGCTCAAAAGAGTGAGCGTGCCTACTGAATACGGAGTCGCCATGACGGACTCCAAGGGCAAGATATACAGGTTTCTCGAAAAGCCCATGCTGTCAGAGGTGTTCAGCGACCTGGCAAACACCGGTATATACATACTGGAGCCCGAGGTCATAGAGCGTATACCGGAAGGCGAAAAATACGACTTCAGCAAGGATCTGTTTCCGGCGCTCCTGAAGGAGAAAATGCCGGTGTATGGCTATGTTACGGATAGGTATTGGTGCGATATAGGCGATATAGCTCAGTATAAGGCCGCGCAGCGTGATATGCTGGACGGAAGGTGCGCGTTTACTACTGCTGCAAAACAGAAAGACGGAGCGTGGATAGAAGACGGTGCAGTAATATCCGAGAGCGCGGAGCTGCTTGGCCCCTGCTATATAGGCAGCGGGGCGGAGGTTAGCGAGGCTGTAGTATCGGATTACTCTGTGGTAGGCAGCGGGGCCAGAATAGGCCGGGGAAGCAGCCTAAAGCGTACGGTACTTATGGAAAACACCCGCGTACGGGAAAATGTGGAGCTGCGCGGAGCCATACTGTGCGAAGGGGCAGAGGTTGAAAGCGGATCTTCAATATATAGCGGCACGGTGATAGGCAGCGGCAGCCGGGTAGGCAAAAACTGCACGGTATGCAACGGCGCGTCCCTTTGGCCGGAAAAAGAGCTCCGGGAGGACGAGGACTGTACAGAGAATCTCCAATGGGAGGAGGATACCCCGAAGCCCGGAATAATGAGCCGAATACGAGGCTATTGCGACAGGGCCATGACCCCGGAGCGCGCTGTGCGGATAGGAGCCGCCTTCGCCAGAAGCAGCGGCAGACTACCCCTGGA
>OMCS01001339.1_pt1 | contig 11220 bp, 10 predicted proteins | sample 1674241 | NCBI WGS metagenome assembly OMCS01 (sample SAMEA103958153, study PRJEB25191) | human gut metagenome
TTTTTAAACAATGTTTTTGCAAAAGAAAAAATCGATGCAGGAAATTTTGGTACTTTATCGGCATAAACACAAATGAAGAATTTGAAACATTTTGAATTTGTCCCAAAACGTAAAAACCTTCATGTAACATTGTATCCTTGTTCAACTGTACGTTTGCAAGCATTTTAATCAATAGTGTTTGAGACGGATTTGAAATAGAGAAATCCTGTAACGCTTGAACCGGTGCAGTTTTAGCGTTAGCCGGAACAGTTGAAAGTCCTAAAAGTAGTGCAAAAATTGTCAATATTTTTTTCATGTTCATAATCTCCGATTTTATAAGTGGATAATAACATAATTCAAAAAATCCGTCAATCATTGTTATATATGAGTTATATAACAATTTTTACATTTATTCAGACTGAAGCGGAGTGTATTCGTAATTTGGCAAATCGCTTTCGTCTTCGTCATCTTTTGACTTAAAATTCAAATAAAACATTTGATTTTTCTCAATTACAAGTTCAGTACCTTTTTCAACGTAAGATAATGGAGAATCCTTATAAACCTCTGTTACACTTGATTTAAAACGATTATCTTTTTCATTTTTAACAGCACCTTCAACCGCGCTATACCCAAGAGACAAGCCTTTCACGAAAAAGTTTCCAACGCCAAGTCCAACATTCTTGGCTAGTTCTCCTTTGCTAAGTTTTGTTGTATATTTGGCGGGGTAATACCCTTTGACGTCAATCGTTTTACCGTTTTTATCAACATAACTGAGAGGTACAAATGTAAAAGTTGCATCGCGCTTCAAACGTTTCGGATCTGTAACATCAACTACTTTCCCATCGACAACAGTACCTTCCGAAAAAACAACATTGTCATCTATTGCCAAATCTTCTAGAATTTTAATACTCATTCTCGCGCTCGGTTTTTCTGTAGAAAAATCATTCAAGGCCTCTACTGCAACAGTTTTTGCCAAAACCGGTTGGCATAACAATCCAAAAATCAAAACTAATAAATATAAAATTTTTTTCATCTTCCCTACTTTCTTAACAAAAAAATAAATTATTTTTATTTATTTGTCAACATTGGTTTAAGATACTGTCCTGTGTATGAATTTTTACATTTCGCTACCTCAACAGGCGTTCCTTGTGCAATAACTTGTCCACCACCGCTTCCGCCTTCCGGCCCTAAATCTATTATGTGGTCTGCAATTTTGATAAAATCCAAATTATGTTCAATCACTAAAACAGTATTTCCCTGATCCGCAAGCTTTTGCAAGATTTTAATAAGTTTATCCAAATCATACCAATGTAAGCCTACAGACGGCTCATCAAGCAAGTACAAAGTTTTTCCTGTTGACCGTTTATTTAATTCCGCAGCAAGCTTAATTCTTTGAGCTTCACCTCCGGAAAGAGTCGTCGCACTTTGTCCTAGCCTCATGTAATCTAGCCCGACATCGTTCAAAGTCTGCAATCTCGACTTAATCGACGGAATACTGTCAAAGAATTCTAAAGCCTCTTTAACACTCATTTCCAACACGTCAGAAATCGTTTTGCCTTTATATTTAACCTCTAAAGTCTCACGGTTGTAGCGTTTCCCTTTGCAGACATCACATTTAACATAAACATCTGACAAAAAATTCATCTCTATTTTAATTACGCCATCACCCTTGCAAGCCTCACAGCGTCCGCCTTTCACGTTAAAGCTAAACCTTCCGGGTTTGTATCCTCTGAGTTTTGCCTCATTCGTTTTAGAAAACAGTTCACGAATATGCGTAAACAAATCTGTGTAAGTTGCAGGGTTTGACCTTGGAGTTCTTCCAATTGGAGATTGATCAATCGCAATGACTTTGTCTATATTTTCAAAACCTTGAATTTCGTCCACCCCTTGCGGTTTCGGCTTATTTCCTCGTAATTTATGCAAAGCATATTCATATATCAAATCTTGCATCAAAGAAGATTTTCCGGAACCTGAAACACCTGTCAGGCAAACGATTTTACCTAACGGAATATCTACATCAATATTTTTAAGGTTGTTAATATGCGCATTTCTAACCCGCAAAAATTCTCCATTACCTTCTCGAACTTTTTCAGGCACAGGAATAAACTTTTCACCGCTTAAATATTTTCCGGTAATTGACTCTTTTGCCGCGATAATATCATCAATTGAACCACAAGCAATCATTTTACCGCCATTTACACCGGCTTTTGGACCGATATCAACGATATAATCAGCATTCCTGATGGTATCTTCATCGTGTTCAACGACTATCAGAGTGTTTCCTAGATTTCTGAGCTTTATTAAAGTCTTTATCAATCTGTCGTTATCTCGCTGGTGCAAACCGATTGAAGGCTCGTCTAAAACATACAAAACACCTGACAAACCACTTCCGATTTGAGTTGCAAGTCGAATTCTTTGAGCTTCTCCACCAGAAAGCGTTCCGGCACGACGTGCCAAATCGAGATAGCTCAATCCGACATCTTTTAAAAATCTCAAACGAGCACGAATTTCGTCCAAAATCTGTTTTGCAATATGCATCTGGAATTCATTTAATTCCAAATATAAATCTGAAATAAAGTCTAATTCCTCATCAATCGGCATCTGAGTGAACTCGAAAATATTTTTATCCTTGATTTTTACGGCAAGCGGAAACGGCTTTAATCGTGCGCCATGACACGATGGGCAAGGCGTTGTCGTCATATATTTTTCAATTTCTTCTCGCCAATAATCGCCATTTGACTCATTATAACGCTTTTCTAAAAACGGAATTACGCCATCAAAATTTCGATATTTCGTCTCGTAACGGTGAGTTCCAAATCGCATTACAGTAAATTTCATTATATCATTGCTACCGTAAAGAATGATTTTCTGTTCTTTTTCAGATAAATCCTCAAACGGTTTATCCATATCGATATTGAAATTATGACAAACAGATTTTAAAACATCATTATAATACTGTGTAGAAGTCTTTGACCAAGGGTAAATTGCACCTTCGTTAAGCGATTTTTTCTTGTCCGGAACAACCAAATCAGGATCAACAACAAAGTCTGCCCCAAGTCCGGAACATCTTTCGCAAGCTCCATAAGGTGCGTTGAAAGAGAAAATTCTCGGTGCAAGTTCTTCAAAACTCAAATTACATTTCGGACATGCCAGCTTTTCGCTGTAAATTATTTCTTTATTTGGCGTTTCTTTTCCACCAACGACATCAACAATTGACACCCCATCAGCTTTTTTTAACGCAATTTGGACACTATCAGCAATACGAGATTGTGCAGACTCTTTCACAACAATTCGGTCTACAACAACAGAAATGTCGTGTTTTTTCGTTTTCGCAAGAGAAATTTCATCTTCATCAAGGTTGTAAATCTCACCATCTACCTTTACACGAACAAAACCTTCTTGTCTTAATTCCTCGAAAGTCGAAGAATACTCTCCTTTTTTACCTCGGACTAATACAACAATTTTATCATTAGTTTCCCCTAATTTTGCCAATGTTTTACCAAAAGCAGACCTAATAGATTTTTTGTTAGTTCTATCAATAATCATAATTACAATCCCATTAATATCTGTGCACTCCAACAGTATAGCACAAACAAAATAGAAATAAAAGTTTGTAAAAAAGTGGTCATTTTGTTAAGAATTATTAAAAAAAATCAAAATTTTAGCAATTTTCTATCTTGACGGATATTTAAACAGTAGAATAAAAATATAGGAACATATTTTATCGAAAGGAAGAAATTAAATGATTCAAGCTCCAAATTTAGTAAATCCTTACATGCACCCCCAGATGCAGCCTTACATGCCGAATTTAGCACAACCACAGGCTACTCCTGCTCCTAATTACAACGCAGTAAAGATTGACGTTCACAACCCATCAGTAAGTGCTCCTGGCGTTGGACAAGTTGCGATGAACGTACCGCAATATGCACAACCTACAATGCCTTACTATTCATATCCGCAAGCTCAGTTGTATGATTACCCGCAAGCGCAAACACAACCTTATTACATGCCTCAACAGCCTGTAAATTATACACCGGTTGCGCCTGCTGCAACAACTCCGGTAACTCCGGCTCCTCAAAATGTTGTTCCTGAAGCAGTCCAAGCAGCTGCTCCACAACAAGTAATCCAACAACAAAATATAAATACTCCGGCTCCTGTTGTAACTCAACAACCGGCTGAAGCTCCTAAACCAGAAACAAAAGCAGAAGCTCCAAAAGTAGAAGTTGAACAACCTGTTCCAATGGCTCCACAAGTTGATTTGAACTCATTTATCGCAAAACTTTCAAACCCAGATTATGAAGTTCAAGCAAACGCAATGGAAGAAATTGCAAACATGGTAAAAGACGAACCTCAAAAAGCTACTGAATTGCTTGATGAAAAAGTTGTAAACGCATTAAACACAATCGTTAATACAGACTCAAGCAAATTAACAGGACCTACAGCTGAACAAATCGCAGCCAGAGAAAAACTTATGAAAGGTGAAAAACTTTCAGAAGCAGACCAAAAATTAGCAACAACAATCACTCCGATGGAACAAGCTGAAAGAAATAAAAGCTATGCAATGTTCACATCATCAATAAATCAAGAAATTTGTCACAACTCGTGCTGCTATGAACATACCCGCGAATTGTTGTCAAAAGTTGATTTCTTTATCCCGGAAGATGTGTAGCATTTTGTCGGTATTGCAATGCCGACCCACAATCGAGCTCTAATCTTTCATTTGCGGCTTAATCAAAAACTTAATCGCTTTGCCCTCAATATGTTGGTGCATAGCCCATTCGACCTTATCCAACGGCAAGGTATCTGTAATAAGTTTTTCCACCTCAACATCGCCTGATGCAATGTAATCCAACGCCATTCTGAAATATTTTGGCGTATGGTGGAACACGCTCATCAATTTGATATCGCCGTAATGCATTTTTGTCGTGTCAAAAGTAACAGTAGAACCGGATTTGCACCCGCCAAAGAAGTGAACAGTTCCACCAGGACGAACACAAGAGAAAATTCTTTCCCAAATCTCAGGCAGTCCAACGCATTCCACTGCAACATCAAGCCCTTTGTGTTCTTCCGTAAACTCTCTGAAAATCTTTTCAGGATTCGGATATCTTGTCAAATCAACGATTTCATCGGCGTGTGCAAAATCTTCTGCTGCTTTTAATTTTATCGGATTTCTTCCAGCAACAATAACATTTGCGCCCTTTAATTTTGCAAGTCTTGCAAACATCAACCCGATAGGTCCAATTCCAATAATACCGACTGTTTGCCCCGCTTTAATCCCTGTTCTTTCAACGCCGTGAACAACGTTTGCTAAAGGTTCGCAAAATGCTGCTTTATCAAAGCTCAAATTGTCAGGTAAAATAAGCATATTTTTTTCAACAATACGAGCCGGAACAGTGATATATTCAGCATAAGCCCCATTCAATAAGTCCAAATTTTCGCACAAATTGAACTCTCCATGCCTGCAATAAAAACATTTTCCACAAGGAGCAGAATTCGCCGCAACAACCCTGTCACCAACTTTCACATTTTCAACACCCTTACCGACTTTTTCAACAATACCCGCAAACTCGTGTCCAAAGCCTGATGGCACTGATTTAATCAAGACCGGGTGACCGCGCCTGAATGTCTTAACATCAGTTCCGCAAGTCAAAGCTGACATAACTTTTACGACAACTTCGCCTTCCTGTGGCGGTTTTATCATAACTTCTTCGTATTTAATATTTTGTGGTCCGTAATATTGTATTGCTTTCATTGTTTTCTCCATATAAGTCGATAAGGCAATAGGGCGATAAGCTATTAAGACATTAAGTTCGTTTCGTTTAAATTATCTTGTCGGATTTGTAAACCCGACCTGCTTAGCTACTCACACTGATATACGCCTTCATAATCCGATTTGCCATTGTATCCTCAAAGGCTTTTTCTATATCATCAAGTTTGTATTCAGTTGAAAGCCCTTTAACAACAACTTTTCCGGTTCGTAAAAGATCCAAAGAGTCTTTCAAATCCACAGGTGACGGCGAATAACTTCCCATTACAGTCAATTCTCTGTAATAGATTTCGTTGTTTGGGTAAGCCGACTCGTCGTGCGGAGTGCTTGAAAATACAAGGATTTTCCCGCCGTTTCGAACGTATTTTAAAGCCGTATCAATCGCCTTGTCCGCTCCTGATGTCATGAATATTCCGTCAAACTTATGTTCTTCCGACAAAGTTCTGACATCAACAGCATTTATTCCTAAAGATTTCAAGAACTCAACACGCTCAGGAATTAAATCACAGCCCGTAACCTTTGCACCATAAGCTTTTAAGGCTTGTGCCGTCAAAATTCCGATTGAGCCTAAACCGACAACAAGCACCTCATCGTCTTCCAACAAATTCGCTCTTTTTACCGCTCTAACAATACACCCAAGCGGTTCATAGAAAGATGCCTCAATATCAGTCAAATTTTCAGGCTTGATATGTGCGACATTTTGAAGATGTTCTTCGCTCAAGTAAACATATTCCGAAAATCCACCCGGGCGAATATTTGTTGACTTGAAATGCTTACACATAGAAACATTTCCATGCTTGCAATAAACACATTTTCCACAAGGAATATGGTGCGATGTAACGATTTCGTCGCCGACTTTAAAATCGGTATCTGAATTTATATCAACAATTTGAGCTACAATTTCATGCCCCAAAACCGTTCCGTTTTTCGCAATTTTATGCACAAACTTAACGATATCAGACCCACAAAGTCCACAGCCAACAACCTTTACAATAGCACCTTTTTGACCGTCGAGTTTAATATCATCGGTTTGTTTTATAATAATTTTGTCATCACTTACAACTGCTGTTTTCATTCTCTGACCTCTCGTAAAAATTTTATCACAAACTTGAAAAGATAAGAAATAAATTATATAATATTTTTATGACAGTAATAAGAAGATTAAATTGCTTTGATACACCAAAAATTAAGAAAATGATTTCGTACCTTGGGGATAACGAAAAATTTTCAAAAGCTCTCACTGCAGAAGCTTTTGGGCTAATTCACGGACTTTTACCGTTGAAGTACAAGTTCTTGCCTGAAACATACATTTTACTAGAGAAAAAAGAAATTCTCGGGCTGATTACGGTAGTTCCAACAAGTGGAAATCCTTATAAAATGAACATTACAAGGCTTGTATTTCAACAAAATATGTATGATGTCGGCAAACGCCTTGTCGAATTTGTTATCGCAAGATTTGGAGCCAAAGGCGCAACTTCTTTTGCTGTAACTGTCGATCAATCACACGACGAGCTTTTAAGCCTGTTTATGCAAGGTTGCGGATTTAGACAATGCAGTTATGAAAACTTGTGGAAACTGGATAATTTCAAACCGAAAACAGAAGTTATCGCAAATTTCAGATACTGCCAAAACTCTGATGCCAAACAAGTTGCGCAGCTATACAACAGCGAGCTCAAACCGCTTTACAAACCGTCACTACAAAGGCTCAAAACAGAATACAGAGAACCTATTTTTGAAGGTTTGACAAATTATTACAAAAACCGCTACGTGCTGGAAGAGCCATCAAATCACAGAATTATTGCATATTTATCAATTACCACAAGTGACAATTTGAATTTCATTATAGATTTGTCGCTGAACGACGCTTATGGTGTGCCTTATGACGAAATTCTCAATTTTGCGCTTGGAGAAATTTCAAGAAGAAAAACAACATTCTACGCATTTTTGAAACATCGCCAATACACAGTGAACGCGGATTTTTTGGAAAAATATTTGCACGAACGGAATTTGAACTGCATTCAAACACAATGCGTTTTAATAAAAGATTTTTATAAGCCAATAAAACAACAAGAAAATGTATTACAAGTGTTTTCGTTTGGTGAAAACGAGCTTGCATCAAATTAGAAATAAAAAAGGAGCCATAAAGACTCCTTTTTTGTTTTAGTAATTCATTTTGCCTTCGATTATGACCTTTGCGGTACAAGAAAGTGCATTCAAAGAATCATCATTTTCAACTTTACAATCTGACCACTCTGGAACAGTGTCATAAGTATACACCATTTCTTCTGTACCGTAAGGAATAATTTTGTTATGTTCATAATCAATATAAAAAGCAAATCTATCTCTACCGTACTTATTAGGGCTCTTTTGTACTCCATTTACATCAACTAGAAGTTGAGCTACATTAGCACAAGGAAATAAAAACAATGCTCCATCATTTGTCAAAAATGCTTCATCACAAAAATCACCGCTCCAAGCTGTTGAACATGAGGAGTTATCTTTCTTCTTTACTATATTCATTTGCTTAGTTAAAGCCTCCATACATGTTGCAGTACTTAAACTAGAGCCACAATTTGTTTGTTTCCAGTCCACAACATCTTCATCAACAGCCATTTTGTTGAAAGCATTACCAAGTGTTGAATATGCCTTTTTCAACTGAGTTACATAAACCTGTTTTTGGTGGTTTTGGATTAGCGTTGGAAGGGTTAGGGCTGCAACAACTCCAATGATGCCGAGGGTGATGAGAACTTCCGCCAATGTGAAGGCTGCTCGACGAAGCTTGTCACAGTGGGCTACGTGCGTAGCACCGCTTCCTAGCTGCTTAGCTGCTTCTGATACCGACTTTGCCTCTTCGCATCTCTGCATCTTGGCATCTCCAAACATCATTCCGCAATATTTTCTCACGGTTGCAAAAATTTCTTTAATATCTGACATTAGACCTCCGTTTATCTTTATAAGACTCTTCTCTATGATACATATCATTATTATAACATATTGCAGAGTTTTCTACAAGTCTTTTTTTCTCAAATGTTACTTTTTCTAAATCCATAACCCGTCGAAACAGTTCGCCCAATTGATTTTATCTTTCCGCTGATACAATGGAAACACTGTGACGGATTTTCGTTTATACAAATTTTATTCGGATAAATCTCATATTTTGCTCGATATTCAGTCGTTGTAACATTCGGCATAACGACATTTGCGCCACTTTGCAGTGCGATAATTCGTCCGTTCGGATTTAATGTTTCCATAGCCGTTGTTGCAGGAATATTAATGTTTTTCAGCAAAATTCTTGTCAATGCCATAACTTTCAAGGCAAGTGTAAAATTACCGTTCGCCGTATCTTTCAACGGCGTATGAGGGTGTGCGATAAATGGACCAATTCCAACCATATCCGCATTTATCTCTTTGAAAAATAAAACATCATCTGCAAGTGACTCAACAGTCTGCTCCGGAAGTCCGACAAGGCAGCCTGTTCCGACTTCAAACCCTAGTTTACTCAAATCTTTCAAACATCTTACGCGATTGTCAAAACTCATATTCGGGTGCATTTTTTTGTACAAATCCTTGTCAGTCGTTTCAATTCTAATCAAATACCTATCTGCACCACAATCTCGAAACGCTTTGTAATCGTCAAAACTTCTTTCCCCAATACTCAAAGTCAGTGCTACATCAAACTCTTTAATTCTTTTGATAATATCACAAAGAATTTTTCTTGTATAAAAAGCATCTTCACCAGACTGAAGAACAATAGTTTTATAACCCATTTCAACAGCTTTTTGAGCATATTTCACAATATCGTCGGGCAAAATCCTATATCTATCAAGCTCTTTATTTTCGCACCTTAACCCACAATATTTACAAAAGCAATGACAAATATTTGAAAACTCAATCAGTCCGCGTAAATGCACTTCATCACCGACATTTTCTCGACGAACCTTGTCCGCATGCGAAAACAACCATTCGTTTTGTCTGTCGTCTTTTAAAATATCTACAATCTCTTTTTTGGTAAATTCTGTCACTTATTTCCAAACTTTCTCTGCATTCCAAGTTTAATCAATTTATTTTGCATGCTAAACGGCAATTTCGCAACAAGTTCTGCAAACATTGCATCACGTCCGACAGTATATGAAGGTTTTGGGTTATCCAAAGCATCAACCTTCAAAATTACATCGACAACGTTTTGCACATTTAAGCCTTTTTGTCCGTTTTTATGGGCATTTTCGACCATATATTTCATTTGCTTGTCATAACCTTGACAGTTTTCAATAGAAGATTTGTTTAATTCAATCGACTTATCCCAAAGTGGAGTTGCGATTACCCCTGGTTTTATAGAAACGACTTTCAAACCGGATTCCAGAGTCATTGCGTTGAACAAAATATCCAAAGCTCTTTTGGAAGCACAATAAGGTGCCACAAACGGGAATATTCCAAAACTTGACATAGAACTGATATTTATAACTTTTCCATTATTCAAAATCGGTAAAAGTCTTTGCGTAAAATCAAGATGAGAAAACGTATTAACCTCAAACTGTTTCCTGATATCATCAACAGAAAGTTTTTCAATAACACCTGCAACAACGCACCCTGCAACATTAATCAGAGTATCAACATTGTCAGTCTGAGATTTGATATATGCAGAGGCTTGCGCAATACTATCTTTTCGTTCCATATCAATATAGAAAGGAATTGCACCGATTTTTTGCAAATTTTCAACATATTTTTCGTTTCTATAACCGGCAAAAACTCGATTAGCATTTGAAAGTTGTTCAACAAGAGCCTTTCCAATTCCTGATGTTGCACCTGTAATTACATAAGTTTTCAATATCTTCCTCTTTCTCTAATCTGACATGTAAGAGCTGAACAGTGGCATATATAGCGCAAGTGCCAACGTCAATACAATACTACCGATTACAATAAGCATTATCGGTTCAATCATCTTTGTCATCGTATCAATGATGCCGTCAAGTTTTTTATCAATAAAACTTGTAGCTTGCAAAAGCATATCACCTAAACGACCTGATTGTTCACCTGTCGCAATCATAAACAAAATCATCTTAGGCATAACACCTGTCGAACGCAACGCAATAGACAAGTGTTGACCCTGTTGAACTTTTTGGGTTGCAGTTTCAATTTTCGTTTTCAACGTATGGTTTGTCAAAGTTACATTCGCCAAATACAAACATTCGATAATCGGAACACCGGCATCATAGGCAACCTGCATTACGGCAACAAAGTTTGCAAAGTTTGAATACTGGACCAAATCCGAAAGAAGAGGAATTTTCAAAACGAATTCATCTATTTTTCGTTTACTAGGTTGCCATCTCATAAGAAATGTGAAAAATCCACCAATTGAACCTAAGATAATTGGAACAAAGAACCAATATGTTTTCAAGAAAATACCTGCGTCCATAAGAGTCTGCGTAATCCAAGGCAATTCCCTGCCCATATTGTCGAACATGTCTTTAAATACA
>OMCS01001340.1_pt1 | contig 11218 bp, 5 predicted proteins | sample 1674241 | NCBI WGS metagenome assembly OMCS01 (sample SAMEA103958153, study PRJEB25191) | human gut metagenome
ATAAACAAGCTTATGCCGAAAATATTAGACTTATCAACAAAGGTTGTTTTGATTATGATGAAAAATCAAATATAAAGGGTATCTTTATAAATAAATGCAAGGATTGTTTTGAAAAAGATATTTTATTTACAAATGATTCTGATGCTTTTGCCGACAGTGGTGTAAAAAATATAAGGTATTGGTACTTTGCTCCAGGAAAAGATGCTTCAATGTGGGATGAGTTTTATGCTAAAGGAATAATGGCAATAGGATGGGATAATCTTGGCAATTTGACTCAATATCCTACAAAAGAATCCATAAAAGCAAAAATGAGAGAAATAAATGGAAAACCGAACTATTCTTACATGAATGATGGTTTAGCTACATGGCAGTTCTGCCACGATATCAAGGTTGGCGACATAGTCTATGCAAAAAAAGGAGTAGATACAATTATAGGTCGTGGTGTGGTTACTTCTTCTTACGAATACGATCCCAATCGAAAAGAATATCGTCATATACATAAAGTAAATTGGACCCATGATAAAAAAGAACATGTTATTTCTGTTAATGATAAATGTGCACTAAAGACTCTAACAGATATAACTCCATACCCAGAAACTACAAAATACTATGAAGAACAATTTAATATTGACTCAGATCAATGTGAGACTTTTGTTCAGCCGGATTACACAAAGAAGGACTTTTTAAGAGAGGTTTATATGAGTGAGGAAGATTACAACTCACTTGTATCTCTATTGGAACATAAAAAGAACATTATCCTTCAAGGCGCTCCTGGAGTTGGTAAAACATTTGCCGCAAAACGTCTTGCTTATTCAATTATAAAAAGAAAAGATCCTTCTCTTGTAAAGATGGTTCAATTTCATCAGAGTTATTCATATGAAGATTTTGTTCGTGGCTACAGACCAACAGACAAAGGATTTGAAATAAAAAACGGTCCTTTTTATGATTTCTGTAAAAAAGCTGAAGAAGATAGTGAAAATAGATACTTCTTCATTATCGACGAAATTAACAGAGGAAATTTAAGCAAAATCTTTGGTGAGTTGTTTATGCTTATTGAAGCAGATAAAAGGGCTGATCCTCTAAAGAATAATCAACCAAGTGTACAACTCCTTTATAGAGATCCAGAAAAGGGTGTAGAAGAATTTAGCATTCCAAGTAATCTATATATTATTGGAATGATGAATACAGCAGATAGATCTTTAGCATTAATGGACTTTGCTTTAAGAAGACGCTTTGGATTTTTTGAGCTAAAACCTGCTTTTGAAAATCATAATTTTGAAGCATATAAAAAATCTTTAAACAGCCAAAAGTTCGAAAGGTTAATCAATACAATAAAAGAGATCAATGAAAAAATTGAAAAAGATCCTTCTTTGGGATCTGGCTTTTGTATCGGACATAGTTTCTTCTGTGGCCTTGATGAAGAAACTAATAATGATGATTCTTGTAATGTTGATATAGATACAAAGTTAGAGTCTATAGTTAAATATGAGATCAAACCCTTATTACAAGAATACTGGTTTGATGATGCTGAAAAAGTAAAAAACGAAGTAGATAAATTACTGAAGGTATTAGGTAGTAATGAATAGTCATATTCCTATTAAAAATTTGTACTATTTATTAGCCTATGCTTTTTCTGCATTGAAAGACCACAATTATTCAAATCTTGAAAAAGAGGATTTTGATAGTGCTGAGGACTTGTTTGCTGAAATTCTTATCTTGGCAGTATCAAAACAACTGAAACAGGGATTGAAAAGAGGCTATCTTCTTATCGAAGAGGAAATTTCTTCTGTAAGGGGAAAGATCCTTTTAGCAGAATCTTTTAAAGAAGGTAGCCTACAAAGGAAAAAGTTAATTTGTTCTCATGATGAATATAATGAGGATTGCTATTTCAATAGAATTATTAAGACAACATTGATTCTTCTGTTAAAGTCAGTAATTAGAAAAGACAGAAAAAGCAAAATAAGACATCTTTTGAAGTTTTTTGAAAATGTCTCAGAACTTAATCCTCATAGGATAAACTGGAAACAGCAGTACGACAGAAATTCAGCTACTTATAGGCTGATTATTTACATCTGTAATCTTCTTGTTAATTCAAAAATACAAAGTAATTCTAAAGATGGTAAATCTCTTGAAGATTACATAGATGAAAGAGAATTGAGTCATCTTTATGAAAAGTTTATTCTTGAATATTACAGAAGACATTATTCGAATGAATTATCAGCAGATGATAGCCAAATTAAGTGGGCTGAAGTTGAATCTGATGATCTTTCTTTGTTACCATCAATGAAAAGTGATATCACTTTGACAAGTAAAACAAGTAGAAAAGTTCTGATCATTGACGCAAAGTTTTATTCTCAATCTCTGCAAAAAAGATTTGATAAGTTTTCTATTCATTCAGGAAACTTGTATCAGATTTTTACATATGTAAAAAACAAAACTTATGCAAGCTCTGATAGAGAAGTATCTGGATTGCTCCTATATGCCAAAACAGATCATGAACTTCAGCCAAAAGCTAAGTTCAAGATGAGTGGTAACGATATATCTGTTGATAATCTTGATTTAAGCACAGATTTTTCGTTGATAAAAGAAAAGTTAGACAGCATTGTGCAAAATTTGATTCGTTCAGATTTCAAATGCATCAATTAAAGATAGTTGTCCTAAGTAAAATGTAGTTGTTCCAATATATGGAATAGGACTTGAGTAAAATTAGATAAAACAATTATAAGTTATTTTATGAATTCTAAAGATATAGATGTGTTGTGGGATGATAACCCAGTTGATATTACCAATGAAGCCAATTTTATTTGGAGTATCGCAAATAAAATTAGAGGAACATACATGCCTGATAAGTATGGTGATGTCATCATTCCAATGACCATTATAAGGCGTTTAGAGTGCACTTTAGAACCTACAAAAGACAATGTTATACAACTGTTTAAAGATGATCCAACCATCCCCAAACAGATGTTGTCAAAGGCTTCAGGTCAGCAGTTCTATAATACAAGCGAATTTTCTCTACAAGAATTGTGCAATGATCCTGATCATATAGCAACTAATTTTGAATCTTATATTGATGGCTTTTCTGAAAATGTTCGCCACATCTTGATTGATGATGATTCTTTAAATATTAAAGCTCAAATAAAAACAATGAACAAAGGTGGATGTCTATATAGCGTGGTCAAGGCTTTTTCTGAACTGGATTTGTACCCTCAGACATATGACAGTATAAAGATGGGATATATCTTTGAGAATTTGATAGGAAGGTTCTTCCAAAATGTCGATGCTGGTCAGTATTACACAGGTCGAGATATTATCAAAGTTTGTGTATCTTTGCTTATTTCTGAAGGTTGTGAAGACATTTTTGAAAAGGGAAAAGTAATCACTGTATGTGATCAAGCCTGTGGTACCGGCGGTATGCTGTCAACAGCTTACAGCTATTTGAAACACTACAATCCAGACGCAACTATAAAATTATTTGGTCAAGAGTTAATGGGAACATCCCATGCGGTTGGTTTAGCTGAAATGCTAATTAAAGGCCAGAATGCTGATAACTATAGGCATTCTGATTCTTTTAAAGAAGATTGCTTTCCAAATCAAAAAATGCGTTTTGTCATTGAAAATCCTCCTTTTGGGACGCCTTGGGGTGGTAAAGACGCTAAAGATGGTCAGGAATTAGCTGTAAGAGATGAATATAAAAAAGGGAAAAATGGGCGTTGGGGAGCTGGTCTTCCTGGAACTGGTGATGGTCAGCTACTTTTTGTTCAGTCAGCATTGGCAAAGCTAGAAGAGAATGGTAGGGCTGCAATTATAGAAAATGGATCTCCTTTATTTACTGGAGGCACATCTTCAGGTGAGTCTCAAATCAGAAGATATCTTTTGGAGAATGATTTAATTGAAGCAATCATTCAGTTACCAACAGATTTATTCTATAACACTGGTATTACCACTTATATTTGGATTTTATCTAAACAAAAGAGAAATGATCGTAAGGGTAAAATTCAGTTAATTGATGCGTCTCAGATCTTCCATAAATTAAGGAAACCATTAGGTAATAAGAAGAATGAGTTTTCTCCAGAAGATAGAGAAAAAATCACCAAGCTATACGCTGATTTTAAAGAAAATGAGCTTGTAAAGATCTTTTATAACACTGAGTTTATTTATAGAGAATACACTGTAAAGCAACCTTTACAGCGAAGCTATAGCATTACTGAAGAAAGTATCTCTAATATGATGCAGAAGGGTTGTCTGAAAAAGTTATATGATGAAATAGCAGTGGCTGAGTTTGAAGATAGAATTGAAAACGGAGAAAAGTTATCTGCAAAAGAACAGAAGAAATATGACAACTTTAAACAATCAAAGCCTATATATGACTCTATTTTAGGTATTCTAAAAACAAATATTTCTGATAAGAAATGGCTATCTCCAAAAGACTTTTTACCTGTTTTAAATGATTTTTTGTCTGACATAAAACTTGATAAAAAGTTAATTGAATCCATTGCTGACGGTTTATCAGTAATGGATAAAACAGCTGAAATTCAAAAAGATAAAAAAGGAAATGTTTTGTATGACGATGCAACTAAGGATATAGAAATAGTTAAATTTGACGAAAGTATAGAAGCTTACATGGCAAGGGAAGTGTTACCTCATGTTCCTGATGCTGTTGCTGTTTTTGAAGAAGATACAAATGCAAAAAATCCTGTTATTAAAACAGGAGCTGAGATCCCTTTTACAAAGTATTTCTATGAGTATAACCGACCTAATTCGTCATCGGAATTGCAATCCAATTTCTTTAAGCTAGAACAATCCATTAAAGATAAAATTATAAATTTGTTTGGAGAAAACTAAAAATGGAGCAGCAGAAATACAGTGGTATTGAGTGGGTTGGAATGATACCACAAAGATGGAAAGTTGCTCCTATAGGTGCGTATTTTTATGAGGTTCTAAATAAAAATTATGATGGAGCAGTTAAAAAAGCTCTAAAGTTTACATATGGGAATATTGTAGAAAAGAATAATTTTGATGCAGATTCAGATGAATATGTAAGTAGCACGATAAGAAAATACACTGTAGTTGAACCTGGAACAATAATGTTAAATGGACTAAACCTAAATTTTGATTTTGTAACACAAAGAATTGGTTTGGTTAACACAAAAGGTGTTATTACATCATCATACGTAGCTTTTAAATCAATAAATGAAGAATACTATAATAGCAAATATGCAAATTATTTGTTTAAATCATATGATTTTTGCAAAGCATTTCATAATATGGGCGGTGGTGTAAGAAAAATTTTAAATTTTGGAGAACTTAGAAAACAATACTGTGTAATTCCTCCTATAAACGAGCAAAAAGCGATTGTTAATTTTTTAGACAATAAGTGTTCTGAAATTGACTCTCTTGTAGCTGACATTAAAAAAGAAATTTCAATTCTTGAAGATTATAAAAAGGCAGTTATAGATGAGGCTGTAACAAAAGGAATTGTACCAAAGGTAAAGATGAAAAAGAGTGGAATTCTATGGAATGAATTTTACCCATCCAATTGGTCAATAAAAAAATTGAAATATATAACTATAAATTCGAGAAAAGGAAAAGGTATAACAAAGGAACAAGTTGTAAATGATGGTGAGTTACCTTGCGTTAGGTACGGAGAAATTTATTCAAAATATGATTCTGTAATAACAAAATGCTTGTCTAATACTAAAAAATCTTTTTTATCTTCAATTCAATATGCTAAGAAGGGGGATATCCTTTTTGCGGCTACAGGTGAGCTAATTGAAGAAATTGGAAAAAATGTGTTATTTGATGTTGAGCAGGAGTGCGCAATTGGTGGTGACATAATCATTGTAACACAAAACCAAAATCCATCTTTTATAAACTATGCTCTTAATAGTTCTTATTGTCAGGGGCAAAAGTCTATAGGAAAAGCAAAACTAAAAGTTGTGCATATTTCTGCTTCCGACATTTTAAATATAGTTTTATTTCTTCCTCCAATTTCTGAACAGAATAGAATTGTTTCATATTTAGATGATCGTTGTTTGCAGATAAAAAAGGTAATGACAGAAAAACAATCTCAACTTGAATTATTAGCTGAATACAAGAAGTCTCTAATCTACGAGTATGTAACAGGCAAAAAAGAGGTGATCTAATCATGGTAAAAAATATTCTTAACGAGCGTTATGATTACCAACAACAGATATTGTCAATTTTTAATGATAATGGATATCAAATCCGAAAAAATAAAGATCTTCAAGAATCAGTTCAGCGCTATGCCATAGATAGAGAAGTTCTGTTTAAGTTTTTATATAACACCCAACCAGAAAAAATGGAATCATTGGGGAAGATCTACCATTCTTCTTTAGAAGAAACCATTTTAAATGCCATAGATGTTGCTGAAACTAAAAAAAGTGGAAGCAGACTTAATGTTCTAAAGCATGGTATTGAGATAGCCTCTTATAAATTAGATTTTTTATTTACAAAACCAGCAACAACTTTCAACAAAGAAGCCAATGAGCTATATGAAAAGAATGTATTTACTGTAGCTGAAGAAGTTGATGTAAGCGAAAAAGAAAGAGTTGATCTTGTAGTATTCATCAATGGCTTTGCAGTTTCTGCTATTGAGCTTAAAAGTCCTACATCAGGGCAAACATACAAAAATGCAATAGCTCAGTTTAAAAACGAAAGAAATCCAAAGACAAGAATTTTTCTTTGGAAGGCAGGCGCCTTAGTTTTCTTTGCAGTTGATACCTCTGAAGCATATATGACAACAAGATTAAAGAAAGATGAAACTTTCTTTATGCCTTTTAACAAAGGTCGAGGTGAAGGAATTAACACAGGTAAAGGAAACCCCATTCCTCCTGCTAATGAATATGCAACTGATTACATGTGGAATGACATCTTTACAAAGGAGACTTTAATGGATGTCATTACAAAATTCATGTATATCCAAGTTGATGAGAAAAAAGACAACGCAACAGATAAAATCAAGCGCTCAGAAACTGTTATATTTCCAAGATACCATCAACTTGATGCTTTGCGAAAAATTATTGCCGATGTAAAGGTAAATAGATCATCTCAAAACTATCTGATTCAGCATAGTGCTGGTAGTGGCAAAACAAATACCATTGCATGGTTAGCTTATAGACTTTCATCCTTGCACTCTGATGACAATAAAATTATCTACAGCAGTGTGATTATCTGTACTGATAGAGTAGTTGTTGATAGACAGTTACAGCTGGCTGTTTTGGGAATTGAACACAAATCTGGTGTGGTTGCAGTTATGGATAAAAAATGCACATCAGGCGATTTAGCCCATGCACTAGATGTTAATACAAAGATCATAGCAACTACTATCCAGAAATTCCCTTACATAGTAGAAAAGGTAAAGTCCTTAAAAGATAAGAGTTTTGCTGTAATCATTGATGAAGCTCATTCATCAACAGCTGGAAAAAATATGGCTGCTGTTACACAAACTTTAGGCTCAGATGATGAAGACGAAATTAACAATGATGTAGATCTGATGATTGAAAAAGAGATTATGTCTCACGGTAAGCAACCGAATGTATCTATGTTTGCGTTTACAGCAACTCCTAAAGCAACAACATTAGCCTTATTTGGTAGAGAAAATTCAAAAGGACAAAAGGTTCCTTTCCATCAGTATTCAATGAAACAGGCCATTGAGGAAGGCTATATTTTAGATGTTTTACAGAATTATGTAACTTATGATACATACTTTCAGCTAAATAAAACTATAGCAGAAGATCCAAAAATGAAATCAGGCAATGCAAAGAAACAGATTGCAAGATTCATTGATCTTCATGAAGAAAATATAGCTCAGCGTGTAGAAATTATTATTGAGCATTTCAAAGAAAAGGTAATGTCTGAGCTAGATGGTAAAGCAAAAGCTATGGTTGTAACTTCATCCCGCGAAGCTGCAGTTAAATATAGGCAAGCTTTTGAAAACTACGTAACCAAACATGGTTATCAAGATATACATGCTTTAGTTGCTTTTTCTGGAAAGGTTACAATCGGTGGAACAGAATACTCAGAACCTGGAATAAATGGATTCCCTGAAAATGTTCTACCAGATCGTTTCAATACAGACGAATATAACGTGCTATTGGTGGCCGATAAATACCAGACAGGATTTGATCAACCAAAACTATGTGCAATGTATGTATTGAAAAAGCTAAAAGGAGTTACTGCAGTACAGACCTTAAGTAGGTTGAATCGTATTTGTCCACCTTATGAAAAGCACTGCTTTGTCTTAGACTTTTCGAATTCTTATGAAGATATACTAGAGTCGTTCTCAAAATTCTATTCAGGAACAATTCTATCTAGCGGTCTTACTCCAAATGCCATCTATGATATTGAAGCAAAACTTGATGGTTATTATCTTGTGCTTCAATACGACGTGGATCTATTTAATGAAATCCTTTATGGTGAAAAGCTGAAGGCGTCAAAGAAAAATTACGCTCAAAGTTTGCTTCAAATATTGAGCAAGTCTGTTCGAGAAATAGAATCTTTAGAAGACGAAAAGAAAAAAGAATGCATAATGGATATACGCCATTTTCTGCGTTTTTATGAGTTCTTAATTCAAGCTACAACTTTTAGTGATCCTGAACTTCACAAAAAATATAACTATTACAGTTACCTATTTCCTATGATAAAAGACGGAGTTGAAGATCCTAGTTTTAGTTTAGAAGGAAAACTAAAAGCTACAAACTTTAAACAAAAGGTAAGTGGAGAACACACCAATACAAAAGTAAATCCTAATCCAATCGTAAAGCTTCCTGTTGCAGATTCGATTAAATTGGCTCCAACCAAAGAAGAAAAGTTATCTGAGATAATTGAGGAAATAAACTCAAGATTTGGTACTAACTTTGATACAGATGTGGCAATGCGTGCTGCTTATGTAATCAGGGATCAAATGAAAAAATCAGATGATCTAAGGGATAGTGCTAAGAATAATACAGAAAAAGATTTTTCTTTGGTTTACTTTGAGCACGTTGATGATGCTCTTGCAGATGGCTATGCAGAAAATAAAGACTTTTTCTCTCTTCTTATGAAGAATGAAGATTTGAAAAAAGAGGTATTAGGTCTATTTGCTGAAGAGATCTACAACTCACTGAGAAAGTAATTCTCTCTTATTTGAGGAGTTATCAATGATAAATGCTCTTTATAATGATCCTGAAAAAGGATGGAGACCTATAACTGTAGCAGAAGCTAGAAAAAGATATGCGAGTACTGTACACTCTGATTCGTATCTTTTTAAATGTCCACGTTGTAAAGAGCTACTTACGTTTGTTAATAATAGAAAAGATGGAAAACAACAGCCACATTTTAGACATAAAAATGGTTCTGAAGCTTGTCCATTAAAAATCGAAGCTGAAGAAAGCAATGGAAGTTCATCTCAAAATGAATCTTCTAAAAACGGTCCCTACATCGAATTAAGAATCAGTTCTATAAATAAGTATATTGTTAACTTTAAAGTAATTATTTTAGAGAGACTTATTGATTCTGTTGGTGATCTTCAAACAGCTAAGCATATTATTTTTAAGGATCCACAAGCAAAATCTCGTAATGTTGATGTTCTTTCAAACATCTATAATTTGAGCTGTAGTGGCAATAAATCAGAGTTATTAAAAGAACAGTTTGATCTGAGCTTTATTCCTTCAGAAAAGTTACTTATTGATTTTGAAAATGGTAAGGATACTATAGAGGTTGATTGCTTATACAAAGATTGTACTGTTTTCACTGATTCCCAATTACCTAAAAAAATAGATAATAACAGAAATATACATTTATTTTACGGTCAATCTTACTTGTTTTGGGTAAATCGAGAACTAGTATCAAAGTCCATCTTTAGACTATATCCAGAAAGCTCAATCTTGTCTCGATGTGGTAATTATCTTCTAATAAGAGGTGTTATTTCTTATAACAGCCAATTAGTTCAGTTTTTGATAGGGCATTGTTATCCTGTTCCTGTTTTTAAAGATATTCATGATGTTATTCTTTGGCCTCCATTTTTAAGAATAAAAGCTTCCTCAGAAAAGAAAGAAATACAATTATTTTGTGAAGAGCATTTTTATGATTTAGTTGCCCAATACAATGAAGATTATTCTGATTTAACTGGTTATGTTGTGCGTAGAGAGACAAGTAATGAATCGAAATGCAAATCTGTAACAGAAGATTATTTCTTAGATCTTGTTTCTCGTGCAATTTTTACTCAATTCTGCGTTGAAGTAAAAGATGAATCAGGAAATCTTGTAATGAGTCAAATAGAACCAGTTGAAATTCCCTCTGCAAAAGGCCTTTATTTTTCACCGGAGTTCGATGGTGAAATTATATTTTTAAATAACAATATTCCTATTTTTAAAAAAAGTTTTTGTGCAGAATCTAATAACGTCTCGATCCCAAACGATTTTATTAAAAAAGGCATAGATGTCCAAATTATGTACGGAAAAGATTGTGTTTGGCAGATATCTTTCATACAAGAAAAGGTGACAGACAATCAATTTGATGAGAACACATCATTTATTCTTAAAAAGATGATGAAAGTCTTATCTTCTGACCATGGTTCATTAGTAAAATTTGAACGAAGGTATCTGAATATGATATCCGATGTTAACTTCATTCCTAAGCAACTGAAAAGAATACTTTCGCGGTATTATTTTAAAGGAACAATTCCAATAAAAGCTTTACATCTTTTATACGAATTGAACAAAAAAAGAGGTCACTGATGCCTGAGAATATTTTTGAAGACAATGTTTTTGAATTTAGAAGAATCAAAATTGGAGATACTTTCAGCTTACTTTGTGAGTACTATATCGATCCTAAAGATAATAAGGGCAAGCTTCATCCTTTAGCTGTATATGATCAAAAATGTAAAAAGATTGGTCCTAATCTGCGAATAGAACCGTACTATTTCAGACTTAATTCCAAAGATAGTTATGAGAACAATAATTTTATAGCAATTTTCGATTTTGACGCAGTTAAAAACTTAAAAAATGAAAGCAGTGTATTTTGTCCTCCATCTAAAAGGCAAGATCTTCATATATATGAAGTAAAGCATATTTCAAGGTCTTTTAATTCAATGCTCGAGTTTATTGATTACCTTCAAAATGAGGGGATACCTTCAAGAGATTTTGATCTGAATTCAGAATCAGAAGATTTTTTTATTAAACCTCGCAAAATTAATGGAGAGCAAAAAGTAAACTCG
>OMCS01001341.1_pt1 | contig 11207 bp, 8 predicted proteins | sample 1674241 | NCBI WGS metagenome assembly OMCS01 (sample SAMEA103958153, study PRJEB25191) | human gut metagenome
CTTTTCTCCCCCTTCTTTTCCGGCAAGGCGGAAAAGAAGGGGCCGCCGGAGGCATAACCACCCATCCAATATGCAGAAAATCTCCCTTCCCGAAGGGGAGATTTTTTTATATTCTTATTATATTAAAGAGTCTTCCCCATCTCCCCTTGAAAATTGTCCACAGCTGTGCTATGATTAGTGTGTATAATTTTGTGCTTTTTCTGCCCGCGCGGCAAATACAGAAAGGAGCTGCGCCATGTATTCTTCCGCTTACGTCTGGGCCAAGGTTCTGGGGCATATGGAGTCCCGCCTGACCCCGCAGGTCGTGTCGACCTGGTTTGACGACACTGAGATTCTCGAGCTGACGGATGAAAAGCTCGTGCTCTACTCCCCCTCCTCCTTCCGCAAGGATATCATTCTCCGCCGCTGCGTCGGCTACATCAAGGAAGCCATGCAGGAGACCTTCCAGCTGAACGTCGACGTCGTCGTGCTCGACGATACGGAAATCGAGGCCTATCGCGGCAAATCGCAGAAGCCGGAGTTCATCGAGTTTAACCCGCAGTTCACCTTCGACAACTTTGTCGTCGGCTCCTCGAACCGCTTCGCGCACGCAGCAGCTGTTTCTGTGGCCAACAATCCGGCGGAAACGTATAATCCCCTTTTTATTTACGGCCCGTCCGGCCTTGGCAAAACGCACCTGCTTTACGCCATCGCCAGCGTCGTGCATAAGAACCACCCCAGCTATAATATCGTCTATATCAAGGGCGATCAGTTTACAAACGAGCTGATTGCCGCCCTGCAGGAGGGCCGGAACAATGAGTTCCGCTATAAATACCGCAATGCCGACCTGTTCCTCGTCGATGATATCCAGTTTATCGCCGGCAAGGAATCGACGCAGGAGGAATTTTTCCATACCTTCAATAACCTCTACGAGAACCACCACCAGATCGTCCTGACCGCCGACCGGCCTCCCAATGAGATGCTGCGTCTGGAGGACCGTCTGAAAACCCGGTTTGAATGGGGCCTGATTGCGGACATCCAGCCGCCTGATTTTGAGACGCGCATGGCGATCATCAAGAACAAATCCGTCTCGCTCGGCTTCGATCTGCCGAACGACGTGTGCACGTTCATCGCCGAAAACGTGACCTCCAACGTGCGTCTGCTGGAGGGCACGGTCAAAAAGATCCGCGCCTATCATGACCTTGACAACATGGAGCTGACCGTCCCGAACGTGTCCCGCGCCATCAAGGATATGTACAACAAGGAAAAAGCCGAAAATCTGCCCACGCCGAACCTCATCATCGGCGAAGTCTCCCGGTTCTATAACATCGAGGAGTCCGTCATCCGCGGCACGCTCAAGAATAAAAACACCGCCGAAGCGCGGCAGGTCGCGATGTATCTGGTGCGAAAGCTCACGAATCTGAGTCTTCCAGACATCGGCAAAGAATTTGGCCGCGACCATTCGACCGTCATCCACTCGCTCAAAAAGGTCGAGCAGCAGCTTGCCGCAGGCACCGGAACGCTCGCCGACAACATCCGCGACATTACGGCCAACATCAACAGCAAGCTCTGATTTTGTCCACACCCCCCTGTGGAATCCACACACATTCTCTGTGGAAAGCTGTGAAACAGAGGTTTCACAAAAATGCGTGTTGATAACATTCTTTTTTCTGCACACCTGCCTGTGGATAAAAAAGCGTTGATACGTCAAGGCGAAAACAGCTTTTCCACATAAAATTCCCCTACTGCTACGTACTTCTAAAAAATATCCTTTCTTTCTTTTGAAAGAAGAAACGGAGGAAGTTCCATGAAATTTACCTGTGAAAAAAATGCGCTGGTGAGCGCCATCTCCGTCGCTTCCCGTACCGTCGCGCAGAAGAGTACCATTCCGGCGCTCGAAGGAATTTATATCCGGGCCGGCGTAAAGCTGACGCTTTCCGGTTATAATCTTGAAACGGGCATCACCATCTCCGTCGACGCCGAGATCCAGCAGACTGGCGCCTGCATTATGCCCTCCCGTCTCTTCTTCGACATCATCCGGAAGCTGCCGGGCGATACCGTCAGTATTTCGGTCGACGAAAAGTTCAAGGTCTCCATCCGCGGCGGCATTTCCTCGTTTTCCATCACGGCCATGTCGTCCGAAGATTACCCGGAGCTGCCGGAGGTCGAGTCCGACAAGGGTATCAGCCTGCCGCAGAACGAGCTGAAAGCCATGATCGGCGGCACCAGCTTTGCCGTCAGCGAAAATCAGGCCCGTCCCATTCATACCGGCTGCTTGTTTGAGGTAGAAGATACTTCGATTACAGTCGTCGCCGTCGACGGCTACCGGCTGGCGCTGCGCCGCTGGAAATCGGAGGAACCGATCGGGCGGACGCTCAAATTCGTCGTGCCAGCCGCAGCGCTGAAGGAAGCGGAAAAAATCCTCGGCGATACGGACGAAGCCTGCACGTTCTTCCTCGGCAGCAAGCATATCCTCTTCACCATCGGCGAGGCAACGCTGGTCTGCCGTCTGCTGGAAGGCGAATTTCTCGACTGGCGGCGCGTCCTGCCGCAGAACCAGCCGGTGAAGCTGGCGGTAAACGTCGCGAAAATGACCGATTCCATCGAACGTGTCGGTCTGATCATCTCCGAAAAGCTCAAAAGCCCGGTGCGCTGCAAATTCGGCGAGAATACGGCGGATTTCCGCTCTGTCTCCACCATCGGCGAGGCGCATGACGTCTGCCAGATCGCGGGCGACGGGCAGGATATGGAGATCGGCTTCAACTGCCGGTACCTGCTCGACGCGCTGCGCGCGATCCCGGATGCAGAGTGCTCGCTGGAACTCATCAATGGGTTAAGCCCCATCGTCATGAATCCGTGCGACGGGTCTGAGCGGTACAGCTACATGGTTCTGCCGGTCCGGCTGAAAGCGGGGGAATAAGATGAAGGTCAGAGTCACAAAAAAGCTTTCGGATGCGCCCATTGAGATTCCCATCCATACTGAATTTATCAAATTGCAGGATTTTCTGAAATTCGCCAACGCCATTGAGTCCGGCGGCATGGCCAAAACCTTCATTCAGGAGGGTGAAGTCCTTGTCAACGGCGAGGTCTGCACGATGCGCGGCAAGAAGCTGCACCCCGGCGATGAAGTTACATTCCTGCAGAATACCTGGCGCGTCACGGAAGAGCACGCATGAAGCTGCAAAGCCTGCAGCTCTACGATTTTCGGAGCTACGAGACGGCCAGCGTCCAGCTGCACCCCGGTGTGAATCTCATTGTCGGCGAAAACGCGCAGGGAAAGACGAATCTTCTGGAGTCCGTCTTCTATCTCTCCACCGGCAAAAGCTTCCGCACCGCCCGCAATCAGGAGCTGATCCGCTTTGGCGCAGAATTTGCAGATTTAAGCTGCACCCTGTTTTCAGGCGGCAGAGAGCAGAGCCTGCGCGCCGTGCTGTTTTCCGGGAGAAGGCCGCGTCAGCTCTACATCGGCGGCGTGAAGCAGCGGTCTGCCGCCGGGCTTTCCGGTGTGCTGACGACCGTTCTGTTCTGTCCGGACGATCTGCTGATTTTAAAAAGTGGGTCCGCCGGAAGGCGAAAGATTCTCGATACCGCCCTGTGCCAGCTCCGGCCCGGCTATGCGCAGGCGCTGGCGGAATATCAGAAGCTGTACGACAGCAAATCAAGAATTTTAAAAGACTATCACGACGCCCCTTCCCTGCTGGAGCCGCTGCCGGAGTTCAACTACCGCATGGCGCAGGTCGGCGCGGTCGTGATCGCCTACCGGGCAAAATTCCTGCGGGAGCTTTCCAAACAGGCACGGCTGTACCATGCGGAATTTTCCGGCGGCCGGGAGGAGCTTTCCCTCGTCTATCAGACCGTCTCGACCGTGACGGACCCGTTCGCGGATAAAAAGACCATCTTTCAGCAGCTGCTCGACCACCAGCAGGCACATTACCGCGCCGAGCTGGATTCCGGCCAGTGCCTGTCCGGCCCGCACAAGGACGATTTTGAAACGCTTCTCGGCGAGCGCTCCGTCAAGGCCTACGGCTCGCAGGGCCAGACCCGCACGGCGGCTATCAGTCTCAAGCTGGCCGAGCGCGAATTATTCCGCGCCGACACCGGCGAGGAGCCGGTTCTGCTGCTGGACGACGTGCTGTCCGAGCTGGACGCGCGGCGGCAGGATTTTGTGCTCAATCAGATCCGTTCCGGGCAGGTGCTCATCACCTGCTGTGAGCCGGAACGCATCACGAATATCGGCAAACGCATTTTTGTGGAGGGCGGACAGATCCGGGAGGAAGCGTCATGTACCTGAATATCGGCGGCGATTTTTCCGTCCGGTCGGAATCCGTCGTGGGCGTGTTTGATCTGGACAACACCAGCTGCTCCAAATGGACGCGGAAATTTCTCGCGGAGGCCCAAAGGGCCGGCGCCGTCGTCGAAGCGACGGACGAGCTGCCGAAATCCTTTCTGGTCGTCAGCGAATACGGAGAAAACCGCGTCATTCTGACAAAATATAACGCCGCCGTCCTGCTCAAACGGATGCAGGACGCGCAGCGCAGTCCGATCTCTGCTAAAGGAGAAGCAATATGACAGAAGAAATCAAAGATATCATCGAAGCCGAACACGAATACAACGCCAGTCAGATCCAGGTTCTGGAGGGATTGGAGGCCGTCAGAAAGCGGCCTGGTATGTACATCGGCTCGACCAGCAGCTCAGGTCTGCACCATCTGGTCTATGAGATCGTCGACAACGCGATCGACGAGGCGCTGGCCGGATACTGCAAGCACGTCGTTGTGACCATCAACGAGGGCAACACCATCACCGTCACCGACGATGGCCGCGGCATCCCCGTCGACATTCAGGCCCAGACCGGCAAGCCCGCGCTGGAGGTCGTCTATACCGTCCTGCACGCGGGCGGCAAATTCGGCGGCGGGGGCTATAAGGTCTCCGGCGGTCTGCACGGCGTCGGCGCGTCGGTCGTCAACGCCCTTTCCGAGTGGCTGGAGGTCGAGGTCAGCAAGGACGGGAAAATTTATCAGATGAAATTCTCCCGCGGCCATATTACCCAGGAAATGCGCGTCATCGGCACCACGGACAAGCACGGCACGAAGGTCACCTTCAAGCCCGACCCCGAGATGTTCGACACGCTGGAATATGACTACGAAACGCTCCATACCCGTATGCGTGAGCAGGCGTTCCTGAACGCCGGTCTGCACATCACCATCCGCGACGAGCGCATCGAATCCGCCGACAAGCCCGAAAAGGAACGCATGGACTCCATGTGCTACGAGGGCGGTATCCGCGAATTCGTCCGCTGGTACAACCGCCACAAAACGCCGATCCACGAGCAGGTCATCTACATGTCCGGCTCCAAGGGAGACGACACGGCGGAGGTCGCGCTGCAGTATAATGATTCGTTCAACTCCAATATAGTCTCGTTTGCAAACGATATCCATACCCCAGAAGGCGGTATGCACGAGGAGGGCTTTAAGCGGGCGCTGACAAACGTGCTCAACGCCTACGGCGTCAAAAAGGGCTATATCAAGGGCGACGACAAGGTCACCGGCGACGATGTGCGCGAAGGTCTGACCGCCATCGTTTCCGTCAAGCTGACCGAGGCGCAGTTCGAGGGCCAGACAAAGGCCAAGCTCGGCAACGCCTCCATGCGCACGCTTGTCAGCAACATCGTCACGCAGCAGCTGACGGAATTCTTAGAGGAAAATCCAGCCGTCGGCAAGCTCATTCTCGACAAGGCCATGATGGCCAACCGCGCCCGCGAGGCCGCCAGAAAGGCCCGCGAGGCCATCCGCCGCAAGACGGGCCTTGAATCCGGACAGATGCCGGATAAACTGCGCGACTGCAACGACACCGACCCCACGCTCACCGAGCTTTACATCGTCGAGGGCGATTCCGCAGGCGGTTCGGCCACGCAGGGTAGAGATTCCCGCTTCCAGGCCATCCTCCCCCTCTGGGGAAAGATGCTGAACGTGGAAAAGGCCCGTGCCGACAAGGTCTACGGCAACGACAAGCTCCAGCCGGTCATTACCGCGCTCGGCGCCGGCATCGGCGACGAATTCAATCTCGACAAGCTGCGCTATCACAAGGTCATCATCATGGCCGATGCCGACGTCGACGGCAGCCATATCCGCACGCTCCTGCTCACATTCTTCTTCCGCTTCATGCGGCCCCTGATCGAGCACGGCTATGTCTATTCCGCCGTCCCGCCGCTTTACAAGCTCTCGCGCGGCAAGACGCAGCGCGTGGCGTATTCCGACCCGGAGCGCGATCAGATCTCCGCCGAAATGCGCGCGGACAACCCGAACGCGAAGATCGATATTGCCCGGTACAAGGGCCTTGGCGAAATGAACCCGCACGAGCTGTGGGAGACGACCATGGACCCCACCACGCGCACGCTCCGCCGCATCACGCTCGAAGACGCCGTGCAGGCCGACCAGATCTTCACCGTCCTGATGGGCGAGGCCGTCGAGCCGCGCAAGGAGTTCATCGAGGAAAACGCGAAATACGTCGTGAATCTGGATATCTGACCTGTCTGGAAGAAATCGCAGGGGACGGACGGCTCTGTCCGCCCGGAAGAAATACCCTGTTTGTAAATAAGCAGTTCTGAACACGCAACTTCCCTGGGGCGGACAGAGTCGTCCGCCCCTACAAAGGAGAAAGCATAAATGGCACATAAAAAAGACTACAAGCCCGAGGATATCATGTTCCCCGAACAGCGAATCGTGCAGTCGGAGCTTGTGCATGAGATGAAAAGCTCGTACATCGACTACGCGATGTCCGTCATTGTCGGCCGTGCGCTGCCCGATGTACGCGACGGTCTGAAGCCCGTCCACCGGCGCATTCTCTACGCCATGTACGAGGACGGTCTGACATCCGACAAGCCGTTCAAGAAGTCGGCGACTTGCGTCGGCGACGTGCTGGGCCGGTATCATCCGCACGGCGACGCATCGGTCTATGACGCGATGGTCCGTCTGGCGCAGGATTTCTCCATGCGCTATCCGCTTGTCGACGGCCACGGCAACTTCGGTTCCGTTGACGGCGATCCCCCTGCGGCCTATCGTTACACCGAGGCGCGTATGTCGAAGCTCTGCAACGAGATGCTGCGCGATATCGACAAGGAAACGGTTCTGTGGGACCCGAACTTTGACGAATCGAGAAAGGAACCGCGCGTTCTTCCCTCGCGCTTCCCGAATCTGCTGGTCAACGGCTCGTCCGGCATCGCCGTCGGCATGGCGACAAATATCCCGCCGCATAATCTGACCGAGGTCATCAACGCCTGTATCTGCATTCTGGAAAACCCGGAGGCGGAACTGGCAGACCTCATGGACTATATCAAGGGCCCGGACTTCCCGACAGGCGGCATAATCATGGGCCGTCAAGGCATCAAGGATGCGTTCGAGACCGGCCAAGGCAGGATTGTAATCCGCTCAAAGACTGAAATCGAGGTGAGCGAGAGCGGTCGTGAGACCATCGTCGTCACCGAAATTCCTTATATGGTCAACAAGCGTGAGATGATCGAGAAAATCGCGGAACTCGTTGAAACCAAGAAGATTGACGGAATCTCTTATGTGAACGACGAGACCACTCGCCACGGCGTGCGCGTCATCATCCGGCTCAAGCAGGGTGCGAACTCCAACGTGGTGCTGAACAACCTTTTCAAGTATTCTCCGCTCCAGTCAAGCTTCAGCGTGAATAACGTCGCCCTCGTGAACGGCCGTCCTTACACTCTGAATCTCAAGGATCTCATCCGTCATTTCGTCGAGCATCGTCATCAGGTGATTGTGCGTAGGACCAAGTTCGACCTCAAGAAGGCGCAGGCACGTGCCCACATTCTTGAAGGACTGCTCAAGGCACTCGACGTGATTGACGAAATCATCAACATAATCCGTGCGTCAAAGAGCGTGGACGATGCCAAGTCGCAGCTCATCGAGAAATTCGACTTCACGGACATACAGGCTTCCGCAATCGTGGAGATGCGTTTGAGGCAGCTCACCGGACTCGAAAGGGAGAAGCTTCAGAGCGAATACGACGAACTGATGAAATTCATCAAATACTGCATCGACGTTCTCGGAAGTTACGACATGCAGATGGCCGTCGTCAAGGAAGAGACCATGCAGATGAAGGAAAAGTACGGAGACGCGAGACGTACCGAGATTACGATGTCCGCCGAGGAATTCAATCCTGAGGACTTTTATCCGGACGAGGACGTTGTCGTGACGATTTCACACCTCGGATACATAAAGAGGACTCCTCTCACCGAGTACCGCACCCAGGCTCGTGGCGGCGTCGGAATGAAGGGCGCGGCCAAGAGGGATGCGGACTTCATCGAACACATTTATGTTGCCAACATGCACAGCACGCTCCTTCTCTTTACGGAAAGTGCCAAGTGCTTCTGGCTCAAGGTGTATGAGATACCGGAAGGCTCACGGTCATCAAAGGGACGCGCCATCCAGAACGTTCTTAACCTTACGGCGGAAGACAGAATCAAGGCCTATCTCAATGTCCGCAATCTCAAAGATGAGGAGTACATCAACAATAATTATGTGGTTCTCTGCACAAAGAACGGCGTCATCAAGAAGACCACGCTCGAAGCATACTCAAGACCGCGTGCCAATGGTGTCATTGCCCTCACCATCCGCGAAGGGGACGAGCTTCTTGACGTTGCCCTTACAAGCGGAAGCAGCCAGCTGTTCATTGCCGGCAAGGAAGGTCGCTGTGTGAGATTTGAAGAGTCTGATGTAAGGCCTATGGGTCGTACTGCGGCCGGTGTGAAGGGTATCAACCTCGACAGCGAGAGCAACGAGGTCATCGGACTTCTCAGCTACGAGCCTCAGGCAGAGGATGCTGCGGACCACTCTATTCTCGTTGTAAGTGCCCACGGCTACGGAAAACGTTCCGATTTTGAGGAATATCGCAAGACAAGCCGTGGAAGCAAGGGCGTGAAGACCCTTAACATCACCGACAAGACAGGAGAACTTATTGCCATCAAGAACGTTACGGACAATGATGATTTGATGATCATCACCCGTTCCGGTCTTACCATCCGAATGGCTGTCTCTGACATCCGCATCGCGGGCAGGGCAACCCAGGGCGTGAGACTTATCAACATCAAGGACGGCGACTCGATTGCAGCGGTTTCAGTGGTCGCAAAGAGCGATGACGAGGATGAGGTGACCGAGACTCCTGCAGAACAGCCTGTCGATGGCGTATCAGACGGGCAGGAAACTCCGGAGACTTCCGAGACTCCGGAAAATGAGGCGTAATTATTGGAGTATCAAGTTTCGCAAGTGCGATTTAGAATACCTGCGAAACTTGAATTATTGAATAATATAACACATCAAAATTTGAATATCATGAAGAAGACTTTAATCGCATTGACAGTTCTGCTTTCGTCAGCAATGATTGCAACTGCACAGCAGAAGTCACCCGAGGCGCTGCGTTCAGCCGTAGAAAAGGCTGAAACTGCCGCAGAGAATCCTAAGAAGGCAGGTAAACCTGACACTTGGATGAAGATAGGAAAGGCATACGTCGAGGCCTACAACGGCCCGGTGGGACAACTCTGGCTTGGAGCTTCCCAGGCTGAACTTCAACTCGTTACGGGGAACGCACAGCCGCTTTCTGTCGAGACTGTTGACCTTGGCGGCACTCCTTGCCAGAAGCAGGTGTTTGCAGACAAGGATCTCTACTTCAATCAGAATGGTCAGCTCGTTCTTATCAATGTCACGAAGCCTGTCTATGAGGACGCGCTTGCAAAGGCACTTGAGGCATACGCAAAGGCAGGCGAGCTTGATGTGGCCGGCAAAAAGACAAAGCCGATCGTTGCAGCTCTTGACGACATCGCCGCTAAGTACCTTAACGACGGTATGAACGCTTACACGCTCGGCGAACTTAAGGAGGCCAGTTCCGATTTCGAGAACGCTGCGAGGGCAGCATCAACCGCCCCTTCCAATCGCCTTGACACCACTGCCGTCTACAATGCCGGCTTCACTTCATGGGCATACGCCAACCAGCTTGCAGCCACGGACTCTCTTGCTGCCGTTGCAGAATATCAGCGTGCAAAGGGTTTCTTCGAGTCATGCCTTGCCGCGAAGTACTATTACGAGGGCGGTGAGGTGTTTGCGAAACTCCACGACATCTACAATAAGATCGGAGAAAAAGATGCCGCACGCGAGATTCTTGAAGCTGGATTCCAGCAGTTCCCTGACAGTCAGAGCATTCTCATTTCGCTCATCAACTTCTACATCGAGAACAAGGAAGATCCGAACAAGCTCTTCACTCTCATCGATGCGGCAATCCAGAACGAGCCTAACAATGCTTCCCTCTATTATGTGAAGGGCAACATCTACAACGAGCTTGGCGAGAAGGCTTCCGCCAAGGAGTCCTACTACAAATGCGCTGAAATCAATCCTGACTACGAGTACGGCTACATCGGAGCCGGCATCATGTACTACAATGATGCCGTAGCCCTTTCCGAGAAGGCATCCAACGAGATGGACGACAAGAAGTACGAGGAACTCGTCTCCCAATTTGAGCAGTGCCTCAAGGAAGCCATCGAGCCGTTCGAGAAGGCATACGCCATATCAAAGGACGAGAGCATCAAGAACAACGTCGCCCTCTACCTCAAGAACATCTACTACCGTTTCGTCTCCCAGGGAGCTGAGTATGAGGCAGCCTACAAGAAGTACGACGAAATCGTAAAAAACAGCCAGCAGTAAAATCCGCCAGATAAGCGGACTGCTCCGTTACACGAAAGCCCCTGAACCTCCGCAACCGGTTCAGGGGCTTTAGTATGTGTTCATTTGAAGCGATTTTGTTTGGTCATTTGAAGCAATTTTGTTTGATTCAGCTTGGTGAGACGGCGAAGAGTGGTGAAGATGCAAGGCTTGCCATGTTGTCAAATACCGGAGCAACCTTGAGGTTGTGAGGATTTTGGCAACATGGCGTAACGCAGCAGATTCGCCGCTATTCGCCGTCGAACGCCTTGACGATCTTTGTTACTAAAGGATGCCGCACAATGTCAGCATTAGTGAAGCTGATGCAGGCGATGCCCTTGATGCCTTCCACGAGTTTCATCCCGCGCAGCAGTCCGCTGTCGGACTTATTGGGCAGGTCTACCTGCGAGGCGTCGCCGGTGACGATAAACTTCGCATCACGGCCCATTCGGGTGAGGAACATCTTCAGCTGTCCGAGATTGGTGTTCTGGGCCTCGTCGAGAATCACGCAGGCACGAT
>OMCS01001361.1_pt1 | contig 11115 bp, 8 predicted proteins | sample 1674241 | NCBI WGS metagenome assembly OMCS01 (sample SAMEA103958153, study PRJEB25191) | human gut metagenome
TGGTGTTCCGGGCTTCCAGGTGCGAGAAACCATACTCACCTAAAACAGCATTCACTTGATAGCTAATTAGTTGGTGTTTCAGGTGTGAGTATATTCGCGCACCTGAGAGTTATGGCATATTATGGTATATCAAGGTATGCCGAGCCTTATTAGATCCACACAATATTATGTCTGGTTAGACTTGATGGCGCTATATACAATTAACAAACAGAGTTTGCGTATATCCGCAATCACTTGGATGTCAGTAAGATACAGAGAAAAGTAGTCAACTCGTATATATTTCCCATTATTTTTGTGGAGGAGACCACAAGCATTTCAACAAGAGAGCCGAGGATGTCAATAAAGGATTCGTTGATTATACGTCCAAACTAAAGCCGAACAAGGCGGTACTTGCACTATACAACGAGATTCTTAACGATGTCCGAGGGGATGCGATTAAAGAGAATCAGAAGCAAGCAGACAATCTCGAACTTGAACTCAACAACATCAACAGTAGGATAGACCGTGTTAATGACCTTTATTTCGATGGAGAAATTTCCAAAGCCGAAAAGACAAGGAACATCGAACGCTACGAGGCAGACAAGACTAGGCTTGAAAATCAGATTAAAGCGTTGAGGCTCAACGAAGAAATGAAAATCAAAGACAAGTTGGACTACTCGTTCAACATCATAGGAAATCTTGGAGAGTTCTTCCGTTCAGCCCCTACCGATGTGAAGATTATGCTCCTTGGTTCGATTTTTCCCGAAAAAATCCAATTTGACGGCAAAAATTATCGAACCGACCACTACAACAAGATGCTTGACATTATCTTTCAGGGAACCAACACATTACGAGGGAATAAAAAATTGGAATCCTCCTCAAACGAAGAAGATTCCAACTCAGTACCCCCGTTGGGAATCGAACCCAAATCGTCGGAACCGGAATCCGAAATTCTATCCATTAGACTACAGGGGCATCATTCTTGCGGTTTCACGCAATCAGATTACAAAAATAACAAATAAATGGCAAAACAAGAATTTTTGACAAATCTTTGGCAAATCTTTCGCGGAAAGATATTTTTTGTGCGGAAAAATGTGTTTTTTAAGGCCATAAAAGAGCCTTTAATATTCGGATAATCCAATAATAAATCTTATTTTTGCGTATTATGAAAAAAGCATACGTATTTCCCGGTCAGGGTTCCCAGTTCCCAGGTATGGCGAAAGCGCTTTACGAGGGAAACGCCAAAGGCAAGGAATTGCTCGAGAAGGCGAATGACATACTTGGATTCAGAATCACTGACATAATGTTTGAGGGCACGCCGGATGACCTCAAGGCAACACGCGTCACACAGCCGGCAATATTCCTGCACTCCGTCGTTCTGGCGAAGTGCTACGAAGGATTCAGACCTGATATGGTCGCAGGGCATTCTCTTGGTGAATTTTCCGCACTTGCCGCCGCGGAAGCCATCAGTTTCGAGGATGCCCTTCGTCTTGTCTATATCCGTGCCACCCAGATGCAGCTCTGCTGCGAGAAGGTGCCGGGGACGATGGCCGCCATCGTCGGGCTGCCGGACGAGAAGGTCGAGGAGATCTGCTCCTCATGCGAGGGCATCGTGATCCCGGCCAACTACAACTGCGGAGGCCAGGTCGTGATCTCCGGCGAGAAGACCGCCGTGGAGCAGGCCTGTGAGAAAGCCAAGGCCGAAGGTGCGAAGAGGGCTCTTCCTCTCGCCGTCAGCGGAGCGTTCCACTCCCCTCTTATGGAGCCGGCGCGCGTCGAGCTCGGAAAGGCGATCGAGGAGACCAGGATCGTGGAACCTATCTGCCCGATCTACCAGAACGTCAGCGCACAGGCCGTCACAGACCCGCAGACCATCAAGAAGAATCTGCTCGCCCAGCTCACCTCACCGGTGAGATGGACCCAGTCTGTCAGGAATATGCTCGCGGACGGAGCGGACTACTTCATGGAGATCGGCCCTGGTACTGTCCTGCAAGGCTTGGTGAAGAGAATTTCGGCCGGAACCGAAGGAATCACCATCGAAGGTTTGACTACAATCTAATATATTAACATAACGTTAACGATATGGCTAAAGAAAAGAAATTCATCACTTGTGATGGTAACACTGCCGTGGCGAACGTCGCTTATCTTTTCAGCGAGAACGCCTGCATCTACCCTATCACACCATCCTCTCCGATGGCAGAGAACATTGACGAATGGGCTGCCCACGGGAAAAAGAACCTCTGGGGCGAGACAGTAAGTGTCACAGAGTTGGAAAGTGAGGCCGGTGCCTCCGGAGCAGTGCACGGCTCCCTCCAGGCCGGTGTCCTCACCACGACCTACACAGCTTCACAGGGTCTTCTCCTTATGATCCCTAACATGTACAAGATCGCCGGAGAAATGCTTCCGGCTGTCTTCCATGTCTCAGCCCGCGCGCTTGCATCACATGCCCTCTCCATCTTCGGAGACCATCAGGACGTGATGGCCTGCCGCCAGACAGGCTTCGCACTCCTCGCTTCCGGTTCAGTTCAGGAGGCTCAGGACCTCGCCGCCGTGGCTCACCTCTCAGCGATCAAGTCCAGCATTCCTTTCCTCCACTTCTTCGACGGATTCCGCACATCGCACGAGATCCAGAAGATCGAGGCTCTCGACGAGGAAGAGCTCAAGAATATGGTCAGCAAGAAGTCCCTCAAGGCTTTCCGTGACAGGGCACTCAATCCTGACGCTCCTGTCACCCGTGGTACCGCCCAGAACGGAGACGTTTACTTCCAGGCCGTGGAGTCAAGGAACAACTACTACAACGCCGTTCCGGACATCGTCGCCCGCTATATGGGTGAGATCAGCGAGATGACCGGCCGCGAGTACCGTCCGTTCACCTACTACGGAGCCGCGGACGCCGAGAACATCATCGTCGCCATGGGTTCCGTGACCGAGACCATCAAGGAGACAATCGACTACCTCGCAAAGAAGGGCAGAAAGTACGGTCTTGTCACCGTTCACCTCTACAGGCCTTTCGCTGAGAAATATTTCCTGAAAGTCCTTCCTAAGAGCGTGAAGAGAATCGCCGTCCTCGACAGGACCAAGGAGCCGGGAGCTCTCGGAGAGCCTCTCTACCTTGACGTGAAGGCTTTGTTCCAGGGACAGAGCAACTCTCCGCTGATCATCGGCGGACGCTACGGACTGTCCTCAAAGGACACCACTCCTGCCCAGATCGTCGCCGTTTACGACAACCTTGAGCTCAACGAGCCTAAGAACGACTTCACCATCGGCATCGTCGATGACGTGACATTCAAGTCCCTCTCGATCAAGAGCGAGGTTTCCATCGTGAAGCCAGGCACCACAGAGTGCAAGTTCTACGGACTCGGATCCGACGGCACCGTCGGCGCCAACAAGAACACCATCAAGATCATCGGAAGCCACACGCAGAAATATTGCCAGGCCTACTTCGACTATGACTCGAAGAAGTCCGGCGGCTACACCTGCTCTCACCTCCGCTTCGGAGACAAGCCGATCAAGGCTCCATATCTTGTCAGCACCCCTGACTTCGTGGCCTGCCACGTTCCTTCCTACCTGAGCAAGTATGACGTGCTCAAGGGTATCAAGGAGAAAGGAACCCTCCTCCTCAACTCACTCTGGGACGAGGAAGAGACCGTCAAGAGGATCCCTGACAACGTGAAGGCTGTCATCGGCAAGAAGAAGATCAAGCTCTACATCATCAACGCCACCAAGATCGCCGCTGAGATCGGACTCGGCAACAGGACCAACACGATCCTCCAGTCCGCTTTCTTCAAGATCACCGGCATCATCCCTTACGAGGACGCCGTCAAGTACATGAAGGACGCGATCGTGAAGAGCTACGGCAACAAGGGCGAGAATGTGGTGAACATGAACTTCGCCGCCGTTGACCGTGGCGGTGAATATACCGAAGTGGCCATCCCTGCCGAGTGGGCGAAGATCTCAGCCAAGTTCGAGACTCCTAACAAGGATCGCCTCGCTCCTGCTTTCGTGAAGGACATCGCCGACGTTGTGAACTCCCAGAACGGAGACTCACTCCCTGTCAGCGCGTTCCTGCCTTACGCCGACGGCACGATGCCGGCCGGCACTTCAGCCTACGAGAAGCGCGGAGTCGCCGTCATGGTTCCAAGCTGGGATCCAGACAAGTGTATCCAGTGCAACTCCTGCGCGTTCGTCTGCCCTCACGCCGCCATCCGTCCGTTCCTGCTCACAGCCGAAGAGGCCGAGAAGGCTCCTGCCGGACTCAAGAAGGCACAGGGCAAGGCTGTTCTGAAGGAATATTCATTCGCCCTTTCAGTCTCTGTGGATGACTGTACAGGTTGCGGCAACTGCGTGGATGTCTGCCCTGCGAAGGAGAAGGCCCTCACAATGGTTTCCGCCCTCGACCAGCACTCTGAGCAGGACAACTTCAACTGGCTCGCCACTAAGGTAGGCTACAAGGACACTGTTGTCAGCAAGGCAGCCAATGTCAAGAACTCCCAGTTCGCACAGCCTCTGTTCGAGTTCAGCGGTGCCTGCGCCGGTTGCGGTGAGACCCCTTACATCAAGAACATCACACAGCTCTTCGGTGACAGGATGATGATCGCCAATGCGACAGGCTGCTCTTCAATCTACGGAGCGTCATTCCCTGCTTCTCCTTATTGCACCAACGCCCAAGGTCATGGCCCGGCTTGGCAGAACTCCCTGTTCGAGGACAACGCCGAGTTCGGCCTCGGAATGAAGATCGGCTCCGACCGCGCCCGCGAGACGGTGGCCAACCTCATGACCGCCGCCCTCGACTGCGACAAGTGTCCGGACGAAGTAAAGGCACTGTTCAGGCAGTGGCTTGAGAACAAGGAGAACGGTGAGATCACCCGCGAGGTGGCTGACAAGGTCATTCCTCTCATGGAGAAGACCGACTGCCCTCACTGCAAGAAACTTCTTGACTACAAGCACTTCATCCCTGCCCGCAGCCAGTGGATCTTCGGTGGTGACGGCTGGGCCTACGACATCGGCTACGGCGGACTCGACCACGTCCTCGCCTCCGGCAAGAATGTGAACGTGCTCGTTCTCGACACCGAGGTTTACTCCAACACCGGTGGACAGAGCTCCAAGTCAACCCCTGCCGGCGCGATCGCCAAGTTCGCCGCCTCAGGCAAGAAGATCCGCAAGAAGGATCTCGGCATGATGGCCATCAGCTATGGCTATGTCTATGTCGCACAGGTGGCCATGGGTGCAAGCCCTGCACAGTACCTCAACGCCATAAAGGAGGCTGAGGCCTACGACGGTCCATCCCTGATCATCGCCTACGCTCCGTGCATCAACCACGGTCTGAAGGCTGGTATGGGTCTGAGCCAGAAGGAGGAGAAACTTGCCGTTGACTGCGGTTACTGGCACCTGTACAGGTACAACCCAACCCTCGAGGCCGAAGGAAAGAATCCGTTCACTCTCGACTCCAAGGAGCCAGACTGGACCAAGTTCCAGGACTTCCTCAAGGGAGAGGTTCGTTTCGCATCCCTTTACAAGCTGTTCCCTGACAGAGCCCAGGAGCTCCTGAGCCTCACCGAGGAATTCGCCAAAGTACGTTACGGCACCTACACCCGCCTCGCCGGCAAGTAGTGTACCGCTGACATATTCAAAGAAAGAGTGGCTGGTCATTCCGGTCACTCTTTTATTTTTTGCTGTGCCAATGAATATCCCCGCTCCGCGACAAGTCCTCACTTCGCCGAAAATCGGTACACCAAAACCCTATTCCCTGTACCAACCCACCGTTGCACCACCGTTGGTACACCAGAAACCCCTCTCCTGTACCAAGTTCTCTCCGCAAAATCAATTTCTTATGAATATCACGAGAGATCCGCTTTTCGCTCCGGACCAACACGAAATGTAAAACCGTTATAGTGAATCGAGGGAAATATCAACTCCATCCATACTGTATTCATATTCACAGACTCTTGCTCTCAGCTCATCAGAAAGAATGGAGGCGAAATCGGCTTTTTCATCTTTATGGATGGGGATTATGACTTTTGGGTTGACCTGCTCGCAGAGTCGTACCAAATCCTGTTTGGAGGCATGACCGGATGTGTGAAGGTCTTCTTTGACAAAGCATCCTCTTTCCCGGAACTGTTCTACAAAGTCATACAGCTTCTGGTTAAAAGCTGTATTTCCTTCACGCTTATCTATGTACCCGTGATATTGGGAATATACCAGACACGTTTCTTCCGGCTTGCACCAAGGCAGAATCTTCTCCAGATAAGACTGGAACTTTTCGCTGCATCTCAATAGCATCACAAAGCCATGGCAACGCATCATATTGTCCATCTTTTCAACTGAAGGGCTATAGCTACATATATCGTCTATATTGAAATGATATAACAGCTTTTCGTTTTCGGCATATTTGTCAATGAGGCAGAGGATGTCTTTCTGGTAAGTGTCCACGATAAAGGGCCGTCGCACAGACTCTTTTTAACAGATGAGAGTTTATATCGGCTGTCTGGTAAAATTAGTATTTTTGCCCATCCTTACTGCGTTTGTTTCGTAGCAACAAAGTAAGGCATACGGACTGATTCCTACAAATAGGTTCAGTCCTTCTTTTTTTGTCCTCAAAAGTCTGTTTTACCGGACACCAATATTATAAAAAGCAATTGTGATGAGTCAGACGCAGAGACTATGGGAGTGTTCGTGGCTTCACTCAAATTGAAAAGACAAACGACAATCCCTATTTATAGTATTCGTCAAATATAAAACTTCCAAACTTTACAGCAAGTTCTTTTTTAACACTTTCCGGCAAATTACAACCATAAAAAGCACTTACCCCTATTGCCGTCACACTATCTGGTATCCTAATGCTTGTCAGGCCAGTGCAGTCACGGAATGCATCCCATTCTATCATTGAGACTCCATCAGGGATAATTGAGGATCTGCAACCAAATATAAGCCTTCTTAAATCCTTTGACAAACAACAATTATTTATAGAAACATACGAGGGATTGTCTACCGATACCGATATGGTTGTCAGGTTGGTGCAGCCGCCAAATGCACCACAATCGATTTCCGTAACACCTTCCGGTATCACAATACCTGTCAGACCAGTGCAGCCGCTGAATGCACCATAACCGATTTCCTTAACGCCTTCCGGTATCACGATGCTTGTAAGGCCGGTGCAGTCTCTGAATACGTTCATGCTTATTTCCGTAACTCCTTCCGGTATCACGACGCCTGTAAGGCCTGTACAGCCGCTGAATGCACTCTCACCTATTTCCGTAACACCTTTCGGTATCACGATGCTTGTCAAGCTGGTGCAATCCTTGAATGCCCCCCATCCGATTTTCGTAACGCTTTTCGGCATCACGACGCTTGTCAGACCAACGCAACCCCCGAATGCACTCTCACCTATTTCCGTAACGCCTTCCGGTATCACGACGCTTGTCAGGCCAACGCAATCAGCGTATTTAGAAGTAACAGATTACCAATTATTTGTGGTTAATACGGAAGAAAAGAGGATTGGGTTTTATGTGTAGATTTAAGGAAAGTGAAGACTTAACGATTTTAACTTGCTTTTACGAACAAATGTGAGGCTTGGATAACAAAATGATGGAAGAGACGAGAAATAAGTGGACGCTGTCAAAAGAGAAAATAGAATGGGATGCAGTTGAAACTATACCCATTCTCTTATATACAGATAACTTTACCTTATTGTCTGTATATAAAAGAGGTATAAAGTCAAATGCCTTGTATTTGAGAAAATAACACTCTTTTGGGCAACTTTATGTGGATATAATCTACATTCCCGGTTAAAAGCAGTAACTTTGTGGCAAACAAAACAAATAATTGAAGCATGGCGGATTTAAATCGTGTCAAGACCGTATTGGCAGAAAGAGGTATTATGAGTAAATGGTTGGCAAAGACATTGCATAAGGACCCTGCCACAGTATCGAAGTGATGCAACAACCACGCACAACCCGACTTGAAGACATTGGCACAAATAGCCGATGTTCTCAATGTGAGATATACACGAGTTGATTTGCCATACAAAAGTGGAATGAACAGAATATGAGATATACTATCGAAGAGATACGTCAGATGCCCGAAGGGCAGACTTTCGACTGCAAGAGCATTCATATAGAACCGAAGGCTCTCGCCAACACTATTGTCGCTATGGCAAATGCCGATGGCGGCATGATAGCCGTAGGTATATCAGACAAGACTCGTCGTATCGAGGGTGTCAACCAAGACAAGGCTCATTTGAATGAGATACTTCGCACTCCGTTTGATTTCTGTGTACCCACCATTTCTGTTACGACAGAGTTCATGCCTTGCCAAGACAGCGAGGGCAATGACAACCACATATTGATAATCCATGTCCCGGCCAGTCCTCGCCTCCATGCCAACCAAGCCGATGAGGTGTTTTGGCGGGTGGGCGACAAGTCGCGTAAGCTACCCTTTGAGGAACGTCTGCAACTGATGTATGACAAGGGTGAACGATACTATGAGGACAGCCCAGCCTACGATGCCACTATCGAGGATATCGACATGGATACCGTAAAAGCATATATGAAGCGCATTGGTTATGGCAAGTCTCCAATGGAATACCTGCAAGAGAACAAAGGATTCCTGACTTACAAGGGCGATGTACCACAAGTCAGCACTGCCTGCATCTTGCTCTTCGGTAAGAATCCCCAGAACTTTTTCCCTCGTGCCCGTGTCCGTTTTATCAAGTACTATGGTACGGAAGAGAAAGTCGGCAGGGAAATGAACGTCATCAAGGATGTCACCTTCGAGGGGCGCATCCTCGACCAGATACAGAAAACCATCGACTACCTCGAAACGCAAGTGAAGGAACATTCCTATCTCGGTGAGGACGGACTCTTCAAGACCGACAGGGAATATCCTAAGTTCGTGATACAAGAGATGACGGTAAACTCGGTTTGCCACCGCGATTATAGCATCAAAGGAACTGAGATACAGATAAAGATGTTTGATGACCGACTTGTGTTCGAGACCCCCGGTAAGCTGCCAGGTATCGTCCGCACCGACAATATCCGCCACACCCATTTTTCCCGTAATCCCAAGATAGCCGAGTACCTGAAAGCCTACGACTATGTAAAGGAGTTCGGTGAAGGAGTTGACCGTATGTGTCGTGAGCTTTCTGCCATTGGCACGAAGGAACCCCAATATCATTTGGTCGCCTTTATAATGAAAGCTTCTGTGTGGGCTAATTTATTGGAGGAAGGGCAAGAAAAGACTATATTCGACCAGAAGCGACCAGAAAGCGACCAGATAAGCGACCAGATAAAAATGATTTTAGAACTAATCAAGGAAAAGCCACAAATAAGTAGAAGCGAAATTTCACACAAAATGGGACTTCATGAAAGTAGTGTGAAGCGTCGTCTGAAGATGATGGTTGATAAAGGTATTATTCAACGCATAGGTTCCGACAAAGGTGGTCATTGGCAAATTAAATAATTCTATCCTGATTATGAAATGTAAAATTGAAACATCAAATGGTATCATGTTTTTGAAAGGAATAGATGGAGATAAACGATTGGAAATTGCTGATTATATTGAACTCCATGATAGTTCCTTGCTTATGGTAAGTTTGATTCTTGATAAAAAAGAATATTTTGATTGGGGGAAGAATCATGTAATATACACTAAACTATGGGGGTGTATTGATTCCATGATGAATGTTGTTGTTCCGTTTATATATTCGCACATGAAGGTGGAATTCAATTATATTAGAGCAGAAAAGGATAATTCCCATTATCTAGAAGGATATGATTCCTATTATTTTAATATGCATGGAGTCCCTGTTATTTATTCAACAAAGAAAGAGATGCCAGGATGGGATTGGGTTAAAGATTCAGATTATAAACGTATTTCGATTGCTCAAAAAGATGGGAAACAAGGGGTCGTGCGCAATGACGGTAGTGTTTTCGTTGAACCCATATATAAGAAGGTAGAGATAAATTTCTCTAATCCTGAGATAATTGTCACTTCTGATGATAATATTCGAACTAGCATTGTTTATAGAAAGGATGAAAAAGCATGGAGATTCTTGCCAATTGGACATCGCTATATATATTTCTCTTATGATTTATATGTATTAGTAAACCAGAATGATTTAGAATATGCTGTGGATAAACAGTTTAATATAGTTGTACTCCCATATTTTGACTCTATTAAAGTAGATTCTCATTACATCGTGGTAAAAAGAAATGGACAATGTGGAATTCTCAGTAGGAACAAAACTATATTTGTTAATGGTATAAGGAATCCAATATATGCACCTATCACAAAAATTGAATTTGACGATATCAAGATTCTGGGTAATAGAGCCATAGTAGTCAAAAATGCTCTCCAAGGAATTATAAATTTGGAAAACGGGGATATCCTTTGTCTTCCATGTATTCCTATAGAGTATCCAATACTCCCATACACTCTCAATGACAATGCTATCGCTTTTAAAACGACAAAACATCAATATGGTTATTTCGATTTAGACGGGCATCTACTATTTGAAATTAAAATAGAGGATGATAAGATTAATGAGAGTTCCATTAGGGCATTTAAAAATGGTAAAGTATATCTTGAGAGTAACAAATATCAATATGTGTTCAACAAAGATGGTTCCTATGAAAGGACACGTATCGTACAGCGTTATTGGGGTAAAACCTATCATAACTATGAAGCAGAACGTTGGGATGCACTAACAGATGGAATGGAAGGCGATTACCCTGGTTCGACTAACTACGATTTATTAGGATTTTAATAACGGAAACAAATGTTCGCAAAAGGATATACAAATATTAGGGCGATGATAGAAACCCAATATGGGATTTTATCACATATGATAACGGATATAGCTTACAGATACCAAACGCTATTAAAACAGACAGAGGAAGAAGCTGACCGATTGGCGCAAAATAATTCCGATGGAGATTATGATGTATATCATACTATCTTGAATAGTTTTAATGATGTTGAGGAAAGGTCGTTGTGTTTGATGACGGAAAGCAGAAAGATCCTGTTTTGCGCGATTTTTTCATACTATGAGACAATGCTCAACGAATTTGTCCTGTATTATAAAATATTGCTGTCCGCTAAAAGTTAGCGAGCAACGAGATATCCATCCGCAGTGCTGTT
>OMCS01001362.1_pt1 | contig 11100 bp, 11 predicted proteins | sample 1674241 | NCBI WGS metagenome assembly OMCS01 (sample SAMEA103958153, study PRJEB25191) | human gut metagenome
TGACGATTCTGTTCTCCGGGTCAACGCTGAGTCTCGCCATGTGGCTCATCAGGTGAGCGGGCAGCTCGCTTGTGAATCTGCCGCCGTCGGAGTAGCCCCAGAGCAGCTCGGCGGTCGTGCCGTCCTCGGCGATTCTTATGATGCCGAGATTGTTTTCGGGGTCGAACTGAACGTTCTTGAAGTATTTGCCCGTTCCGGTGACGATGAATATCTTGCCGATAAGCGGCTTCGCGTCAAAGCCGGTCGGGATAGTTCTGATAACTTTTGTGAGGTCGAGATATTCGCCGACTTCCTTTTCGTCGAGCATATAGCTTATGTTGCCGCCGTTTCTCTCGTCCCAGCCGAGGCGGTACATATTTGCGGTGGTCTGCATCATTTCCTGCACAAAGGGCGCAGTCAGAATGTCTTTCATTTTCTTGCCTCCAGTGTATTCTTTTCGTAGTCGAGTATGGCTGATATATAGTCGTTTGAAATATTTTCGCGCCTGAGATATTCATCCCAAATGTCGCCGAACGGCGCCGTTTTCATGTCCTCCTGCAAAACCATGAGCTCCGTGAAGCGGCTCTCGTCCTGAAGCTTTTTCATCTTCTCATTAGGCTCGAGCAGAGCGAGAAGCAGAGCCTTGTGAACGCTCCTGATTCCCGTGACCCATGCGGATATCCTGTTTATCGAAGCGTCAAAATAGTCGGTCGCTATAAACACTCTGTCGAGCGCGTCGTTCCGGACTATCTCTTTTGCTATCTCTTTCGTCTCGTCGTCGAGAATAACAACATGGTCGCTGTCCCATCTGACTCCGCGTGTGATGTGCAGCGCGATGCGGTCGTTGAACAGGAGCATTGAGGATATCTTGTCCGACACAACCTCTGTCGGGTGATAGTGACCGTTGTCCATGAGGGGAGTGATGCCCTTTGAGGCAACGTAGTTCATGCAGAACTCGGCGGAGCCTACGGTGTATGACTCAAGCCCGATCCCGAAAACCTTTGATTCAAGGCAGACGAAAACTTTCGACTTGTCATAAGGCACCGAAAGTATCTCATCGAGCGAATCCTTGAATCTCTTGCGCGGACCGAGTCTGTCGGCGGGGATATTCTTATATCCGTCGGGGATCCAGATGTTCATCAGACATGGTACGCCCGTCTCATTTGCAAAATATTCGGATATCTCAATGCATCTCTTGCCGTGCTCTATCCAGAAACGGCGAACATTTTCGTCGGGCGAAGAGAGCGTGAGATTGTCCTTCACCATCGGGTGCGAGAAGAATGTGGGATTGAAATCGATTCCCATGCCGCGTTCCTTTGCGAACTTGACCCATTTTTCAAAATGGCGCGGCTCGATCTTGTCGCGGTCGGCGAACTCGCCGTTTTCAAATATGGCATAGCTTGCGTGAAGATTGAGCTTCTTTTTGCCGGGCATGAGGCCCGCCGCAAAGTCGAAGTCCTGCATCAGCTCTTCGGGTGTGCGCGCCTTGCCGGGATAGTTGCCGGTGGTCTGTATTCCGCCGGAGAGAGCCTGCTTCGAGTCGAAGCCCGTAACATCGTCGCCCTGCCAGCAGTGAACTGAAACAGCCGTGCTGCGAAGCGTTTCTATAGCTTTTTCTGTGTCCACGCCGAGAGACCCATATATCTCTCTTGCGCTTTCGTATCTGCTCATTTTTTTCCTCCTTTTGTCTTTAACACAAGCAAAGTTTATCACAAAAAAGCAACTCGTTCAATGCTTATTTGGCATAAAAGTTTTTCTTTACTTATTTCATACATATCGTTATAATATTGTTGGATTAAAGCCGTGCCGTTGCACGCAAATTCAAGAAAGGTGATAATCATGAATGCTGTTGAAATAACCATAATAGTCGTCGCGGCGGTTCTTCTGCTCTGCGGTATACTCTTTGGTGTGGTGAGCTATCTTGTCTTCTATGAAGTAATAGCGCGCAACTCGAAGATACCCGGGAAGATGGATGCCAACGCCAAAAAGAAAATGATGGATACCAACCCCGAAAAGTTCCTTCTCGACCCGCGCGAGGAGTGGCTCAATGATCAGACTTTTGAAAATTACTCCATAACCAACGTTGACGGAAACAAGCTCAAGGGCTATCTTCTCAAAGCCGACAAGCCCTCCGATGTCTATGTATTCGGCAGCCACGGATATCGCTGCTGGGGCAAGCGCGAGTTCAGACTCATGGCGAAGTTCTATCACGATCTCGGCTTCAATGTCTTTATCGTCGACCATCAGGCGCACGGCGAGAGCGAGGGCAAATATATCGGCTTCGGCTCGCATGAGTCGCGCGATGCCATGCAGTGGCTCAAATTCATGACCGATACTTTCGGAAGCGATATCCAGATAATCCTGCACGGCGTTTCAATGGGCTGCGCCACCGTTATGATGATGAGCGGCAACCCCGACCTGCCGAAGAATGTCAAATTCACCGTTGCCGACTGCGGCTATACCAGCCCGTGGGCGGAGTTCGATTATCAGCTCAAAAACGCCCATGTTCCGACTTCTCCGCTGCTTGACGGCGCGAACTTCTTCAATAAACATATCGCAAAATACGATTTCAAAAAGGTCGACGCGGTCGAGAGCGTCAGCCACGCACAGGTGCCGATGCTCTTTATCCACGGCACAAAGGACGATTTCGTCCCCACTTATATGGTGCATGAGCTCTATGACGCTTGCAGCACCGACAAAGACCTGCTTCTCGTTGAGGGCGCCGGTCATGCCGAGAGCTACCCGACCGATTCCGCCGCATACGAGGCAAAAGTCAAGAGCTTTATCGACAAGTATATCGCCGTCGAGTCAAAAGCTTGAAAAGAATAGCAAATATTGTCCCTGTCCGCTCGTTCGGACAGGGATTTTTCTTTGCGCAAATTACATAATCGGCAAATTTTCTTTTCAACAAAAATCAACTCCCGATCCGCTTTTGCAGGTCGGGAGCATTGCTTTATTTCTTCTTTTTCGGCTTCGGTGCGGGCAGCTCGCCATACATTGCCTCAAAGAGTTCTTTCAAAAACTCTCTGTCCTCGATGTTTTCAACCATCAGCATCGGCTTCGCGCCGTCATACGGCAGCTCCTCCGATGCGTCCGGCATCATATTTCGCGCCGCCTGAACGGGCTTTATGAGAAATCGGTTGTCGTAAAGCCCACCGATTACTTTTCCGCGAAAATAGAGTATGTATTCGCTCATCATTGCCCGGCTCGTCACATCGTCGGCTTCGCTCAGCTGTTCGAGTACATATTCGAGATAATCTTTGCTTGATGCCATATTATTTTCTCTTGCTTTCTTCGTATGCCTGTTTTTCGGCGTTGAACTGCTCGGGTCGCTTGAGATAGTCGCGGTTGAAGCGTCTGCCGACCGTTATGCTGCCGTCGGGCAGAATCTCGGTTATCGTCACGCCCTGCATCCATTTTTCCTCCGACCAGCCGAAGTTCGTGCCCATGGTGTATGTCTCATATCCGCCGCACTGGCTGTATATGAAGCAGACCCCTTTGTAGTTCGCGCAGAAGTCGTTGACATGGTCGTGTCCGCAGTAGACCGCCTGAGTGCTGCCGAGCTCGCATATGGCGTCAAACATTCCGCTGTTGAACGGTGAACAGCCGACGGATTCATACATCCCGCCGTAGAAAATCTTCGCTTCGCCCGTCGGGACATACTGTCCGTTTTCGTCGAGCTTCATAACATGCTCGAACTCCGGCAGGGGAATGTGAAAATACATCATCGATTTTACTTTTCCGTATTTCTCTTCCGTCCTGCGCACGCAGTTTTTGTACCATTCTATCTGCTCCGGCTTCAAGAAGTCGTAGCCCTTCATGCCCTCGGGCACTCCGTAGTCTTTGTAATATCTCTCGCGTATGTCGCGCCCTGAGTCGAAGAAATACAGGCTCTGGAGCAGAGAGTTTTCACCGTTTTTGATGTCTATTCTGTAGTTGCCGTAGCCGTAGAGACTGTCGTCGCCGTGGAGCGCGAGGCAGTGCGGATAGCGGCGCATTGAGTCGAGCATAAGCCATTTGTAGAAGCCCTTTTCCTCGTGAACTTCGTGATTGCCGAAGACAACCGCCCAGTACACTCCCGTCTTTTCCATGAAGCGCGCGAACTGAACCGCATCAAGCTGCTGGAACTTCGAGAGGATTATATCTCCCGTAAATATCACAAGATCGGGCTTTGCCTGCGCAATATGATTTGCGAGCATCTGCATCGCCTTGCGGCGCAGAGAGGGCGTGTCGCCGAGATGAATGTCGGTTGTCGTGAGTATGCGGAACGGCCTGTCCGAATATGTGCCGTCCTTGTTGAATTTGCCTATTGTGACGCTCTCTTCGTCTTTGTCTATTATCTTCACGCCCGTCTCGGCGGGAACTATATTAACGTTTTTCTCAAACAGCCAGTCGCGCCTGTCCTTCGGGAGCAGGGGATATGCGATGCTGTAGAGCTCGAGCCCGAGTGCGTTCAAATTGCGTCTGCAAAAAGCGGCTATAGGGTGCATCTGATGAAAACCTCGCTTGATATTTTTTTTTGATTATATCATCTGCGAGCCCTAAAATCAATCTTTCGCGCCTTTAAAATCCCGATTTGTAAAATGTAATATATTTTTCTCCTGTGGTTATAACTATATATATCATATAAATTTTTCACAAAGCTTTGTTGATTTAAAGGCGCTTAAATGATATAATAAACAATCGAAACGGACGCGTGAGTCCTATATAGGAGGTTTTACAATGAAGAAGTCCCTTGCGGCACTTCTTGCGGTGCTTTTGATTTTCGGCTGCGCCGCCCTTACCGCATGCAGCAAAAAGCGTCTCTCGACCGAGGCGGGAGACAGCCAAATAATTTCGGCAGATGAAATTGCCGATACAATGACCTCGAAAGACGGAAAATATGAAATAGCAATGGTCACGAATGTCGGCAGGCTCAAAGATAAATCCTTCAACCAGGGAACCTGGGACGGAGTCAAGCTTTTTGCCTATAAAAACGGCAAGTCGTATAAATATTATCAGCCCAGAAACGGCAACAAAGCTTCGGACGACGACAGATACAATGCGTTTATCGAGGCAATAAAAGGCGGCGCGAATATAATTGTCGCCACCGGCTATGAGCAGGAGAACGCTCTCAAACGAGCCGCAGCGGAAAATCCCGATACAAAGTTTATCTTTGTTGACGGCTATGTCCTCACCAACGGCGACGGACAGGCTCTCTCGAATGTCGCGGCAGTCGCATTTAAAGAGGAGCAGTGCGGCTATCTTGCGGGCTACGCCGCAGTTACCGAGGGCAATACAAAGCTCGGCTTTGTCGGCGGCGGAGCGGGCAATAACCCGTCTGTCAACAGATTCGGCTACGGCTTCGTCCAGGGTGCGAACGACGCGGCAAAACTTACCGGCGTTGTCGTCGAGATGAAGTACAGCTACCGCTACGGCGATAATTTCTCGGCTTCTTCCGAGCTTCAGAATATGGTCAACGAATGGTACAAGTCAGGCACGGAGTGCATCTTCTCCTGCGGCGGTGAGATGTGCGATTCCGTTTTTGAGGCGGCATTGGCAAATAACGGCAAGTCTATCGGCGTTGATGTCGATCAGTCGTCCGTATCCGATACTGTTATAACTTCGGCAATGAAAGGACTCAGCTCGGGCGTGCAGAAGATACTCACCTCGTTCTATGCGGGCAAGTGGGTGCTCGTCGGCGGACTCTCTTCAAACCTCGGCGTTGACGACAATGCCGTCGGCCTGCCTTTTGCAACCTCTAAGTTTGAGAAGTTCACCGAGGGCGATTATGTCAAGCTCGTCAATTCTATGAAGAGCGGCGGAACGCTTGAGGTGAAGAACGATTTTTCCGCTTTCCTTGCGGGCGGGGAGACTTTTGAAAATGTCGCCGTCAGCTTCGTAAAATAAGCAGTTTTTTGGGAGCCTCGGCGCGTTGAACGTTGAGGCTCCCTTGAGTTTATATTTTCAGCATTTATCAAACGACGGGTTGAAAGAATAGTAGTTCTTCGAGTTGAGCCGGTCGGTGACCGTGCGCAGCCCCTCGCCGAACCGCTGGAAGTGGACTATTTCGCGCTCGCGCAGGAATTTTATCGGGTCGCGGACATCCGGGTCGTCAACAAGGCGCAGGATGTTGTCATATGTGACTCTCGCTTTCTGCTCGGCCGCCATGTCTTCCATGAGGTCGGCTATCGTGTCTCCCTTGCACTGCATCGAACCCGCGCTGTAGGGCATTCCGTTTGCCCCTGCGGGATATACTCCGGCGGTGTGGGTGACGAAATATGCGTCGAATCCGCCCTTCTTTATCTCCTCCGGCGTGAGATTTCTTGTGAGCTGGTGGACTATCGCGCCTATCATTTCGAGGTGTCCGAGCTCCTCCGTGCCGATATCGGTGAGCAGTCCCTTGAGCTGAGCGTAGGGCATGGTGAAACGCTGACTGAGATAGCGAAGCGATGCGCCGAGCTCCCCGTCGGGTCCGCCGTATTGGTCGAGTATTATCTTCGCGTATTTGGGGTTCGGATTTGCTATTTTAACGGGATATTGAAGCTTCTTTTCATATACAAACATCAGCAGCCACACTCCTCTTCATCCCACGGCCACGGGTCTTTGAGCCACTCCGCACCGGTCGCGTCGAGCGCCGTGAGCGCGCCGAACTGAGCCTCATACTCGCTTCTGAGCGCCCTGTACCGCGCGTCGCATTTGCGAAACAGCGCGAGCGCCTGGAGATCGGACGGGTGGGTGTCAAGATAGAGATGCAGTTCCCACTGAGTGAACTGCGCGGCGCTCAGCCGCCTGAGCATAGTTTCGCGCTTTGTCATCTCGAACACCTCGCAGGATTGAACGGCTTGTTAAGGACGGGGAAGAGCGTGCCGACTTCAAGGGCTTTCATCTCGTCGTATACGCTTATATCCGTCTGTATCGGAACATATGCCATGGCGACGCTGTAGTCCTCGGGGAACGGAGTCATCGCCTCGCGCACGGAGCAGGAGCAGCTCCCGGCACTTCGGTTGTTGTAATTCATATCGGAACATTACTCCTTTATCTTGCTTTTTATGAGGCATCCCTCTGTACATCATATGATTTGTACGGATTTTTGACAAAGCGCAGGCTTTGTTTTTTACCGCAGAAAACACAACGGAGGAACAGAAAATGGACATCAGAGAAATTCTCAAAAAAGTCGACCACACCCTGCTCGGAGTCACCGCTGGCTGGAGCGATATCGAACAGATACTTATCGATGCCGAAAAATTCGGCACGGCGAGCGCGTGTATCCCGCCCGCGTTTGTCAAAAGAGCGAAGGACTATGTCGGGGACAGGGTGAAGATATGCACCGTTATAGGCTTCCCCAACGGCTATAACACTACCGCCGCAAAGGTCTTTGAGACAAAGGACGCAGTGGAAAACGGCGCGGACGAGATAGACATGGTTATAAATGTCGGCGAGCTCAAATCCGGCAATACCGTCTATGTCGAAAATGAGATAAAGGCGGTTCGCGCCGCGTGCGAGGGAAAAATCCTGAAGGTCATTATCGAAACCTGCCTGCTTACCGAGAACGAGAAGATAACAATGTGCGATATAGTCACGCGCTCCGGTGCCGACTATATAAAGACTTCGACCGGCTTCTCGACGGGCGGCGCAACTTTCGATGATATAAAGCTCTTTTCGGAGCATATAGGAAGTAACATAAAAATGAAAGCCGCAGGCGGCATCAGCAGCCTTGACGACGCCGAGAGATTCATATCCCTCGGCTGCGACAGGCTCGGCACGAGCAGAATAGTCAAGCTCGCCAAGGGTCTTGATGCGTCCGGATATTGAAAGGAGAGTAAATATGTCAACAGCACACAATACCGCGAACAAAGGCGACTTCGCCAAAACAGTCATCATGCCCGGCGATCCTTTAAGAGCAAAGTATATCGCCGAAACTTTTCTCGACGACGCCCGCCTCGTAAATAATGTCAGAGGCATTCAGGGCTATACCGGAACATATCACGGCAAGCCCGTCTCGGTTATGGCTTCCGGTATGGGTATGCCGTCGATGGGCATCTACTCCTATGAGCTTTTCAATTTCTACGATGTGGACAATATTATCCGCGTAGGCTCGGCGGGCGGCATAGCTCCCTCTCTGAAGCTGCGCGACGTGGTCATAGGAGCGGGCGCGTGCACAAACTCGAATTTCGCCCACCAGTTCGGTCTGCCCGGCGCGTTTGCGCCGATAGCGTCGTTCTCTCTGCTCGAAAAAGCGGTGTCCGCCGCGAGAAAGCTGGGCAAGGAGCCCGTAGTCGGCAATATAGTCTCGTCCGATACCTTCTATGAGGATATCCCGAGCTTCGAGCTGTGGCGCAAAATGGGTGTCCTGGCAGTTGAGATGGAGGCGGCAGCGCTCTATATGAACGCCGCACGCTCCGGCAAGAACGCGCTGTGCATCTGCACTATATCCGACCTGCCCATGGATCCGACGAGCGGCGAATGCTCGCCTGCAGAGCGTGAGCAGAGCTTTGATGAAATGATAAAAATAGCCCTCAATACTCTCTAAACGGAGTGATATTTTTGAAAGCAAAGCGAGTTTTTCTTATAGTTCTCGATTCTTTCGGCGTCGGCGAACTGCCCGATGCCGCGAAATACGGCGACTGCGGCAGTGACACTTTCGGTGCGGTCAGCCGCTCCGAATATCTTGACGTGCCGAATATGCGCTCCCTCGGCCTTTTCAATATCGACGGAGTCTCGCCAGAAGGTGCAGTTGAGTCGCCGCGCGGCGCATTCGGCAGAGCCGCCGAGCGTTCTGCCGGAAAGGATACAACTACAGGTCATTGGGAGATAGCCGGAGTTGTGTCCGAAAAGCCTATGCCGACTTTCCCGGACGGCTTCCCGCAGTATGCTATCGACGAGTTTTCGCGCCTTACCGGACGCGGCGTGCTCTGCAATAAGCCCTATTCCGGTACCCAGGTGCTGAAGGACTACGGCGAGCAGGCCATGCGGGAAAACGCCCTCATCGTCTACACCAGCGCCGACAGCGTTTTTCAGGTGGCCGCCAACGAGGAGCTTGTGCCGGTGCAGGAGCTGTACCGCTACTGCGAGATCGCCCGGGAAATGCTCAAAGGCAAATACGGCGTAGGGCGTGTGATCGCCCGCCCCTTCCTGGGCAACAGCGCGGATACCTTCTACCGCACCACCAACCGCCACGACCTGAGCCTGAAACCGCCCCGCGCCACCATGCTGGATCTGCTGAAGGATGCCGGTAAGGATGTGATCGCTGTGGGCAAGATCTACGATATCTTTGACGGCGAGGGTGTGACCGAAAAGATCAAGACCACCGGCAACACCAACGGCATCGCCTTTACCAAGGCCTTGCAGACCCGGGATTTTGAAGGCCTTGCTTTCGTGAATCTGGTAGACTTTGATATGCTCTACGGCCACCGCCGCGATGTGGCAGGCTACGCTGCCGCCGCTACCGAGTTCGACCGTTTTCTGGCTGATTTCCTGCCGGGAATGCGGGAGGGCGACCTGCTCATGATCACTGCCGACCACGGCTGTGATCCCTCTTACACCAAGACCACCGACCATACCCGCGAGTATGTGCCGTATCTGGTCTGCGGCAAGGGTGTGAAGGCGGGGACGGATCTGGGCACCAAGCTGTGCTTCGGCACCATCGCCCAGACCATCTGCGAATATCTGGAAGTGGACGCCTCCACGCTGGACGGCAAGAGCGTATGGCAGGAGATCCGGGCATAAAACGCCCTCAAAAACAGTAAGAACAGGAGCGTGAAACGATGCGTATTTATGATCTGATCGCAAAAAAGCGGGATGGCGGCACCCACACCCGGGAGGAGCTGGAAGCTATTGTCAACGGCTTTGTCAGCGGGGAAGTGGCTGACTACCAGATGGCCGCATGGATGATGGCGGTGTATCTGCGCGGCATGACCAATGAGGAGACCGCCGAGCTGACCGATGTGATGGCGCACAGCGGTGTGATGGTAGACCTTTCGCCCATTCCGGGCATCAAGGTGGACAAGCACTCCACCGGCGGCGTGGGCGACAAGACCACGCTGGTCATTGCCCCCATCGTGGCGGCCTGCGGCGTGAAGATCGCCAAGATGAGCGGCCGGGGCCTTGGCCATACCGGCGGCACCATCGATAAGATGGAGAGCGTACCGGGCACCAAAACGGCCCTGAGCCAGGAGGAATTCTTTGCCCAGGTCAACCGCATCGGCCTGTCCGTCATCGGTCAGAGCGAGGGCATCGCCATTGCCGATAAGAAAATGTATGCCCTGCGGGACGTGACCGCTACGGTCAGCTGCATCCCGCTCATCGCATCCAGCATCATGTCCAAGAAACTGGCTGCCGGTGCGGACGTCATCGTGCTGGACGTCAAGTGCGGCGGCGGCGCGTTCATGAAGACCGAGGAGCAGGCGCGCGAGCTTGCCCACAACCTCACCCGCATCGGCAACATGGCCGGACGCAAGACCGCCGCGGTCATCACCGACATGGATCAGCCGCTCGGCTGCGCGGTCGGCAACGCCGTCGAGGTCAAGGAGGCCATCTCCGTCCTCTCCGGTGAAACACAGGGCGATCTGCTTGAGCTGTGCCTGACGCTCGGCAGCTGCATGCTCGTCTCCGCAGGCTTTGCCAAGAATGACGACGAGGCGCGCGCGGAGCTTATGGAGACCATCCGCAGCGGCAAGGCGCTGCAGAAGCTGGCAGATCTTGTTGAGGCTCAGGGCGGCGACGCGGACGCAGTATATGAGCCGTCGATGCTGCCCGACGCGAAGGTAAAGCTTGAAGTGCCGAGCACCGAGGCGGGCTATGTCAGCCATATCAACGCCGAAGAAGTCGGCCTTGTGAGCATGCATCTCGGCGGCGGCCGCGCCACCAAGGAGAGCACGATCGATCTTTCGGTCGGCGTCGTGCTGGCAAAGAAGCTTGGCGACCATGTCGAAGAGGGCGAAAGCCTCGGCACGATACACGCCTCCAGCATGGAGAAAGCGCAGGAGGCGGCGGAGCTTCTGCGCGGTTGCTATAAATTCAGCACCGCTCCGGTCGAGCGTCCGGCGTTCATCAAGGGCATTGTCAGATAAGAATATTGATACGAGCAAGCCGTCCATATGGGCGGCTTGTTCTATTATATTCGTCTGAACCCACGCGCAG
>OMCS01001373.1_pt1 | contig 11042 bp, 15 predicted proteins | sample 1674241 | NCBI WGS metagenome assembly OMCS01 (sample SAMEA103958153, study PRJEB25191) | human gut metagenome
CGGATATAAAGATTTTAATTAATGGGAGGATTAATTAAATGCCTGAAAAAATTTTAAAAACTCGCATTTTGTTAAGAAATGACGAAACTGCTAATTGGTTAAAACATTAGAACACAGTTCTCGGTAAAGGTGAAGCTGGCGTTGAATTTTTAGCTAATGGCAAAACTAAAATTAAAATCGGTGATGGCGTAAAAAAATGGTCTGAACTTCCCTATGTTGATGGAGAAGACATAGTAAAAGCACAAGTATTCCAAATTGAAGCCCAGGCCGAACAAGAAGATCTCACTGCAATCGCTAATGCTGTCGGTGATGCTGTATTGCAGAGTGGAGATATTGCAATTATAAAAAGAGTAATTGCAAACGAGAAATATGAGTATACTGCTTATGTTTATAATGGCACATCTTGGTGTGCTATGGATGGTAATTACAATGCAGAAAATGTTTATTTTGACAAAGACCTTGTAACTACTTCTGCTATTGGTAACATTACTCTTACTAATGGTCAAGCTACTATTGCTGCCGCAGGTAAGAATTTAAAACAAGTATTTGATACGATTTTTGTTAAAGAGAGAAATCCTTCTATTACTCAGCCTTCTGTAACTGTTTCTCTTTAGGGCGCAGGTGCTAAAGAAGTTGGTACTAAAGTAACTCCTTCTTATACTGCTACATTTAATGCTGGTAAGTACGAGTTTGGTCCAGCTACTGGATGCTCTATCACTTCTTGGTCAGTAACAGATAGTAATGGTTCTGAAGCTCAATCAACTGCTATTGGTAGTTTTGCAGAAATTACTGTTGCTGATGATACTGATTATAAAGTAATAGCTACAGGTAATTATAGTGAAGGTGCTATTCCTAAAACAAATGTAGGTAATGAATATGCTTCTGGTAAAATTGCTGCTGGTAGTAAATCTGCAACTTCTTCTGCAATTACTGGTTATAGAAATTCTTTCTATGGCACACTTACTGAAAAGGGCGAAATTACAAGTGATGTTGTTCGTGCTTTAATTGGAAAATCAAATAAAGCTTTTACAAATGGATCTGAATTTAATATTTCGCTTCCCACTGGTGCTGTAAGAGTTGTATTTGCATATCCCGCTACTTTAAGAGATGTTTCCAGCGTAAAAGATGCTAATGGTTTAAATGCTGAAATTAAGTCTGCTTTTACTAAATCGGTTGTATCTGTTGAAGGTGCAAATGGTTTTGCTGGTATTGATTATAAAGTTTATATAACTGATTTTGCAGCCCCACTGGAAAAATCAAATTCCTATAAGGTTACTATATAATTTAAGGAGGGAAAATAATTATGGCTATGGATTTTGGAAAACTTGATTTCGCAGTATCGTTTAACCGATTAACTGCATTCCCTCTTGATGCAAAGAGCTATTTTGAAAGTTTAGAAAGTGCTCAAGCTGCGGCCGCAACTGCCGAGAGTGCTGGTAGTTCTAATACTACTTATTATTATGGTCAGCAAATTGCTGTTGTTGAAAATGGAGTTGCAACTCTTTATGTAATTCAGCCTGATAAGACACTTAAAGAAGTTGGCGGAAAAATTGCAATTGACGAAAATGTTTTTGTTAAAGATTCTGAAGGTAAACTTGATTTACTTGGATTTGCGGATGCTGTTGCTGGTGCTCAGCTTGTTAAGTCTGCTGATGGTAAAGTATCTTGGGTAAAACCTGATACTACTACTGTTGTAGGATTGCAAACTGCCGTTGCTGGTTTAAGAACTGATGTTGATAACTTAAGAGAAGATGTTGGTAAGGCTGCACAAGGCGAAATTGCTGCAACTGGCTTATTTAAAGAAGTTTCAGACATTAAAGGCTCTCTTGCTCAGCAGGCGACAACTATTGAAGGCAAAGCTGATAAGGCTACAACACTTACAGGTTATGGCATTGAAGATGCTTTTACAAAAACAGAAACAACTGCTGAAATTGCTAAAGCAATTTCTCAAAGCGGGCACGCTCAATTTGTAAAAGTTGAAGCGGTTCCTACCGTAGAACAAGCAGAAGCCAATAAACTTTATTTAGTTTATAATGAAACAACTCAGCACTATGATATTTATGCCAAAGTTAACAATGCAGTTGAATTACTTGATGATACTACTGTTGATTTAACTAATTATTATAGAAAAGATGAAGTTAATACAGAACTGGCTAAAAAGGTTGATAAGGTTGAGGGTAAAGGACTTTCTACTGAAGACTTTACTACTGAACTTAAAAACAAGTTAGTTGGAATTGCTGAGGGCGCGGAAGTTAATGTAGTTAAGAGCGTTAAAGATACTGATTTCGTTCTTGGCGCAGAGGGTCAGCTTCAATTAAAAGATACTGTTGTTACTGCGGTTAATGCTGTCGCAAATAAGGTTGATAAAGAAGAAGGTAAGAGCCTTGTTTCTGATACTGAAATTGCTAAACTCTTAACTGTTAAACAAAATGCTGAACCCAACTATGTTAAAAGCGTTGACGCACAGTTTGAAGTAAATGCTGAAGGTCAGTTATCTCTTAAAGAGTTAGCTCAAGATAAAATTACTGGACTTACTACTGCACTTGAAGGAAAAGTTGATAAGGAAGCAGGAAAAGGTTTATCTACAAATGACTTTACTGATGAGTTTCTTGCAAAACTCGAAGCAATAAATCTTGAAAATATTCAAGCTAATGTAATTGAAAAAATTACTCTTAATGGTGTGGAAACTCAAGTAGTTGAAAAAACTGTTGATATTCCGCTTGCGACAACCACTCAGTTTGGTCTTGTTAAAGGCTCCAATGCTGAAAATGAAGTTGCAGTTAAAGAAGATGGTGTTATGAGTGTTAATGCTCTTAATATACAGAAACTTTCTCAAACCGAGGGCGAAACTTTAGTTCTTGATTGCGGGAAAGCTTAATTAAATCTTTTTTCTATAAAAAATTTTATTTTAAGAGGTAAATATTAATGGCACAAGATAAAATCTTACAAACTCGTATTTCATTAAAATATGATACCTATGCTAATTGGCATAGTAAAAATCCTACACTTCTCGAAGGTGAGGTTGCGGTCGTTGTTATTCCTGGTAGTGATCCTGTCGGCACTATTTCTAATGTCCCTACTGTTTTATTTAAGGTTGGCGACGGCGCAAAGAATTTTGATAGCCTTCCTTGGGTATCTGGCCCCGCAGGTGATGTTTATGCCTGGGCAAAAGAAAAGAATAAACCTTCTTACAACGCTACAGAAATTTCTGGCTTAGATACTTTTATTTCTCAGCAAATTCAAGATACTGATACTCAATATAAAATTGCTATTAGTGGAAGAACTGTTCAATTATTTAAGAAAAATAAAAATGATGGCGCATTTGAGACAACACCTGCTTCTCAATTCAATCTTCCTGATGAAACCATTCATACTTTAGTAGAAGGCGATACAAACGGCACTGTTAAATATGATGGTAAGGAAGTAAAAGTTCATGGACTTGGTTCCGCAGCTTATGAAGATAGAACTTTCCTTGATGCAAGCATTGCTGATGCAAAGAAAGCCGGTACCGATGCTCAATCTGCTGTCAATGCATTATCTGGTAAGGTTGGTGCCGTTCCTGCAGATCAAACTGTTATTAGCTTAATTGCCGATGCAAAGAAAGCTGGTACTGATGCTCAGGCTTCTGTTAATGCTCTTAATACAAGAGTAGGTGCAATTCCTTCTGGATCTTCAGCAACTACCGTTGTAGGATATGTTGATGAAAAAATTGGAGCAATTCCTGCACAAACTGATTACTCTTTAACTATTAATAATCCTGCATCTTCCGATTATGCTCAAGTCTATGAATTTAAACAACTTGGTCATACAATTGGTACTATCAATATTCCTAAAGATATGGTAGTAAAGAGCGGTACTGTTGAGGCTAAGGCACAAGCTGGTGTTTGGGGTGAAGCTGGAACATACATCCATTTAGTGCTTTCTAATGCTGCGAATAGCGACATTTATATTAATGTTGGCGACCTTATTGAATATGTTACTGCTGGTTCTGGCGAAAATGATGCCATTCAAATTAGCATTAGTGCTGACCATAAGGTAAGTGCCTCTGTTAAGAATGGCTCTATTTCCCTTGCTATGTTAGCTTCTGGTGTTCAGACTGAAATTAACAAAGCTCATACCCATGCTAATAAAGCTGAACTTGATAAGATTGCAGTTGGCGATAAAGCAAAATGGGATAAGATGCTGGGCGATGCTAAGACTTATACAGATAACAAAATTACTGAAAAAATTGCAACTTTAGACGGCTCTGCAATTGCGACTGCTGAAGCTGATGGTAAAATTTCTGTTTTAACTGGTGTTGAAGAAGTTGATGGTATAATTTCTAAGAAGTCCGAAGCTACTCTTGCAAAAATTGCAAAAACTGGTAATGTAGCTGATTTAATGCAGACAGCAGGCAACTATATCGTATTTAACTGCGGTTCTGCAACTGAAAATATTTAATTTAATTAGAAAGAAGTGGGTCGTCTTAGGGCGGCCCACTTCATATAGAGAAAGGAGGCTTCTTAATGGCTAATACTGAATTTAATGTTAGAGTTAAGTTAAAGCGTGATACTGATGCAAATTGGCGGGCAAAAGACCCCAAGTTATTAGCGGGCGAAATGGTTTTTGTTGATACAAATTCGGGTGAAGTAAGAACTAAAGTTGGCGATGGAACTAAAAAATATAGTGCATTACCTTTTACGGATGAGGTATTAAGAAACCTCGTTTCTGATAGCTCGAAGCCAGCTTTTTATTTTGAGGGAACAACTGGTGTTAATCTTTCTTTTATACCTACTTCTACAGTTGCTGATTTAAATACTGCTTATGAAGCAGGTAGGCCTTGCTTTTGCTCTTTTCCTGTTAATGATGGTGGAGTAACCGCAACTGTAATTTTACCTCTAAAGGGTTTTAATAAAGATACAATTTATTTATTTGCTGGAGTAGTTTAGGCTAATAATGGCCCAATACTTTGTTAGGTTTGGTCTTTTAATGGCGGAACTTCTTGGACTTATTCAATGAACGGCTTAGCATGGGAAGATAATATTCCAATTAATGTTTCACAATTAGCTAATGACGCGGGTTATTTAACTTCTAACTCTGCAAATTCTACTTATGTTAAAAAAACTGGTGATGAATTAATTAAGGGAATAAAAACCTTTGAAAGTTCTATCGTTTGCTCTATGACACCAGGTAATGAAAATCATTTGGTTAATAAAAAATATGTTGATAATAAAATACCCACAGCTCTTAAAAATCCTTATGCTTTAACTGTTAAAGGAGCAATTTCTGCAACATATGATGGTAGTAAAGCTATATCTATTACAATTCCCAACCCTGGTATTTCAGAAACACAAGCTGATAGTAAATATTTACAACTTAGTGGTGGTACAGTAGCCGGAGAATTAACTGTTCATACTGGTTTAACAATAATTAATGGAGATGCTTTAAGTGAAACTACCATAAGAGCCGGAGCTGACGGGCTTCCTACATTAGATCTTGCTATTACACCTGTAAGCGAATATGCATTAGTCCAAAAACATTATGTTGATACTTGTATAGAGGCAAAAACTAATGTAGTCTTAAAAACTTGGACTTCTGCCGATGTTAGTTAAATTTGACTTTTAACTAAAATTATGTTATAATAAATTTAACTAAAAGGAGAGATAAAATGGCAACTGAACAAACTTTAACTACTTTAATTATAAATAAAGTAGATAGTAAAGAAACATTTAATAAAATGAAAGAATAGGGTTTAGTGAATGAAAATGAACTCTATTTAACACCCGAAGGCGGTGTTGCAGAGCAACAAATTAAAGTTCAAAATAACGAACCTGCTAATGCTGTGGCTAATGATTTATGGCTTGATTTAGACGAAGAAGCTCCAGCTTGTTTACCAACCAGTGGTGGTACTTTAACTGGTCCTCTCGCAATGAGTAATAATAAAATTACAGGAGTAAGCGATCCTACTTCGGCTCAAGATGTCGCAACAAAAAACTATATTGACACTTCTTTTTTAGCTTTAACTGGTGGCGTAATTAATGGGAATTTAAAATTAAATATTACGAATCAATCGGGATTAGTTTTTAAAGTTGGAACAACAGAACATAAAATAAGCGCTTCTACAAATGGTTTAGTAATAACAGCGCCTAATATATATCTTGGTAATGCAAGTTCTGATAATATGCTAATGACAAGACAACAATGTTTAACTTTGTGTGCCCCTAAAGTTAGTGAAGAGTCAGCTAGCGGAGCAATTACTAAAACACTTACTGATAATCATAATTACACCTTTAATAATGTATCTTCCCTTAATTTAACAGCAGGAACGGGTTCTTGCCACGGATTTATAACTTTTGGTAGTTCTAAACCTACTGTTTCACTTTCTGGCTTTACAAAAGTAGATGGTGATATAGCGAATGCTGCAGCCTCAACAGTTTGGGAATTTTCTTGTTATAATAAATATGCTGTATTTAAGAACTGGAGTGAGGTGTAAGCTTGATGGATTTATTTGAGAGAAGAAGAAATTTATTGGCTGGCAAGAAAAACTATAAAACTCGTTTATTATGCCATGCCGAAAACTTTACTGATAGTAGTAATTATAAACATATACTTACAAATAATAATGTTACTTTAAATAGTTAGTATAAAAAATTTGGGAACAGTTCTTTTTATTTTTCTGGTTCTAATAATCTATAGGTTACTCCAAGCAAAACATTCAATTTTAAAGATGGAGATTGGACATTTGATGCCTGGATATATCCGAGGTATCAAAGTAATGATAGCTTCTTTTTTAGTGGGGCAACTACAGGAAGTTTATTTATTGGTTTACAGATTAATAGTGGGTATTTAAATTTTGGTATAGGAAGAGCTGGAATTGCTTGGGATAATACATATTCTTTAGGAATTAGAAATGGCACTTATTTAAATAACAGTTCACAATGGTATCATTTAGCTGTTGTAAAATCTTCAAATAAAGTATATTTTTTTGTAAATGGTTAGTTAAAATCTTCACAAGATAATGTTCAATCTTATAGTATGTTAAATGGTGAATGTGATATTGGAAGTCAAGGTTCTGCTTATTATTTTCGTGGGTATATAGATGAATTACGTATTTCTAATGTAGCACGCTGGACTTCAAATTTTTCTGTTCCAACCACTGAATATACAGATATTGATTAATAAAAATAACAGTTATTGTATAGTTTTATGTATAAATATAATTTGTGAGGTGTAATTAAATGCCTGTATTAAAAGTTAAAACAGCTAATGGTTGGGTTGCTGTCGGAGGCGGAACTACTGGCAGTTCAGGCTCTGGAACTGGTGGTAGTTCTTATACTTTACCAATTGCTAATGCTACTACATTGGGTGGAGTAAAACCTGTATCTAAAACCTCCGAAATGACTCAAGCTGTTGGTATAGATAGTGAAGGCCGTTTATATACAAAACCAGGAACTGGTGGATCAGGTTCTGGTGGTGGAGGATTATCTTCAGCCTATTCTGTTGGAGCGACAGCTCCCTCTGATACTGGAATTTTATGGATTGATAGTGGAAATTCCAATACATTAAAATTTTATAATGGCTCTGCATGGGTTGCAGTTGGAGCTGTTTGGGGATAAAAGGAGTAAATAAATGGAGAAAAAAGAATTAACAGTTCAAGTTAGCTCTGATGTTTGTGAGTTAATTGAAGCATTACAATATGAGGTTGAAAGTCGTAAAGAGATTATTTCATTTATGTTAAGTTCTGGTATGGATATTCACAGCGATAGTTTTAAAGAATATGAAAAACAATATATTGATTTCTTTATTCAATATAATGAAGCAAAGAATCGTCTTGAAGCTGATTTTGTGCGACCGTTCGCTAATGAATTTGAAACATGGAATCTTGATTTTACAACTTAGATTATTACAATTAAATTAAAAAAATAAAATAATTTGGAGGAATTAACTTGATTACTTCCGAAGAAATTAAAAATATAAAACAAAAATTAGGTAATGAAATGGCACGGCGTCGTTGGTATGGCAATTTAAATGTTAGCCCTTATAATGCAACTACAATGAGCAACGCTGCACAAATTACTAAAGGCTCAAAAATGCTTGCGTCTTAGGGGAATGAAATTTTAACTCCTTTAAATAAGGTAGCAACAGACAATAATTTACCAATCGCCACAGTCGATAGCCCAATTCCTGATAGTTTTAACTATAATACCTTGAATGAAAAGATAACAGCATGGTCTGCAGAAAATATTACAGGCAGTACCAGTTCTTGCGGAGCAGCCTGCACTGGTTTATGCACAACCACTTGCGCCAGCGGATGTGGTGGTGGATGTGGATCATCTTGTGGTAAGAGTTGCGGTTCTGGTTGTTCCAATGAGTGTAAAGGTGGCTGTTCAGGTAATTGTGCAGCTGGTTGCGGTGGAGACTGCGGTTCAAGCTGTTCTAATGCTTGCTCTGGAAGTTGTGGTGGAAACTGTGGTTCAAACTGTTCTGGCTGTGGTGGAAAATGTTCGGCAGCTTGCACTTCTAGTTGTAGTTCTGGGTGCAAGGGTAATTGTGCAGGGTCTTGTCAAGCTATGGCAAATACTAACTGTGGTTCAAGCTGTTAGGGAGAATGCTCGAAAGGTTGTCAGCACGGCTGCTCTTCTACTTGTTCTTCAACTTGTGGCAAAACCTGTCGCGTCGATTGTAATTCAAGCTGTTCTGATGGTTGCGATAAAGGATGCTCTGGTAGTTGTGGTTCTGGTTGCTCTGGAACTTGTTCTAGTGGCTGTAGTGGCTCGTGCGGAAGTGGCTGTTCCAGTCAATGCTATGGAGGTTGTTCCGCTCAATGTGTAATGGCTTGTACTGGTGGTTGCGGTAGCGGTTGCACTCATTCTTGTGCGACAAGTTGTTCAACTTTATGTATTAACGCCGCGTCGTAAATTAAAAAAGGAGATTTTTAGGAATGAATTTTGAAGACTTTCAATTATTAGAAGATAGACACCATGAAGAATATAGCAGTGAAATGATGAGAATTTTTAGGTTAAAACATACTCCCAAGACTATTACTCTTCAAGTTACAGAGGACTGTTGTTTATCCTGTACTTACTGCTATCAGCATGCTAAAAAAAAGACACACATGACTCCAGAAATAGGTCATGCCGCGATTGATTGGCTATTAGCTTCGACGCCAGAAAATAACCCATATATAAATCCTGAAAATTCTCCTGCAATAATAATTGACTTCATTGGCGGAGAGCCTTTAATGGAAATTGATTTAATTGAAGATTTAATTTGTTATTTTAAAAGACGCACAATCGAATTAAACCATCCATGGGCTTTCCGCCACAGATTTTCAATTTGCTCTAATGGAGTCCTTTATTTTGATCCACGCGTACAATCTTTACTTCAAAAATATGGAAATGAAATTAGTTTTTCAATTTCAATTGATGGGACAAAAGAATTACATGATGCTTGTAGAATTTTTCCCGATGGGCGCGGTAGCTATGATATTGCAGTTAAAGGAGCATTACATTACCAAGAGCATTATGGACATGGAGCTATTGGTAGCAAGATGACGTTAGCTCCAGAAAATATTAAATTTACTTGTTCCGCAGTAGAGAACTTATTAAAGTTAAATTATAAGTCAATTAATTTGAACTGTGTTTTTGAGGAAGGATGGACTAATAAAGATGCATTAATTCTTTACCAACAACTTAAACAAATTGCGGACTTTATGATAGAGAAAAAACTCTATAAAGATACAACAATTTCAATGTTTTCTTTGCGGTGCGGACATCCTTTAGATGAAAAAGACAATGAAAATTATTGCGGAGGAGCAGGTCAAGGTGGAATGCTGGCAATTAACTATTTGGGTAATATTTATCCTTGTCTCCGCTATATGGAAAGTTCAGTAGGAGATAATCAACCATCCATGATAATTGGTAATATTTTTGAAGGAATTGGCACACATTTAGAAGAGCAAAAAAGATTAAAGCTTTTGAATGCAGTAACGCGACGTTCACAATCTACTGATAAATGCTGGACTTGTCCAATCGCTAGCAATTGTGGTAATTGCTCAGCATATTCTTATGAAAAATTTGGAACACCTGATCACAGAGCAACTTTTATCTGTCCTATGCATATTGCAAGAGTTTTAGCTAATGTGTATTATTGGAATAGAGTTTTTCGACAAGAGAATATGAAAGAAAGATTTAAAAATTATGTGCCTAAAGAATGGGCACTTGATATTATAGATGAAAACGAATTTAATTTATTAAATAAATTAAGTAAGGAGTTTTAATGGCACTTTATTTTGGAGATTAGTCAATTAGTTTAACATCGGTTAATAGCGGTGGAGGCATTGATACAAGTGATGCAACTGCCACAGCGGAAGACATAGTTAAAGATAAAACTGCGTATGTAAACGGAGTTAAAGTGACGGGAACATTGGAGAAATTAGTCGCTCCAAGTGGTTCTATTTCAATAACTGAAAATGGTACATATGATGTTGCAAGCAAGGCTCAAGCTGTTATTAATGTACCGCAGAGCGGTGGAGGAAGCCCATATCTTATTGACCTTGGTGCAATTACAGGTACTATAAGCACTAATACGGTCAGCAGTGGTTATGTGATGACGGTATTCGTTTCTGATCCGATTACAATACCATAGGATTATTTGACTGCTGTAAATGCATATTATAATAATGAAGATGAAATGAATTGGAAACCATATCTCGATCAGTATAGATTGCAGTTATTAGCAAAGCCAATGGACACAACTAATTATGCAACGGCAATATTTGATTTTTACGCAGACAATGCAAATGGATTTTGTTATCAGTGTATGGTTGGAGCAACTACATTCTGGTATACTGGGGAAGAATTTGAAAGCACAAGTTACTCTACTTATATTAATACGCACGCATTAGACAGCAGTATTCCTGAAGGTAAAGCGGTTATTGTTGTTGGAGCTTATGATGGCAGTGATAGTTCAACAGCGGTGGACCAAGGTATGCCGTATACTTGGACAACAGCATTTGAAAACGCAAGGCTTGTAATTTTGCATAGCTTTTAAATAGAATAAAT
>OMCS01001374.1_pt1 | contig 11028 bp, 8 predicted proteins | sample 1674241 | NCBI WGS metagenome assembly OMCS01 (sample SAMEA103958153, study PRJEB25191) | human gut metagenome
GGCATGATCGTCGACAAGGCCGTCAACATGGCCGACATGATGCACGTGCCCGTGCTCGGCATCGTCGAGAACATGGCCTACTACACCTGCCCGGACTGCGGCAAGCAGCACGCCATCTTCGGCGAGAGCCACATTGAGGCCATCGCCGCCAAGCACGGCATCCCCAACACGGCCAAGCTGCCCATTGACCCCGCCATCGCGGCGGCGTGCGATGCCGGCCGCATCGAGGACGTGCAGGGCGATTGCTGCTGCTTCGCCGTGGATACCGGCAACGAGGACGTCGCCTCGGCCATGTTCCTGTGCGAAAGCGGCGCGATCATCAGCTATAATCAGAATTTTACCGTCAAGCGCACGGCGGCCAGACGCGGCTGCCGCATCATCGGAACAAAGGGCAGCGCCGAGTTTGATTTCTATACCGGCGTCATCCGCCATGACGACTATGCATTCGACCAGACCGCGACGATCCAGATCCGGCCCACCGGCGGCAATCACTTCGGCGGCGACCGGCGGCTGGCGCAGGATTTTATGAACCTTTTGGCGGGGGGAACGCCGTCGTCGGATCTTCTGGGTGGTCTGCGCAGCGCGGCGTGCTGTCTGGCGGCAAAACGCTCTGCTGAGACGAATTGTCTGACTGATATTCTGCCTTAAGGAGAGAGCACATGGAGTTGATTCTGACGCTGGACGTCGGCACGACGTCCGTAAAAGCCTGCCTGTTTGATCGTCAGCTCCGGCAGACGGCGCTGACGAGCCGGGAATATGCTCTGCAAACGCGCGGCGTGTGCGCCGAGGTGGAGGCGCAGGTGTATCTGGAAGCGGCAGCACAATGCATTCTGGCGCTGCCCGCAGAGGCACGCGCAAAGGTCTGCGCGGTCGCGCTGACGACGCAGGGCGAAACGCTGCTCTGCGTGGACAGGCAGGGAAAGGCCCTGCGGCCCGCGATCGTCTGGCTGGACAGCCGGGCGGAGGCGCAGGCGGTGCGGCTTGCCGCCGCGATTGACCGGCAGCGCTTTTACGAGCGCACCGGCCTGCCGGAGCTGAGCGGCGCGCTGCCGCTGGCGAAGCTGCTCTGGCTTCGCGAGCAGGAGCCGGAGAACTGGGCGCGGACCGACAAATTCCTCCTGCTGGAGGATTATCTGATGCTTTGGCTCACGGGCCGGGCAGTCACGGAAAAATCGCTGCTGACCTCCACCGGGTATTTTGACCTGCAAAGCGACGATTACTGGGACGAGGCGCTCGCGCTGGTAGAGCTTGACCGGACGCGCCTGCCGCAGGCGCTTGCGTGCGGCAGCATTGTGGGGCCGGTTCTGCCGGAGGTGGCGGAAGCGCTGGGGTTGCCTGCCTCTGCCTGCGTCGTGACCGGCGCGATGGATCAGACCGCCGCGGCGCTGGCCGCAGGCTGCACCCGCCCGGGCACGCTCTGCGAGACGACGGGCACGGCCATGGTCGCCGCCGCGTTTACGGCCCTTCCGCAATTTTCCGAAGACTATCATGTGACCATCTACCGCCATGCCATGCCGGGCGCGTATTTGTATCTTCCCATCAGCAACACCATCGGCATGAGCCTGCGCTGGTTCCGCGACGAATTCTGCCGCGATCTGGACGGCGGCTATGCTGCGCTTGACCGGCTGGCGGAGCAGGTGCCGCCCGGCGCGCAGGGCGTGACATTCCTGCCGTATCTGGCCGGGTGCGTCGATCCCGACAATCTGCCGGAGGCCTCCGGCGGCTTTTACGGGCTGCGGCTGTCCAGCACAAGAGCCGCCTGTGCCCGTGCGATTCTGGAGGCAGCGGCCTTCCAGCTGCGCGATTTTCTGAATATGCTGTCTGCGCTCGGCTGCACGGCGCAGACCGTGACCTCGCTCGGCGGGGGAGCGGGGAGCGCGCTTTGGATGCAGATCAAGGCGGATGCCTGCCGCCGCCCGTTCCACACGCTCTCCACGGTGCAGGCCACGTCGCGCGGCGCGGCCATGCTGGCCGCAGGCGCGCTTGGCTGGGCGCTGCATGACGCGGAGGAGCAAACCGTCTATCAGCCGCAGGCGGAAACCGCCGAGGCGTATGAAGAAGCCTACGCGGCCTACCGGCGCGTCTATGAGGCGCTGTATTTGCAGAAAGGATGAGAGACATGACACAGAAAAAACCGAAACTCGGCGTTCTGGCTCTGATGCTGGAGGACTATCTGCCGCTGTTTCCTGGCATCGACCGGGCGCAGACGGCGTATGTAAACGAGGTTCTGGACGGCCTGCGGGACGCGGCGGAGTTCGTTTTCCCGCACGCAGCCATGAACCGGGCGCAGATCGAGTCGCTCGTGGCGCAATATAATTATGAGAAGCTGGATGGAATTCTGATCCTGCTGCTGACCTATTCGCAGGGGGCGTATCTGGTGCGTGCGCTGGAGGAGAACCACCTGCCGCTGGCCCTTGCCCTCATCCAGCCGGAGCAGACCGTCCGGCCGGACTTTATCGAGTGGGACTATACGGTCAATCAGGGCATCCATGGCAGTCAGGATCAGGCGAACGTCATGACGCGCATGGGCGTCAACTGCGTCTATTACGCCGGGAACCGCTGCGACGGCTCGTTTGTGCGGTTCGTCGCGGATTTTGGCCGCGCGGCCATGACCGTGCGCGCCATGAAGCGGATGCGCATCGGCGTGATCGGCAAGCTGCCCGGCATGGGGGACGTCATTACCGACGATATGGCGATCTACCGCTTCCTGGGGCCGGAGCTGGTCTATGACTCTATCGGGACCGTCCGCCGCTTCTGCGCCGGGGTCGAAGCGGGTGCGGTAAAGGCGCAGATGGAAGCGGACCGGGCCGTTTTTGAGCTTGATCCTACGCTGGACGAGCCGACGCACGCAGAGGCGGCGCGGATGTATCTGGGCCTCAGGGCCTATCTGCAGTCCGGCGGCCTGTCCGGCTATACGCTGCACTACGGCGAATGCGGCGAGGATGGCCGTTTTACGCAGCTGCCGCTGCTTGCGGCGTCAAACCTGCTGGCCGACGGCTATGGCTACGCCGCCGAGGGCGATTCGACTGCCGCCGTGCTGGTGGCGGCCATGCAGACGCTCTGCGGCGCGGCGGGCTTTACGGAAATGTACATGATGGACTTCAAACGCGAAGCGATCCTGATGTGCCATCAGGGCGAGGGCAACTGGCGGCTCTGCCGCGCCGACCGCCGCCCGTATCTGAAAAACAGAGTCCTGTCCGAGGGCGGGCTTTCCAATCCGCCCACGCCGATCTTCACGCCGGAGCCGGGCCGCGCGTGCATCCTGTCGCTGACGCATCTGACGGCGGACCGCTTCCGGCTGGTCTGCGCGCCGGGTGAGATCCTGCCGGACGCGGATCTGCTGCACGTGGATATGCCGTATCTGTTCTTCCGGCCGGACAGCGGCGTGCGCAGCTGCGTGACGGCATGGCTCGAACAGGGCGGCACACACCACGAGGCGCTCGTCCTGGGCGACCGGCTCGACCGCATCCGCCTGTTCTGCCGCCTTTGGAATGTTGAATTTGTACAGCTGTAAGAGCATAAGGGGGAACCGATATGATCAAAAATTTCAGCCGCAGTTTAGAGTCGCTTCTGGGCGCGGAGTATACCTCTGCCGTTTGCCGCGCACGCGCGGCGCTGACCGGAGAATCGGAGCAGGCGCTTGTGAAGCTCGCGCAGGAGCCGGTCGAATTTTATCCGGATCCGTTTGCCGCGCGTCAGGAGATTCTGATGGAGCAGGTCGGGCGGCAGCTCTGCCCGCCCGCGCAGGCCGTCTCGGCAGAGCCGGGCGCGCCGACCGATAGCTTTGCCGCCGCACAGCACTATGCCCCCGCGCCGCTCAGCGCGCTCGGCTGCTTCCGCCTTGGCGAGGACGGACGGCTGTATTTTGCCGGAAAGAGCGAGCACTATCACATTCCGCTCGGCCATGGCTTCCCGGGCTACGCGCTGCTGGACAAAGCTCGCGCACTCGGCATTCCCAACGCCACGCATAATAATACGCGCGGATATATTACGCGCCTGCTCGAACGCCGCCTGATCGCTGCAGCCAACGGCCGTCCCATGGACGAGCCGCTGCCGCAGACGCTTCTGCAGGCGCGGCAGCCCGGCGTTCTGAACCGCGTGCTCAATCTGGAAACGGGCTCTTTGGCAGTGGAGGCGGCGCTCAAGATGATGCTCAGCCGCTTTGACACGCTGGACGGCTCCGCGCCCGCGTATGCCGATCGCATCCCGGTGTTCCTCGTCATGGCGGATAATGACGGCGGCGTGACCGCCGGCTACCACGGCACGACCGTTCTGGCGCAGATGCTGCGCGGCCTGTGGCCGTCGCTCGCGGAAAAATGCAAAGACGCGCTGCGCGTCGAGGCCGTTGCGATCAACGATCCCGAAAGCTTCCGCAGCGCCATCGAGCGCTGGAACACGCCGCCCTATAAGACGGCGGGCTTCTGCCACGAGCTGATCATGATGAATTACAGCGGCACGCGTCTGGATCAGGCATATCTGACCGGGGCCTACCGCCTGTGCCGCGAAACGGACACGCCCGTGCTCTGCGACGAAATCCAGTCCAGCGCATGGTACGATACGCTCTTCCTGTTCCGCAAATACGGTCTGCAGCCGGACTTCGTCTCCATCGGCAAGGGCTTCCCCGGCGGCCTGTATCCGGCCAGCCGCCTGCTGGTCAGCGGCGCGTTCGACTGCCTGAGCCAGTTCGGCGCGCTCGTCACCAACGGACAGGAAGAGCTGGCAAGCCTTGCGTATCTCGTCACGATGGAATTTGTCAGCCAAAACGGCGCGCATATCGAAGCGGTCGGCAAGACCTATCACGATGCGCTGCGCCAGCTTGCCGCGCGCCATCCCGCGCTTTGCAGCGGCGCGGAGGGCGACGGGCATATGAGCGCCCTGTGCTTCCATCAGGTGCCGGACGCGGCGGCCTTCGCCGCGCGGATGAACCGCGAGTTCTGCGTCGACATCAGCGCCCAGACCTACAAGGCCAACTGCCGCCCCGTCGCGCTGACAAAGCTGCCGCTGCTGGTCACGGAGCCGATGGTGGGGAAGCTGATCGCGTGGATGGAGCAGTGCCTGTCCGAAATGGAGGGCTGAGCGTGGAGAAGACCATCAAATTCGGCGTCATCGGCTGCGGGCTGATGGGCCGGGAGTTTGCAAGCGCCTCCATGCGCTGGCTGCATCTGCAGACCGACCTGCCGCGCCCACAGATCATCGCCGCGTGCAGCCGGACGGACAAAAGCCTCGACTGGTTCCGGCGCGTGCCAGACACGCGGTATTTTTACCATGATTATCACGAGCTTCTGGAAAATCCGGAGGTCGAAGCCGTTTACTGCGCCGTGCCGCACGACCAGCACGCGCAGATCTATACCGATATCATCCGTTCCGGCAAGCATCTGCTGGCCGAAAAGCCGTTCGGGATCGATCTGCCCGCCTGCCAGCAGATCCTGAGCGCCATGCGGGAGCATCCGCAGGTCTTTGTCCGCTGCTCGAGCGAATTTCCGTATTACCCCGCCGCGCAGCAGCTCTTCCGCTGGTATCAGGAGGGCTTCTTCGGCCGCGTGATCGAGGCACGCTTCACCATCAAGCACGCGTCGGATATGGACCTGAGCAAGCCCATCAACTGGAAGCGGCAGCTGAAGACCAACGGCGCGTATGGCTGCATGGGCGACCTCGGCATCCACACCCAGCACCTGCCGTTCCGGCTCGGCTTCCGGGTCGATTCCGTGAGCGCGCAGCTGGCCAACCTCGTCCCGCAGCGGCCCTGCGGCGACGGCTTTGCGCCCTGCGAGACATATGACAACGCGATTTTGCTCTGCGGCGCGCACAATGCGGCGGGCGACCGGTTCCCGATGGTGATGGAAATGAAGCGCATGGCCCCCGGCTGCACCAATACGGTGGAATACGAGATCTACGGGCTGGACGGCTCTGCGAAATTTTCCACAGAGGACGCAAACGCCGTCTGGTACACGCGCAATCAGGGCCGGGAGCAGGCGTGGAGCCGCCTGATACTGGGGCAGAGGACGCTCTTCCCAGTCATCACCGGCGGCATTTTCGAGTTTGGCTTTTCCGACGCTATGCTGCAGATGTTCGCGGCGTTTATCGCCGAACTCTGCGGCGAACCGTGCGCGTTCGGCTGCTTCCGGCCGGACGAGGCGCTTTTGAGCCACCAGCTGCTCACCGGCGCGCTGCGGGCCTATGAAACGGGAAGCGTCGTCCGGCTTGACTGACGCGGAAGGAGGCGGTATTATGATGGACATATCTTCGGCCCCGCACGCGGCGGATGCCGAGCACCGCATGATCTACGAGCCTGCGGACGCCTTGGGCTTTACGGCGTGGACGGACTGCTTCGACTATCAGAACGGGCGGCTTGGCCTGTCCTTTAAGGAGATCCGCCGAGCGCATGACGCGGCCTTTGTGCCGCCGAGACTGGAAATGGGCGAGGCCATCGGCGCGCCGGTGTCCTATTGCTCGGCGGAATGCGGCAGTGCGGATACCGTCTCGGAGCGCGTCTATATGGCCTCCGACGACGGCGGGGAACACTGGTACGAGACGGGCAGGTGCCCGCTGGCCGAAGGCTCGTTTCTGAACGCGGGCTTTGCCGACGGGCGGCTGGTCGGGCTGGACGTGGGCCGCGTCAACGCCGCGCGCACCGGCTGGTGCGACTATATTGCCGTCCGGGAAAGCACGGACGGCGGCAGCACCTGGACGGAAACGGCCCGTCTGCTGGAGGGCTGCGCCGTCTATCTCTGGCGGCTGCGCCGCCTGCGCGACGGCTCGCTTCTCGTGCTTGCCAGCTTCTACGGCACGCCGTGGGGCATTGGCTGCGAACGCGCAACGCGCAACACCATGCTTCCCGGCGAAACGTATCTCAATAAGATCCAGACCTTTTTCCTCCATAGTCCCGACGGCCGGAGCTTTTCGGGGCCGCACTATGTCCTTCCGGGCATTGGCGCGCATGAGTACGACGCGGCAGAGCTGTCTGACGGACGGCTTCTGTTCGTGGCGGGCGACGTGCAGGGCACGCCGGTCGGGCGGCAGCTCGTCCGCCGCTCGGCGCAGGGCTTCATCAACGGGCCGCTGCTGCCCATCGGCGCGGGCGCTCCGCCAGAGCCTGCGAAAAATCCGCAGGGCGGCTTCGTCCCGGAAAGCATCGTGTGCCTGCCGGGCGATGTTCTCGTCGGTGCGCGGCGAGGCAAGCCCTTCAGCTGCTCCGGCGATCTCGGCCAGACATGGACGGTGATCGAGGGCGCGGGAAACGGACTCTATCAGCCGTGCATCCGCCTGCTGCCGGACGGACGCGCTGCGGCCTTCGGCCACTGCGGCGCGGACAGCGCGGTCGGGCAGACGCGCATGGCGATCGCCGCCGATCTGTTCCGGCTGGACGGTGCGCCTCCCGCGGGGTGTGAGCTGTCTCTTGAACGCGTGCTTTCTGCGGACGGGAGCCATTACGGCAACGCATATACGGCGCGGCTGACCTGCAAGGGAAGTCCTGTCGCCGGGCGGCAGATGACATTCCGCGTTGTGCCGTTCTGGACGGAGGACGGGGCGGTCAATACCCTTGCGCAGGAGCAGGCGCCGATCCGGCTTTCCGCCGTGACAGACGCGGACGGCCTCGCCAATGCGGCCTTTCCCGCGTTTGACGCCGTCCGGGACATTCACTTTGCCTACACCATCGACGCCTTTGTCGAAGCCGCACCCGGACAGGCATCCTGCGTCAGTGCCAGCCGCTGCGAGCTTGCCATGACGCCGTACCGACGCTGCCGTCACCCGTACCCGGCCTATTTTGCCGAAAACACCCTCTATCTGTCACCGGAGGTGGAAAAAGCGTTCCCGGACTGCCGCCGCAGGCTTGCGGAGGAAGCGGGACGGGATGTTCCCGCAGTTCCGGACGCGCCGCTTCGGCAGGCACTTTTGGATGCGGGCGTATTGCGGCAGACGGAGGACGGCCTCCGGTGGATCGCGCGCGTACACGGCGCGCAGGCGCTCGGGGCGGTGCTCCCACAGCCGGATGGCGACTGGTATATCTGAAATTCCGCGTATGCGCGGAACGCAAATTATAAACAGGAGAGAGCTGCTATGAAACTTGTAGTATTGGACGGTTATACGGAAAATCCCGGCGATCTGAGCTGGGCAGAGCTGGCCGCGCTTGGCGAGCTGACGGTCTATGACCGCACGTCGTATACCGAGTCCCCGCTGATCGCGGAGCGCATCGGCGATGCGGAGATCGTGGTCATGAACAAAACGCCGATCTCCCGCGCGACGATCGACGCGTGCCCGAATATCCGGCTGATCGCGGTGCTTGCGACGGGCTATAACGTTGTGGATTACAACTACGCGCGGGAAAAGGGCATCCCGGTCGTGAACGTGCCGGCCTACGGCACAGCGTCGGTCAGCCAGTATTCCATCGCCCTTCTGCTGGAGATCTGCCACCATATCGGCCATCACAGCGCATCTGTCCATGCGGGCAATTGGGCCTCGAATCCCGACTGGTGCTATTGGGACTATCCGCTCATCGAGCTGGAGGGCAAGACTATCGGCATCATCGGCTTTGGCCGCATCGGCCAGGCGGAGGGCCGCATCGCGCGGGCGATGGGCATGCACGTTCTGGCATATGACGTCTATCCGAACGACGCCGGGCGCGCCATCGGCGCGTATGTCGATCTGGATACGCTGCTTGCGCAGTCGGACGTGGTGTCGCTGCACTGCAATCTGACGCCGGAGAACACCGGACTCATCAATAAAGAGAACATCGCGAAAATGAAGGATGGCGCGATCCTCATCAACAACGCCCGTGGCCAGCTGATCGTGGAGCAGGACGTCGCCGACGCGCTGAACAGCGGCAAGCTGGCTGCCGCCGGGCTGGATGTAGTCTACACAGAGCCGATCCGCCCGGACAATCCGCTCCTGACCGCGAAAAACTGCATCATCACGCCGCATATCTCGTGGGCTCCGAAGGAGAGCCGCCAGCGGATCATGGACGCCACGGCAGAAAACATCCGCGCCTTCCTCGCCGGAACGCCGCAGAACGTCGTCAATCGCTGAAGCGCTGAAAAACCCGCTGCCGCCTGCTCCGCAGGGACAGCGGGTTTTATGCGGCGGGGATTTTCGCTGCGCCTGCGTGCCGTTTTGCGGCGTTGCAATATTAACAGAAATATGGTATGATGTTCCCACTTACCGGAAGGGGGAACTGCTTTGCTTTATCTGCTGCTTGCGCTGTTTACGGCGGCGATCGTCGCGGTCGATCAGCTGACAAAATATCTGGCTGCGGCCAATCTCGTGGGGAAGACCGTCACGCTCATCCCCGGCTGGCTCCAGCTGCACTACATCACGAACGACGGCATGGCGCTGAGCCTGCTGCGCGGCGCGCGGTGGCTGTTCGTGGTCATGACGGCGGTGTATCTCGCGGTCGTGATCTACGTGCTCGTGAAAAAATGGTTCAAAAAGACGCCGGAGCTGTGGTGCATCGCGGCCATCACCGGCGGCGCGATCGGCAATTTCATCGACCGCATTTCCACCGGTCTTGTCATTGACATGATCTGCATCCCGTGGTTCTCCACGTTCAACGTGGCGGATCTGTTCATCACGTTCGGCGCGCTGGTCCTTGTGATCTATATTCTGACGAAGGATAAGGAGCTGCTGGCCGACAAGCCGAAGGAGCAGAAGAAACCGCATGACGCTGACGATTGACAGAGACGGCGAACGGCTCGACAGCGCGCTCAGCCGCCTCGTGCCGGAGCTGACCCGCAGCCAGGCCCAGCGCCTGATCGAGCAGGGTGCGGTCACGCAGGCCGGAAGGCCCGTCAAAAAGAACGAAAAGCTCCCCGCCGGGACGGCGCTGGAGCTGGAAATTCCGGAGGTGCACGAAACGCCCATCGCGGCGCAGGACATTCCTCTGGAGGTCTGCTATGAGGACGCGGACGTGATCGTCGTCAATAAGCCCAAGGGGCTTGTCGTCCACCCGGCCCCCGGCCACGCGGACGGCACGCTCGTCAACGCGCTGCTGGCCCACTGCGGCGACTCCCTGTCCGGCATCGGCGGGGAAAAGCGCCCCGGCATCGTCCACCGCATCGATAAGGACACATCCGGCCTCATTATCGCGGCCAAGAACGACCTTGCGCACGCCGCGCTGGCCGCGCAGCTGAAGGATCACAGTCTGGCCCGGACGTATGTGTGCATCGTCTGCGGCAAGATCAAAGACGATTCCGGCACCATCGATGCGCCCATCGGCCGCCACCCGGCCGACCGCAAGAAAATGGCCGTCACAGAGAAAAACAGCCGCAGCGCCGTGACGCACTGGCGCGTGCTGGAGCGCTTTCCGGGCTATACGCTGCTGGAATGCAGACTCGAAACGGGCCGCACACACCAGATCCGCGTGCATCTGGCATGGCGGAGCCATCCGATCCTCGGGGACACGGTCTACGGACACAGGAAGCCGGAGCTTGGGATGGACACGCAGTGCCTCCATGCGCGGGAGCTGACGTTCCTGCATCCGCGCACCGGCGAAAGAGTCACGGTGCAGTGCGAGCTGCCGGAATATTTTCAGGAGCTGCTTCAGAAGCTGCGCCAAAAGACATAAAATACAGCCACTGGCGCGAGCCAGTGGCTGTACTTTTATTCCTGTGTGTCCGGGACAGTGTCCTCGAACTCGCTCGGGACGAGCTTTTTGAAAACGGGCTTCAGAATGGACATATTCAGATATGCGACCAGCGCGCCGCCAATCAGCAGCCAGAAGATCGAGCTTTGCAGGAAGAAGCTCAGGTTGACAAAGAGCAGGATCACGGGCAGCAGATTCAGAATGCTGATCAGGATGGTGCGCGGGAGATTTGCCAGCGCCAGAACCATCGCGTTGCGCAGCGTCTTGAAGATCGAGTCGGCGAAGAAGGCCATGACCGGATAGACGAACGAGGAGATAAACAGCAGGATCAGCGCGGAAATGAACCAGATGACCAGAAGATAGGACGGCACGGCGGCGCTGTTGTCCGGATTGAAGATCAGCATTGCGTTCATGACGACCGCTACGGTCGGGATCAGGAGGATCAGATAGAC
>OMCS01001376.1_pt1 | contig 10997 bp, 10 predicted proteins | sample 1674241 | NCBI WGS metagenome assembly OMCS01 (sample SAMEA103958153, study PRJEB25191) | human gut metagenome
ATCCTCTGGGGGTGATGAGCTGTCCCGCCACCGTCTTTGCCGCGCTGTTGCCGATAAACACGGTGCAGAACATATCCACCTCCGCCTCCCGCAGCTCTGCCAGCGTCAGGATGCGGCGGCTCTGCCCGTCGCGGCCGATGTTGCGGACGATGCCGCAGAGTCTGTCCTCCGGCAGACGGCGCAGCAGAATGTCGCAGGCGCGCTTTACATGATCCGGTCTGCCGTGGCTGGCCGGGTTATACAGGGCGATGGTCAGATCCGCCGCCGCTGCGCAGTCCAAGCGCTTTTCGATGGTCTCCCACGGTGTCAGACGGTCGCTGAGGCTGATGACCGCGAAGTCGTGGGTCAGCGGCGCACCCAGCACCGCTCCGCCGCTGCACGCCGCCGTCAGTCCCGGCACCACCTGGATCTCAGGCTCCTGCGACTCGCCCCGCAGCTCATAGACCAGCGCGGCCATGCCGTAGATGCCGCTGTCGCCGGAGCAGACCATGGCGGCGGTCTTGCCGCTGCGCGCCAGCTCCAGCACCAGCTGGCAGCGCTCTGTCTCCCGCGTCATGGGCGTGGAGTGAAGCTCCTTGCCGGGATAGCGATCCCGCACCAGATCCACATAGACGGGGTACCCCACAATGGCGTCGCACGCCCGCAGAGCCTCATCCGCCCGGATGGTCATATCCTCATATCCGCCGGGGCCGATGCCCACTACAATTACCTTACCCAAAGCGCACCTCCCAATGCTCTGCCGCAACGGCGACGGTCACGCCGTCCCGCGCTGTTTTTTGTACGATCAGTTTTTCGGCACCCAGCCGCGCCGCCCGCTCGCAGACGTTGTCCACGCCGGTGACGGAGCGGACGAAGTCGGAGGGGGTGAAGTCGCCCTCCGCCTCCTGCAGCTGCTGCGCCGTGTAAAAATGCACCGGCCAGCCGTTTCTCTCACAGGCGGCCAGCAGTCCCGCCTCGTCCTGCTTCAGGTCGATGGAATAGACACCGCAAATGGCCGCCGTGTCCAGACCGTTCTCCGCAAACACCGCCTGCACCGCGTTTCCCACCGTGTCGGCGGCGGTGCCACGGCGGCAGCCTACGCCTACCCGCAGCACGTGGGGGATCAGCCGCAGGGTGCGGGCAAAGGGCGTTCTGACGCGCCAGCCGATGAAAATGCCCAGCGGGCCATTCTCCCCGGCAAACGTACCCTCCGGCAGGGGGGAGGGCAGGGGAAACTGGCTGCAAAGGGGGATATCCCCCTCCAGTATCGCCGCCGACACCGCCTTGGCAAGCCCCATGTCGGAGATGGCGCAGCCGTGCCGGGCAGCCCATGCGTCCACGGCGAATTTTCCCCGGACGTCGGTGGCGGTGGTGACCACCGCCGTGGCGTCCAGCTGCTCTGCCAGCTTCTCTGCCAGCGCGTTGGCGCCGCCGATGTGGCCGGAGAGCAGGGGGATCACAAACCGCCCCGCCTCGTCGATGCACAGCACCGCCGGGTCGGTCTTTTTGCTCTGCACATAGGGGGCGATCTCCCGCACGGCGATGCCGCAGGCCCCCACGAAGATCAATGCGTCCATGGCGGAAAAGCACGCGCCGTACACCGCCTTGTCCAGCGGCAGGAACGCCGGCTCCTCAAACCGCTCCATGGTGTAGCACACGAACGCTGCCTCCGGGAGCGCTGCCATCACCCGCCGCGCCGTGGCGCAGCCGCCCCGGCTGAAGGCAAACAGGGCGGCTCTCATTGCGCCCCCTTGCGGAACTCCGTTGTAAAATCGGGGTGGTACAGCAGGGAGCGGAGATAGCTGTCGCCCAGACAGTTGCCCACCACGATCAGCGAGGTCTTGGTCAGACCGTTGCCCGTCACTGTCTCGTGGAGCGTGCCTACCGTGCAGCGGAAGATCTTCTCCTCCGGCCAGGTGGCCTTATACACCACCGCCGCCGGCGTCTCGGCGGCATAGCCCCCTGCCAGCAGCTCGGCTTGCAGATGCTCCGTCAGCGAGGTGCTGAGAAACAGCACCATGGTGGCCTGATGGGCGGCCAGTGAGCGGATGGACTCCCGCTCCGGCACCGGCGTGCGGCCGGGAGCGCGGGTGATGATGACGGTCTGGCTCACATCGGGCAGGGTGTACTCCGCCCGCAGAGCCGCCGCCGCGCCGCAGAAGGCGCTGACGCCGGGACAGACGTCGTAGGCAATGCCGCGTTTTTCCAGCTCGTCGAACTGCTCCCGCACCGCGCCGTAAATGCTGGAATCCCCTGTGTGCAGGCGCACCGTGGTCTTGCCGGCGGCCTCCGCCTTTTCAATGAGGGCGATGACCTCCTCCAGCGTCAGCTTGGCGCTGTCGTGGATCTCGCAGCCGGGCTTGGCATAGTCCAGCACCGCCGGATTTACCAGAGACCCTGCGTAGATCACCACGTCGGCCTCGCCCAGCAGCTTGGCGCCCCGGACGGTAATAAGGTCGGCAGCGCCGCTGCCCGCTCCCACAAAATGTACCATTGTCAGTCCTCCTTTATCCGGCGCAGCAGTGCCGCCGCGTCCTTTGTCTCACAGAGATAGCCGTATTCCTTGGAGAACAGGATGGCGCCTGCCTCCATATCGCCGCATTTATAGGGCAGCATCGCGTCAATGCGTCCCGCCAGACGGTGCAGCACCGCCTCGTAAAGTTCTTGCTCCTGCAAGATCCGCAGGGCGTCGTCGCAGGTGGCGCAGTGGAGCAGCGCCTCCGCTGCCGCCGCGTCCAGACCCTCCGCGGCGGCACAGGCCGTCAGAATGTCCGTGCGGCAGTCGCCGTAGCGGGAGTGGGTGTTCCACATACCGCCCGCCAGCTTCACCAGTTTGCCGATGTGACCGATGAGCAGCGCCCCGCGAAAGCCCAGCTCCCGGCACATCTCCAGCGCATCACCGATGAAGTTGGAGGTCATCACCGCCGTGGCGGGGTCGATGCCCATGGCGTTCTTGATATAGTCCGCGCCGTAGTTGCCGGGGGCCAGCAGCACATAGTCCGCGCCGCTCTCCCGCCGCTGCCGCAGTTCCACATGAATGGTGTCCACCAGCGCCTGCTCACTCATCGGCTCCACGATCCCCGTGGTGCCTAAGATGGAGATGCCGCCCTCGATGCCCAGCCGGGGGTTGAAGGTCTTCTTTGCCAGCGCCTCCCCCTCCGGGACGGAGATCACCACCCGCAGGCCGCCGGTGTAGCCCAGCAGACCGCAGACCTCCTCCACATTCTCCCGGATCATCCGGCGGGGAACGGAGTTGATGGCCGCCGCGCCCACCGGCTGGTCAAGCCCGGGCTTGGTCACACGGCCCACACCCCGTCCGCCGTCGATGACAATGCCCGCGTCCTCCGTTTTCCGCACCTCGGCGTAAATCAGGGTATCGCGGGTGATATCCGGGTCGTCGCCGCTGTCCTTCCGAATGGCGCAGCGCACACAGTCCGGGGAGCTGTGGATGTCCTCCACCGCCAGCGTCAGCTCCATGCCCTTGGGCGTCAGCAGACGGATGGTCTCCTTCTTACTGCCCCGCAGCAGCATCCACGCGGCGGCCTTGGCTGCCGCCGCCGCGCAGGAGCCGGTGGTGTAGCCCAGACGGAGCTTTTTCCCGTCCCGCATCACAAATTCCTTCATGGTGGTCTACCGCCTGATCTGGTAGAGCATGGCGTTGCAGATAGCCGCCGCCACATTGCTGCCGCCCTTGCGGCCCCGTGCCACGATGTAGGGCGCGGCAGCGGCCTCGATGATGCGCTCCTTGCTCTCCACCACGTTCACAAAGCCCACCGGCACGCCGATGATGAGGGCGGGGTGGAGCTTGCCGGCCTCCATCAGCGCCTCCAGCGAGAAAAGCGCCGTGGGGGCGTTGCCGATGGCGAAAATGCAGGGCTTTTCCAGCGCCGCCGCCCGCTCCATGGATACGAAGGCGCGGGTCACGCCCCGCTCCTTGGCCTCCGCCGCCACGTCCGCGTCCGACATGAAGCAGTGTACCTCCCCGCCCAGCGAGGCGAGGATGGACTTGTTGATCCCGGCCTTGGCCATCTGGGTGTCGGTGACGATGTCACAGCCCGCCCGCAGGGCGGCGATGCCCTTTTCCACCGCGTGGTCGGAAAAGGCCAGATTGTCCACATAGTCAAAGTCCGCCGTGGTGTGGATGACCCGCTTGATGACCAGCTCATTCTCCGGGTCCAGCCGCCGGTCACCCAGCAGCTCGGTGATGATGGCAAAGCTGCGCTTCTCAATATCCATAGGCTTCATCTGCTCCATCATAGCGTCTCCTTTCTGCAAGCCGCCAAAAAGCGCTGTGCCATGGCAGGCTTGGCGTAAAAATGGAAGTGGGGGAAACCCGCATACAGCGTGTCCGTGGCATACGCACAGCGCCACTGCTTGCCGGATGGCTTTTCCGCCAGAAAAGCGCCGCCGGGCTGGGGGGTGTCCCAGTGGTGAAATTCATGCATTGGCACCTGCTCCCCGGCGCGGCAGAGGAGGCTGTCCCCCTGCGCCGTGGCGGTGATGTAGCCGAACCGGGTCAGCTTCCCTGTGTCAAAGCAGTCACCGGGCAGCGCGCCTACCATGGCGTGGCCCGCGATGGTCTGCGTCAGGTACATAAAGCCGCCGCACTCGGCGATACAGGGCATCCCCGCGTGTACGGCCTCCCGAAGCTGCCCGCGCAGGGTACGGTTTTCCGCCAACTGCGCCGCGTACAGCTCCGGGTAGCCGCCGCCCAGGTACAGACCCTGTACGCCGTCGGGGAGCCGCTCATCCGCCAGCGGGCTGAAGGGTATCAGCTCCGCACCCAACTGCCGCAGCAGGTCGAGGCTGTCCTCATAGTAAAAGCAGAACGCCCGGTCCCGCGCCACGCCGATACGCACCGGCGCGCCCGCCTCCGGCAGCACCGGCGGCGTAAAGCGAAGGGGCGGCGCGGCAGCCGCGATTTCCAGCAGAGCGGCTATGTCCAGCGTTTTTTCCGCCTCGGCTGCCAGCCTGCGCAGCTTCTCTTGCAGGTCGGCTACCTCGTCCGCGGTGATGAGCCCCAGATGGCGGCTCTCCAGCGCGCACTCCGGCAGACGGGGCAGGTAGCCGCAGGCGCGGACGCCCAGACGATTTTCCAGCTCCCGCGCCAGCGGGCCGTAGCTCATGGCGCTGCACCCATTGAGGATAATGCCCCGGATACCGCTGTCCGGCGCGAAGCGGAGAAAGCCCTCCGCCGCCGCCAGAACCGACAGCGCCGCGCCCCGGGCGTTGACCACCAGCACCACGGGGCTTTCGGTCTCCCGCGCCGCCTCATAAGTGCTGGCACGGGTGGAGGTGAGGCCCAGACCGTCATAGTAGCCCATGACACCCTCGATCACCGTAACGTCGCAGCCCTCGCCGTTGTGCGCCAGCAGATAGCGCATGGTGTCGCGGTCAAAAAAGAACGGGTCGAGGTTAGAGCTTTTCGCGCCGATGACCCGGCTGTGGAACATGGGGTCGATGTAATCCGGACCGCATTTCGCCGCGCCTACCCGCAGACCCCGTGTTACCAGTGCCTGCAAAACGGCGCAGGTGACGGTGGTCTTGCCGCAGCCGCTGTTGGTACCGGCCAGCACCAGCCGGGGGACTTTTTGCTCCATAGCGCCCTCTCAATCCGCCACGATGGTGGCAAAATAGCTGATCTCCTCCGGCAAGTGCCGCAGATCGGTGTAGACCTGCTCTGTCTCCAGCCCGCAGTCCGCCACCATACCGGCGTTTGCCGCCATACCGCGGCGCTCCAGCGCCGCCGCCGTCTCGTGGATGGCCTTGCCGGACTTCATGATGACCTTCGTTCCCGGCAGCGCCAGCGCGCTGTCCAGCTCGGCGCTGCCCGGCAGGATGTGGAGAGGCTCCTCCATGCGGGTGAGGCTGCGCCCCAGCCGCGCCGCCACGGCGCAGAAGCTGGTGACGCCGGGACACATCACCGTCTCAAACCCGTCAGCGCGGATGCGCTCCAGCATATAGTAGGCCGTGGCGTACACGGATACGTCGCCCAGATTCACCATGGCCACGTCTTGCCCCGCCGCCAGCGCCGCTTCGACAGCGGCTGCCGCCGTGCGGTAGCTGTCCTCCCGTACCGCCGCGTCACGCGCCATGGTGAAGTCCAGCGGCAAGATGGTCTTGCCCTGCATATCCACCGCCCCGGCGGCGATGTCCAGCGCCAGCATCCGTCCGGACTTCATCCGGGGAGCCGCGATAATGTCACACGCCTCCAGCACCCGGCACGCCTGCCGGGTCAGCAGCTCCGGGTCGCCGGGGCCCACGCTGACGGCGTAAAAAACACCCTGTTTTTCCATGTCGCTACTCCTTACGGCACAAATTCCAGACTGTCGAAGCAGGGGTCATACTTCCCATGCTCCATCTGGTACAGCTTTGCGATATACGCCCGCGTAAAGATATCCTCCGGCGGGCCGATGCGGTCGATCCGGTCGCCTGCCACGCACACCACGGTGTCGGAGATGCGCTCCGCCAGCTCCAGCTCGTGGAGCGACAGCAGTACCGCCAGATCGTTTTCCCGTACCATGCGCTTGAGTACCGTCAAAAGCTCCAGCTTGTAGCGGATGTCCAGAAAGCTGGTGGGCTCGTCCAGCACGATGATCTCCGGCTCCTGACACAGCGCCCGCGCCAAGAGGATGCGCTGACGCTGTCCGTCGCTGATGGCGGAGAAGGGGCGGTCGGCAAACTCCATGCCGCCTACCTGCTCCAAGGAGCGCTCCACGATGGCCTGATCCTCCGGCTGCAAAATGCCCAGCCGGCCTGTGTAGGGATAGCGGCCGCTGCTCACCACGTCCCGGCAGGTCATCAGCTCCGGCTCCATGCGGGCGGTCATCAAAATGGCCATGCGCCGGGCGATCTCGTTGCGGCTGCGCGCCTCCATGGCCTTGCCGTCCAGAAATACTGTGCCGGACACCTTGGAGAGTTGGCCGATAATGGTTTTCAATATGGTGGATTTTCCCGACCCGTTGGGGCCGATGAGCGTCACGATCTTGCCCCGCTGCACATGGAGGGCGACATCCTCGATCAGCGGCTTGCCGTGGTAGCCCACGGACAGGTCTTTTGTTTCCAGATATGCTGCCATACTCACGCCGCCTTTCTGTGGATCATCATGTAGATGACGATAGGTGCGCCGAACACCGCCGTGACGGAGCTGATGCTCACCTCCGTGGGGGCGAAGGCGGTGCGGGCGATGAGGTCGCAGAACAGGCAGAACACGCCGCCGCCCAGAAAGCACGCCGGGATCATGACGAGCGGCTCCGCCGACTTAAAGAGGGATTTCATCAGGTGCGGCACGGCGATGCCCACAAAGGAGATGGGGCCGGCAAAGGCCGTGACGCAGGCGGACAGCACGCTGGACAGCAGGATCAGCGCCGTCCGGAACGCCCGCAGCGGTACGCCCATGTTCTGGGCGTAGACCTCGCCCAGCTGGTACGCCCGGATGGGCTTGGACAGCAGGAAGGTCAGCAGCAGCGTGACGCCGCAGACAGCGGCCATGGTCTTTACATTCTCCCAGCTCATACCGGAGAAGGAGCCCAGCGACCAGTTGTGCAGGTTCACGATGCTGGAATCGTCGGCAAAGGTCACGAGAAAATCCGTCAGCGCCGAGCAGATGTAGCCGATCATCACGCCGCAGACCACCAGCAGGCTCATGCGCTTGACCCGCTGGGAGATCAGCAGCACGAAGCCCATGGACACCATGGCGCCCACGAACGCCGCCGCAATGAGAATGGCGGAGGAGGTGGTCTTGCCCCGGCTCAGCAGCGCCAGCATGGCCACGCACACCGTCATCTTCGCGCCGGAGGAGATACCCAGCACGAAGGGGCCGGCGATGGGGTTGTGGAAAAAGGTTTGCAGCAGATAGCCGGACAGGGACAGCGCCCCGCCCAGGATCAGCGCCGACAGAAGCCGGGGCAGACGGATCTTCATGATGATCTGGCTCTGTGTAAAGCCCACATCGCCGCCCAGCAGGATCCGCCATATCTCAGACGCGGAAAGAGAAACGCTTCCCGCGAAGATGTTCCAAATCAAAAATGTGAAAAAAAGCAGGAGGAGCAGCAAAAAGCCTCCCCAGATGCGAAGTGTTCGGGTCCTCTTCATGCCGCTCCTCCTTATAATGTAATGATGTAAAAAATGCTCACTTCATCCGTGTCAGGAAGTGAAACGCCGTGTCCGGCGCGTCGTTCAACGCGTGGTTGACGTCCAGAATGAGGTCGCTCAGCTCCAGCGACTCCTGATAGAAGTTTTTGGTCAGGCACCACACATTGCCGCTCTTGACAGCCTTGAAATCGGCCAGCAGCGGGTCCAGTGCCACCAATTCGTCCAGCGTGTGCAGCTCGCCGTCGATGATGCTGTTGTAGATCAGCACGTCGGCATCCACCGCCCCGTGGTAGAAGGATTCCATCTGAATATTGATGGTGGACTGTGCGTTGTCCTCCGCCGACTCGTCGAAGGAGACATAGTCGCCGCCGGCGATGGCGACACACTTCGCCACATAGTCCGTGGACTTGCGGACATTCACCGCGCCGCTGCTGGTGATGTAGAAGAACGCCACGGTCTTGCCGGTGGGTTGCTGCTCCAGCACATCCGCCACGCTGTCCATCTTTGCGTTGAACAGCGCCTCGGCCTCGTCCTCCTTGTCCAACAGCGCCGCGTACAGCTTGATCCACTCCATCCGGCCCATGGGCAGGGTCTCGTAGCTGGAGGTCTCCACCAGCACGGGGATACCCAGCCGCTCCAGCTGCTCCAGCACCGCCGGGGAGTGGTAGATCATGGTGTTTTCCACCGCCAGATCACAGCCGTTGGACAAAATCAGCTCATAATCCGGCTCAGAATACTTGCCGGCGTAGGTCATCGCGCCGCTGTCCATGGCGTCCTTGGCGCTTTGAATGTACCAGTCCGCCTGCTTTTTGCCGCTGAGGGTGATGCAACCAACGGCATCCAGCTTGTCAAAGTAGTCCATGGCGGCGGCCGCTACCAGATAGATCTGATCCAGCGGCTGCTGCAAAACGGTGACCTTCTCCGGTACGCCCTCCGGTACCGCCGCGCCCTCCGCCACCAGCAGGTACACCCGGTCGTCGTGGATGGTGATACGCTTGTAGCTCTCACCGGCGTACTCCACGGTGAACTGCTGGGCGTAGCGCAGGGGCATGGTGCGGTCAAAGACCAGCTCGTCCCACGACACGGCGGCGGTTTGCCCGTCTGCTTTGGCGGGGGCGTCAGCCGCGCCGCAGGCGCAGAGGGACAAGACCGTCAGCGCCGCCAGCAGCCCGGCGAGAAAACGCCTCACTGGGCGGCCTCCACGGCGGTGGAGGAATCGAAGGTCAGGGTGTACTCGATCTCATGGGGGGTGCTCATGGCGGTGGTGTCGCCGATCACCGTCAGCGGGGTATCCAGCGCCCGGACGGGGATCTCGAAGGTGGAGCCGCCCTCGGTGGTGAGAACGTCATAGCGCTGGCCGTCCACCAGCATATAGTCGTACTTCTGGCTGCTCCACACGATGGTGGCGGTGGCAGCGCCGTTCTCCACCTTCAGGGTGCAGGGGGTCAGCACGTGGGACTTGCCGGAGCCGCCCTCGAAGCCCACTTCGATGGTGTAGGTGCCGTCCGCCAGCGTAATGGCGGCAGCGGCAGCGCCGCTCTCCTCCTTCAGTACGGGGTTGGAGACGGAGACCTTGTGGTCATACCACACGCCCTTCTTGCCGATGAGGGCCACGTCGAACTCCTCGTCCAGCGCGGGAACAGGGATATCAAAGCCGTTGACTGTCTCGGTCAGGCCGTCGGGATAGGTGACAGTGTCCTTGGTGGGCTGCAGCAGCACGGCACCGTCCTTCTGGGCGTCTTCCTTCAGACCGGGGAACAGATTGACGATGCTGGTGGAGGCGAGACTGACGTGGATGGTCATCTGGCCGTCCTTCACGGTCAGCACGCCCTTGCCGTCGCAGGTCTCGTTGGCGTGGAACATACTGCTGTCGGTGTTGAAGTCGGCGGTGTACACACCGTCCGCCAGTGCGGGCTGGTCGGGCTCGTCGCTGTCGGGAGCGTCGGCCTGCTGCTGTCCGCAGCCAACCAGCAGCGCCGTCATCATCAGAGCGGCCAGCAGAAACGAAAGAATTTTCTTCATGGTAAAGTCCTCCTTGCTTTGAAAAAAGCTCCGAGGCGATGGTGTACCGCCCCGGAGCCCGTTCAGTCCTTGTTACGCGATGGCGTCAATGGCAGCCTTGGTGTGGGCCACATAGAGAGCCTGCACGTCCGCGATACGGCCCAGACCGGAGATCTGGCAGTTCACGGTGAAGCCGGCGGCCTCGAACATGGTCTTCCAGGAATCATCGTCTGCACCGGCCATGTCGTTGTTGGCATGGTCGCCAGCCACGACCATCAGGGGACGCAGCACCACGGTGGTGTAGCCGGCGTTCTTGACGGCCTCGATCACGGCCTCGCAGGAGGTCTCCTCGGGCTCACCCTCCACGGTGCCGACGAACACGTTCTCATAGCCCAGCTTGGCCATCTGGGTAGCCATCTGGCTGTAGGTGACCTTGGCCACATGAGCCGTACCGTGGCCCATCAGCACATAGGCAACACCGGCATCCTTGGCGGCAGCGGTGGACTCATAGCCGCTCTCCTCGAGGGCAGCAGCCACGACGGCCTTGGCGACGGCTTCCTTGTCGGCGTTGATGACGGTGGCATCGTTGCCCACCTCGCCCAGCATGGGCTCAGCGATCTCAACGGAGTCAAACTGGTCGCGAACCTTGTCGATGGCGGCGCACATCTCGTCGTACTCAGCGCCGTGCATCAGGTGGGTGGGCTGGACGACCAGCTGCTTCACACCGTTGGCGACAGCGCGCTCCAGGGCCTGCTCCATGTTGTCGATCTTCTCGCCATCACGAGCCTGGATGTGGTTGATGATGATCTGTGCGGTGAAGGCGCGGCGCACGGACCAATCGGGGTTGGCCTCCTGCAGGGCATCCTCGATGCTCTTGATGTCGGCTACGCGGCTGTCGTTGAAGGAGGTGCCGAAGGACACCA
>OMCS01001379.1_pt1 | contig 10982 bp, 10 predicted proteins | sample 1674241 | NCBI WGS metagenome assembly OMCS01 (sample SAMEA103958153, study PRJEB25191) | human gut metagenome
CGGCGCAGAGACCGGCCTGGAAGTGGTAAGACAGGTGTTCCCCAAGCTGGGCATGGTTCCCGGCATTCTGCTGGCACCCCGCTTCTCCAAGGATCCCATGGTGTGCGCAGCGCTCCAGGCAAAGTGCCGCAAGATCAATGGCGTTTTCGATGCAGTGTGCTTTATTGACATCGACAGTTCCGCTTCCGGTGCACGCAAGTACACCGACGTGGCAAACCAGAAGGTCAAGCAGGGCGCAACTTCTCGTGAAGCATATGGCCTGTGGCTGTACGGCAAGATCGGCAGCACCATCTACAGCGGTAGCTCTCTGGCCGCTGCTGCGGCAGTATACAACGACAGCTTGTACAACGACACGCCCAATGCCAGCCCGTCCAATGTCAGCGTACCCATTTCCTCCGCCTGCCTGGAAGATGGCACCGAAGTCCTGATGGATCAGGAGCAGGGCAATGTGCTGAATGAGCAGGGCGTGGCGACCTTCATCCGCTCCGGCGACTTTGTTGTGTGGGGCAATGAGACCTGCTGCTACCCGAAAAACACCGACCCGAAGGACGCTTTCCTTTGCGTCCGCCGCTTCTTCAACCACTCCTGGACCAGCTTTGTTCTGGACAACATGAGCAAGCTGGATAAGCCCATGAACAAGAAGCGCCTTCAGTCCATCATCGACAGCGAGAACATGAAGGGCAGTGTCTATGTCTCTACCGAGGTATGCGCCAGCTACAGCATGAAGGCAGACCCCGACCGCAACACGACCGCTGAACTGGTTGCAGGCCACTACTCTTTCTATCAGTTCTGCACGCCGTTCCCGCCTTTTAAGCAGATCAACAACACCATGGAGTATGAGGCGGGCGCACTGACCTCGGCTCTGTCTCTGTAAGCAGGAGGAATGACCTATGGCTCTGAATATTTCCAGTGACCTGGTTCCCCAGGTCATCAATGACTACAATGCGTACACGGAAGATGACCTGCTCATTGGTCTGGCGGATGAAATCACCCTGCCCAAGATCAAGAACAAGACCACCTCCGTGTCCGGCATGGGCATTGCGGGCGAAGTCGATTCTCCCGTGCCCGGTCAGTTTGAATCCATGGAGGCAACGCTGAACTGGAACACCATGTACAGCTACGCCACCAAGATGATGAACCCCAACAAGAACATCCAGATTACCCTGCGTGCTGCTATGCAGAACGACAACAAGAACGGCGGCTACACCTACAAGGGCCTGCGCGTCGTCCTGGGTGGTCGTCCCAAGGAGCTGGATCCCGGCAAGCTGAAGCGCGCCGACACCATGGGCAGCACCACTACGCTGGAAGTCACCCGTTACTTGATGGAGGTTGACGGCACTACCGTTATCGACATCGACAAGTTTGCAGGCCGCTACTATGTTGATGGCGAGGATATGCGTGCCGAGATCAACGCTCTTATCTAAACCCGATACATGAAGAAGTCAGCCGTCCCGGCGTGGGGCGGCTGATTGTCTTTTGGAAAGGAAACAGCAATGGACAATATCGTGAAGTTCGACAAGCCCTATAAGTTTGAGGGCAAGGAGTATGACAGTCTGGATCTGTCTGGCATGGAGAAGATGACCGTGCAGGACTTGATCGACATTCAGAAAAACATCGGCAACGAGCTGGCGGCCATGTCCGTGATGGAAATGACCACTTCTTTTGCACAGGAAATGGCCGTTAAGGCAACCGGCAAGCCTGTGGAGTTCTTTAAGCTCATGCCTCGCGGCAAGATCAAGAAAGTGCAGGCGGCGGTTATCAAGGGCATGGATAACAGCGAGAACGCCGATGAAGTGAAAAAGCAGCTGGAATCTCACACCCTGAAGTTTGCAGCGCCCTACACCTACGAGGGCAGCGAAAAGGCTGAGCTGAAGGGTAAGACCTTTGACAGCATCGACCTGTCCGGCGTGGGCGAACTGAACACTATGAGCGAATCCATGGCAGAAAACCGTATGGCTGCGGGCGGATTTGCACCGGTGAATACGCATCGCAACTACCTGTACTGCTGCATCATCGCCAGCATGGGCACCGGCTACCCGGTGGACTTCTTTGCCGGTCTGCCGCTGTGCGAGGCGGTCAAGCTGCGCGATGCCATAAACTCTGATTTTTTCGAGTAAAAGGCGGGGCAAAAGGACTTCGGAAAGCAGCTATCCAGCTATCCATTGCCACGCATTCCAACATGACGGATCTGCTGCACCTGCCCCGGCGGGAGCTGGTGGATCTGTGTAACGAGGTGGCAGACGTATGGCGGGAAATGGAGCACTAGACCTCAGCATCCGCATCATGGGCAAGGTGGACCCATCCCTTGTAACTGCAATAAAGCAGACGAAGGGGCTGACCGGTGATCTGGCAAGCGCACTGACGGGAACAAAGTCGCTGGGCAGCACGGTAGCAAATACTCTGGGCGTAATCGGAAAGACTGGGCTTGGAATCATGGCGACGCTGACAACTGCGTCCGCTGTCATGATTAAAAAGACAACCTCCATGGCAGAGGAATACCAAGCCCAGGCGGCAGATGCAGTCAAGTATGTTGGCGGCATCATGAACGATGACGGCAGCATTGACCCGGAAAAGCGTGCCACCATGGAGGACGCGATCCTCAAGATGACCACGCAGGTCCCAATCAAACGGGACGAGATGGCGCAGATCGCCGCATCGCTGGGACAGTCCGGTAAGAGCTATGAGCAAATCTTTCTGGATAACCAGCAGACCGGAGAAAAAAGCTACCTGTACGATACGGCCCGGCTAGCTGCCGCGTGGGACATTGATGCAAAGTCTGCGGCCGATTATATGGCAAAGTGGGAAGCCGCTTTTGGTAAGACCCACAACCAGATTATCGACATTGCAGATTCCATCAACTATCTGGGCGGCCACATGGCTACCACGGCGGCGGAAATCGCCAGCGTGGTGAATACGTCCGGCGGTGTCGGCCAGACAGCCGGCGTTGACCTGCACACGACCTCTGCGCTGGCAGCCACCATGCTGGCTATGGGCGTTAATGAGGGAAAGGCTGGAACAAGCCTGAACCGTGTGTATACAAACATCACCTTGGGCAACAGCGCAACGGATGCGCAGGTGGGCGCATGGAACAGACTCGGTTTTGATCCTGTGCAGATTGCAAAGGATATGCAGTCCACCGGGCCGAACGGAGAAGATGGTGCAGCAAGCACTCTGTACAAAGTCTTTGAGGCGATCTCGAAACAGGACAAGTACCAGCAGACTGCGACCATCAAGACACTGTTTGGACAGTGGGCCATTGAGGGCGTTTCAAAAATTGTGGGCAACTTGCCAGCATTCCAGAATGCCTTGCTTATGGCTGGCGACACCAGCGCATACAGCGGCAGCATGGAGAAAGAATTGCTTGTTCGTCTGGACACCAGCGAAGCGGTAAGCCAGATGGCAAGTAATGCGACAGACCGCCTGCTTATCAAGATGGGTAATCAGTTCCTTCCGGCAAAGAAAGAACTGACATCCATGTGGATCGACATAGCAAACGGTATCACCGAGAGCTTGCCAGATCTGTCCAACATCGTCAATGGCATTCTGCCGATGTTGCACTCCGCGCTGCTTGGAATTGGCAATGCGGCGCAGGCGGCATTGCCGTGGATCCAGAAGGGCATCGACTACACTGCAGAGCATGGGCCGGAAGTGGCAGGGGCCATTGCTGCCATAGTCGCGGCGTTCGGAGCTATGAGCTTTGCGCCGACGGCTTATAGCACAGGATCCTCGCTGCTGAACACCATCGGGAACATTGCAATCGGCGGAAAACCGAGCGGTGCCCCAGGCGGAACATTCGGAGGCATCACTGTCCGAAATCTGATGGGCGCACTGACACCCACAAGCCTGATCCAACGGGCAGTTGGTGGCGCATCCTTTGTAAAATCGAATGCCGGAATGTTTGCTGAAAATGCAAAGTACGGCGTTCAGATGGCCGGCATCGGAGCGCAGCAGCCCACAACGCGCCTTGGAAAAATTGGGCAGACGTTGGACGGCGCTGGTGTCGGCATCTGGGCAACACTGAAAAATTTCAAGGGCCTGCGAAGCGGAACCAAGAAAGGAAACACCGGTTTTGTAAATGATGTGCTGGAAGCTAGCACGAACGGTGGCCTGCTGGGCGTGCTGAAAAACTCCGGCTCCGGTAGGTATGTTTCCAATGTCGGGCAATCGCTGGGCGGCCTGAAAAATGCTCTGGTGGGGTTCGGAAGCGGCAATCCGGTTGGACGATTTATCGCCAAGACCGGCGGTGTTGCGGGACAGATTCTTTCCGGCATTGCAGGACCGAACGGTCTTGACCTTGGAGGTATGGCCGGTGGAGTGAAAAATTTCCTCGGTGCAGGAAAGACGGTCATTGGAAATGGGCTGTCCAATGCATGGCAGACCGTCAGCCAGTCCAAAGTGGGTTCTACCGTCCTCGGTGTCGGCAGCAAGGTGGCGGGTGCAGCATCCAAAATCGGCGGCGGCGCTTTGAGCACGGTGAAGGGAGCTTTGAATGTCGGCGGTGCAGGGCTGAACGTACTGGGTACGACGGTAGGCCCAGTGGCCGCAAAACTGGGCGGCGGTTTTATGTCGCTGCTTGGCACATTCGGCCCCGTTATTACCGGTATCGGTACGATCGTTGCGGCGGTTTCACTGCTGGGAGATCACTTCGAGGACATCCGCAACATCGTCGGAACAGTATTTGGCGAAGGCGGGCTTGCCGTCTTTGACAAATTCACCGGAAAGATAGCGGGTATCGGCGACACCGTGAAGCAGGTGTTCGGGCAACTCACCACCCCGGAGGGCTTGCAGAGCATCCAGGAAAAGCTATCCGGCTTCAGTATCGGAGGGCTAAATCTGGGTGACGTGTTCGGAGCTATGACCCCTGCCATCCAGACGGTTATGCCGTTGATTGAATCGTTCGCCGGTGTGTTCTCTCAGATTGTAGATCTGGGAGTAAACCACATCAAGCCGGTGCTGACTGAGATCTTCGGCTTTATCGTGAATGAAGGCATTCCGGCGGTCATGCCGCTGCTGTCTACGGTGGTAAGCCTGGTAGGCACCACACTGGTCAACGCCATCAAGGTGGCGGTGGATCTGGTGGGTAAGGTGCTTCCTGTGGTAGAGCCTGTGATTCTGGGCATCATCGGCTTCCTGAAGCAGGTTGCAACCATCGGCGTGAAAGCGGTCAACTTCATCATTGGGGCGCTGAACAAAATTCAGCTCACAATACCGGAAACGCTGTTCGGCATTCCGGTTCCGGTGATCGGCGGTAAGTCGTTCGGATTCAACCTGTCACCCGTGTCTGTCCCGGCATTTGCAAACGGCGGCATGACGCAGGGACCGTCTATTGCTGGTGAGGCTGGCCCGGAAGCCGTTATCAGCTTCCGGCGCGGCGTTCGTGAAAAGAACATTGATACCTGGCTGACCGCTGGTAAGCTGCTGGGCGTTGGTCTGGGTGATCTGCTGGGGTTGCCCGGCAGAAAGCCGAAGATGTTCGCGGACGGTGGTTTTACAGAAGAAGATTCTAACCTGATCGACTTCAACAGAGCACGTCGCCAGCAGTATTACAACCAGGTGGCTCAAAGTTTTGACACTATGGTTCAGCCTGTTGCAGCGGCATTGGTACTGGGGTCCGACGCTGGTGTGGCGTTCAGCCGTATCACGGAGATCGCCAACTATGCAGTAGATGGGCTGGAAACTCTGGCGGCAATGCCGACACCTACCGTGTCGGATGACCAGGGCAAAGCCCAACAGCTGCTGAACACCGGAATCGGGAAAGTGATTGCTGGTGCCAAGTCTGTTCTTGCAAACGAAAATACTCAGAAGGCAATCCGGTTTATCCGGGGAGCAGATGCGGAAAAGGCAAAGCTGGAATACGCTGCAAACCCGGACAACTACGATCTGAGCAATGTCAATTTCTTTCCGACGGCTGGCAACAGTGAACTGACAAGGCAAAATCTGTCGATGCTGGCAGACCTTCAGAACTACCAGCAGGAAGTGGAGCTGAAGCCCATCGGCGGGAGCGAAGATGCTTCTGGTGGCAGCACCGGGAACCAGCGCGGTGGATCGAGCAACAGCTACCAGCGTACCTATACGAGTTCCAGCGGAAACACATATGTTTATGCACCAAACTTCACCATCTACGGCAGCATGAATGCCGAAGATCTACGTTCCATTATGGACGAAGGTTACGAGAAGTTCTGCGAGTATGTGGAACGGTACGAACGCGAAAAGAGGCGCACGCAGTATGGCACTTGATTACACCACAAAGTCCGGTGACACCTGGGATCTGATTGCCCTGAACGTGTACGGAAGCGAGCTGAAAGCCGATTGGCTGATGCAGAACAACCCCAGATATATCCATATCGTCCGGTTCGATTCCGGCACGGTGCTGTCAACACCAGCTCTGCCGGCTGAAAAGAGCGGAGACCTTCCGCCCTGGAAGGCAGGTGCATGATGGTACTGACAGCAGCGAGACCCAAAGGAAGGCAGGCTGCGGTTCTTCTGACCTACGAGAAAACCGATATTTCGGAAGAAATCGCACCTGATCTGGAAAGTTTCAAGTACACGGATGTGGCTGAATCCAAAAGCGACAGTGTGAGCATTACAGTCAATGCCAAAGCTGCCAAATGGAAAAATGACTGGATGCCGGAAAAGGGCGTGAAGCTCTACCCGGCTATTGTTGTAAAGGACTGGAATATCGGGGGCATTGAGAGCGGCTACAGAGATTACAGCGCCGAGTGCGGGGCATTCGTGCTGGATGATCTTAGTTTTGCCGGTGCACCTGATTCGCTGACGATGGGCGGCGTGGCAAAGCCGAACGACACCAGCTTCAGCGAGAGAAACCGGACCTTTACATGGAAGAACACCAGCGTAAAGAAAATCGCTGAAACCATTGCAGGCCGTTACAAATTGGAGCTGAAGTTTGAGGGAGACGACCACGGCATTGATGCAAAGGAACAGGACGGAACAGATAGTGCCTTTCTGCAAGATCTGTGCAGCACCTATGCACTGGTTATCAAAGTCTACACTTCAAAGCTCTGGGTGTACGACCGGGAAAAGTACAAGGCGAAAGATCCTGTATGGACGGTATATGAGAGCCGGCCCGTTGGAAATCCGACGGCCCTGTGCGTAGAGCCGGGAAGTTTCAAGTGGAACACAAAGCTGACTGGAACATACACGGGCGGCCTTTATACCTACACCAACAAACAGAAAAAAATCAATATCAACGTCAAGGTGGGCACGGACGAACGCCAGCTTAAACTTACTGGAAAGGTAAGCAGCGAGGCAGACGCAAAAGCCCGCCTGATAGCGGCCATCAAGAATGCCAACCACGGAGCAACCCAGATCAGTTTTACGATGCTGGGCTATCCGGCCGGCGCTTCGGCGCAGTGCTTTAACCTAGTTGGCTATGGAAAGATGGACGGAAAGTATTTCGTTGATCAGATGGAACACAGCATATCTCCATCCAGCGGCTACAAAACACAGGTCAAGGCCAGCAAAGTGGAAAAGGAGGATTTCGCATGAGCAGTGAAGTGAGATTCGGCAATGTGAGTTCTATCGACTATGAGGCTGGAAAGTGCGAAGTTACTTACCCAGACAGGGACGACACCGTTACGGAAATGGTGCCGTTTCTGTCCAATGGCGAGTACCAGACACCGGAAGTTGATGATCTTGTGCTTGTCCTGCATCCAGGAGAAAGCCCGGAGGATGCTGTTGTGGTGGGCACCGTCTGGAATGAAAAGAATAAACCACCCGAAGGAAAGGAAAAAGTCTACCGAAAGGACTATGCCAACTCGCGGGGAAAGGCATATCGGAAGTTTGATGCAGATGCCAAAGAACTGACCGACTATGCGGACGGAAAGAAAATCCTGAAGGCAAAAAGTCTTGAGATCCAGGTAGGCGGTGCAACCGTGACCATCAGCGAGGGCGGAGAAATCAAGGTGACATCCCCGGCGGGGATCACGCTTGCAGCATCCGGCGAATTGAAAATGACGGCATCGACCATCAATGCGACCGCTGGAACAGTGAACATCCAGGGCGGAGGTGGCGATGTTGTTGTGTCCGGTAAGTCGCTGGTATCGCATACACACACCGGAAACCTTGGCAAGAAAACATCCGCACCCCTGTAAGGAGGTTTTGGAATGTATGTTGGAATTTTCGGCGATGTGATTTTCTCCGTGGGACACCTGCGTGTGCTCACCCCGTCGAACTTCAAGGGAACGACCGGAGCAAACTGGGCGGAACATGAAGTGCTTGGAGGGAAAGCGCGGGCAGAGTATTTATCACCGAAACTGAGGGAGTACACCTTTGATATTCTTCTGGATGCAGCACTCGGCGTGAACCCTCGCAAGATGCTGAACCGTCTGACAGAAATGTCAGAGAACGGAGAGATTCATTACCTGATTATCGGGTTTGCACCGGTATCGCAAAACAAGTTCCGGGTCACTGAAATAAGCGACAGCTGGGATTCGGTGATAAAACACGGGCTTTTGATGCAGTGCAAGGTGAGCCTGACCATAAAGGAGTACATATGATCGACTTCAGCAGCACGGTGGTTGAGCTGTCCGGTGACAGCGAAAAACAAAAAGAAGTGCAGGACATTGCAAAGTGCCTTCGCACACTGTATTCCACACCAATCGGGAGCCAAGAGGGCGACAGAGAACTCGGAATCAATCCAAACATATTTGTCGATAAGCCACTTCCGGTGGCAAAGGGATTATATGTGGCTGAGGTAACAGAGAAAACCGCATCGTTTGAGCCGCGGGCAAGAGTGGTGCGGGTGGACTGGCTGGACAGTGATGTGCTGCATGGCGTTGTAATTCCAAAGGTGGTGTACGAGCTTGTCTAAAATAAAAGAGTTTGAGAACATCCCGGACATCGACATTGAAGGCGAAGAAACGCTGGAAGAAGCTGTGGCCGATTGCAAGGCACTGTTTGGCAAGTACAACAAAGAACTTTTCAACGGTGAGGTATCGTTGGAACGGTGTTCTGAAGCACGGCTTGTCCTTCTGACACTGGCACATCGTTCGCATCACAACATGGAGTACAGCACGGCGTGTCTGAAAGCGGAACTGCTGCCTACGAGCACGGGGCAGAATTTGGACAACCTTGCTCCGCTTGTTGGAGTGGAACGCCTGGAAGCCGGAAAAGCCACGGCGGTTATTCGATTCACACTGTCTGCGCCGAGAACGAGTGCAACCGGAATCCCGGAAGGAACACAGGTGAGAACGGCAGACAAACGGTATTTCAAAACCGAAAAGTATGCGGAGATCTTACCCGGCGAACTGACCGTGGACGTAGTTGCCGTGGCGGATGAGGCAGGAAGCAACAGCGATGGGATTGCCGAAGGCGAAATCAATGTGCTGGTGGATCCTATCCCGTATGTGTCCGGGGCAAAAAGTGTTTCGGCAAGCACGGGCGGTACGGATACGGAAGGTGACGATTCATTTACCAGACGTATCAACTATGCACCTTCGATTTTCTCCGTGGCCGGTCCGGTGGATGCCTATGAATACTTTGCATCGAGCTGGCGGTCCGATGTGGCAGATACGAAGATCGTTTGCAAGGAAGGATACACGATCCACGTTTACTTTCTGATGACCGGAGGCAGAGTTCCGACAAGGGAAGAATGTACCGGAATGCAGGAATATTTCGACACGGTAAAGCGCCCGATGGGTGATCTGGTTCTTTGCCATGCGCCGGAAGAAATCCCGTATGACATCGAGCTTACTTACCATATTGCCTTGAGCAATGTCAAGAATGCATCGACGATTCAGGAAAATGTGGAAGCAGCTGTGAAGGAGTATGAAACCTGGCAGAGAAAAATCGGCCGGGACATCGAACCGGCGGAGCTGATTATGCGTGTACGGGAAGCTGGTGCGAAACGCCCACGTCTGTTGGCACCGGTCGAAACAACCGTCTCCGAAATTCAGGTGGCAAAGCTCCGAAGCTGCAAGGTGACATACGGAGGAATCGAAGATGATTGAACTCCACGAAGTCGGCCTAGTCGAAGGGCTACCGCCTGATGTTGCCAAAGAGCCATGGGTACAGATCCTTGATGCAGTTTTCAGGGAGCGGCGCAAGAAGGAACTGGAAGCTGCCGAACGCTTGAAAATCTACACGGATATTGACCGTGCAGATGAGGCGGTTCTGGATATTCTTGCGGTTCAGTTCCGCGTTGACTGGTACGACACCAGCTATCCGATTGAAACAAAGCGCAGGATCATCAAAACTGCGCTGGAAGTCCGTCGGTACTGCGGAACGGAGTGGGCAGTCCAAAAGGCGCTGTCCTCGATTTATCCGAATGTGAAGATAAGTGAATGGTATGACTACGGAGGAAGGCCGGGCTACTGGCGAATGAACGTAGACATTACCGATGATGGTGTCATTTACTACACACCGGAAGAAATTGAAAAGCGCCTTGGTTATGCCCGGCGCTGTACCGCTCACCTTGAGCACATCATCTACATCGTCGAACCGCATGAACGGTCGCCCGCTTATATCGCCGCCGCACCCTGCGGCATGGCGACATCCTGCACCGTAAAGGTCCCCGGTAGGATCAAGCCGCGGGAAATCGGCGCAAAGGCGTATGTTGCCGGTGCGGTCGGAAGATCGAAAATGCAGGTTGCCGTGGCGCTGCCCGGTGCCGTTGAAGCAAAGGCAGTGAAAGCACGAGCCTTTACGGCGGGCACCGTTGAACGGTCGCACACGGCGATAAACATTGTTATTGGAGGACAGACAACGTGAGTTGGGAAAAATCTAGCTACACCGCCGCCGGTGCCGCCCTGCTGTCGGAATCTCTCTCCGGTGGTGCGCTGGTAATCACCCGCGCTGTGAGCGGCACCGGTACGGCTGACGCAGACCTTTCGGAGGAAACCGGGGTAAGCGGCGAAACACATGACCTGAAATTGCTGGACATCGAAACCGTTGAAAGCGGCGGTGAGACGGCTCGGCGGGTAAAAATCCAGATCACCGGTGCGGATGAAACGTACATCATGCAT
>OMCS01001380.1_pt1 | contig 10980 bp, 10 predicted proteins | sample 1674241 | NCBI WGS metagenome assembly OMCS01 (sample SAMEA103958153, study PRJEB25191) | human gut metagenome
GCATTGCTGTTGCTGAGGCTCGCAAGCTGCACATCCCCATCGTGGCTATCGTTGATACCAACTGCAACCCCGATGAGATCGACTACGTGATCCCCGGCAACGACGACGCAATCCGCGCTGTCAAGCTGATCGCTGGCGCTATGGCTGACGCTGTGCTGGAAGGCAAGCAGGGCAACCAGGAGGCCGCTCCCGCCGAGGATGCAGCAAACGCCTGATTTCCCATTCCGCAACCAATCAAATAACGTGTAAGGGAGAAAACAAAAATGGCTATTTCTGCAAAGGACGTTATGGAACTGCGCAAGCAGACCGACTGCGGCATGATGGAGTGCAAGAAGGCTCTGACCGAGGCTGACGGCAACTTCGAGAAGGCAATCGAGATCCTGCGTGAGCGTGGTCTGGCTACCGCTGCAAAGAAGGCAAGCCGTACTGCTGCTGAGGGCATGGTCTACGCGGAGTACTGCCCGCAGTGCAAGGTCGGCGTCGTCATCGAAGTCAACGCTGAGACCGACTTCGTCGCCAAGAACGACAAGTTCGTTGCTTTCGTCAAGGAGGCAACTCAGGTCATCATGAAGCAGAACCCTGCTGACGTTGAGGCTCTGATGGCTTGCAAGACCGAGTCCGGCGAGACCGTGGACGAGGCTCTGAAGAACCTGATCCTCGTCATCAAGGAGAACATCAAGGTTCGCCGTTTCGTCCGTTACGAGGGCGTCTGCTCTGCTTACGTCCACGGCGGCGGCACCCACGGCATTCTGGTCAACTTTGAGACCACCAACGACATCGACGCAAAGGACGAGTTCGTTGCTTACGGCAAGGACATCGCTATGCAGGTCGCAGCTGCTAACCCCAGCTATGTCGATGAGGCTTCCGTTCCCGCCGAGGTCGTGGCCAAGGAGAAGGAGATCATGCTCGCTCAGATGGCTGGCGATCCGAAGAACGCTAACAAGCCGGAAGCAGTCAAGCAGAAGATGATCGAGGGCAAGATCAAGAAGTTCTTCAAGGAGAACTGCTTGGTCGATCAGGAGTTCGTCAAGGACGGCGACCTGTCTGTTGCTCAGTACACCGCTAAGGTCGCAAAGGATCTGGGCGGCGACATCAAGATCGTCAAGTTCACTCGTTTCCAGAAGGGCGAGGGCCTTGAGAAGCGTGCTGACGATTTCGCTGCTGAAGTCGCAAGCATGGTGAAGTAATTCAGTTTCTCTGAATGAAATGAGAGCTGTGATCCCTGTAACAGGGCGTCACAGCTCTTTTTGTTTGTGTTTGAACGGGAAATGTGTTATCATAGGAACAATTACAATGAAGAGAAAGCTGGAAGTGAAGAATCTCAACCAGCCGCTGTACCGAAAAAAGGAAGGCGGCATCTGACAGGAGATGTTACGATGAAAACACAGAAACTTGAGATCGGCGGTATTCCTGCTTTGCTGTACGGGGAAGAAAGCCGAAAAGTATATCTCTATGTCCATGGCAAAATGGGATGCAAAGAGGAAGCCCTTGCATTTGCAGAGCAGGCCTGCCCGGCAGGTTATCAGGTGCTGGCCATCGACCTGCCCGAACATGGCGAGCGGAAGAACGGCCCGGAACGGCTCCTGCCATGGGTAGTCGTTCCGGAGCTGCAATTTATGGATCAGTATGCAAGAGTGCACTGGCGGCAGGTCTCACTGCGGGCCACGAGCATCGGTGCGTGGTTTTCCATGCTGGCGTTACAGGAGAAGGCACTGCGCCGTGCGCTCTTCGTTTCGCCCATCGTGGATATGGAAGACCTCATCGGCAGGATGATGCAGCAGGCCAACGTGACCGAAGAACAGCTGAAGGCGGCAGGGGAGATCCCCACAACTTTCGGGGAGACGCTTTCGTGGCCGTATCTCTGCTGGGTGCGGGAGCATCCGCTCCGCTGGCGCACCCCCACGCAGGTGCTCTATGGTGAAGCTGACGAGCTGACTTCCTATGCCGTGCTTGACCGCTTCAAGCGCGCGACCGGGGCTCAGCTGACCCTTCTGGCCGACGGGGAACACTGGTTCCACACCGAGACGCAGCTGGCCGTGCTGCAGGTCTGGGAAGGTGCGCATCTCTGAAGCGCAGAAAAACAGAGATCCCCGCTGACGGGTTCGATGACGTCAGCGGGGATCTCTTTCTGTTTTTACGAACGAATCGTGAAAACCGCAGTTGTTTTTAGACCTTTGCTTCGCTGTTGTGCTCAGCCTTTTTGTAAGCAGAGAAGGAGTGGAACACAATGTTCAGACCCAGAACGATCAGCAGGACTGCGAGGATCAGCTGCAGACCGTTGGCGATGAACACAGCGCCCCAAGTGGTCTCACCAGCAGGGATGCCCACCGAAGCGGCTGCGCTGATGGCCTTGATCATGGCGATCAGACGCTGGACCAGAGCGGTGAAGGTGACGCACAGCATGATGACCAGCGGGGGGAAGAGCATCTTGTTGTTGCGGCCGGTGACCTTCAGGAAGACGCACAGGGTAGCCAGAACCAGAGCGCTCAGCAGCTGGTTGGCGGAACCGAACAGGGGCCAGATGTTGGCGTAGCCGATCTTGGTCAGGATGAAGCCGAACACCAGCGTGATGAAGGTGGAGAAATAGACGTTGCAGAACAGCTTGCGCCAACCCTCCGCATGCTCCATGTCATCGACGCTGAACAGTTCCTGAAAGCTCATGCGGCCGATGCGGGCCACGGCATCCAGACTGGTCAGAGCCAGAGCAGAAACGCACATGGTCATGAAAACGGTAGCAGCGTAGGCGGGAATGCCGAACATCTCAAAGAAACCGGCAACGCCGCGGCTGAAGATCTGGAACGGAGTGCCTGCAGCAGGGGTGCCGTCCGCAGCGGCAGCAGCACCTGCAACGCACAGGGCCAGAACAGCCAGCAGACTTTCGAGGATCATGGCGCCGTAGCCGACCTTCAGCATATCCTTTTCGTTCTCAACAGTCTTGGAAGAAGTACCGGAAGAAACAAGGCTATGGAAACCGGAAACCGCACCACAGGCAACGGTGACGAACAGGATGGGGAACATGGTGCCCAGTTTCTCATTGGTGAAACCAGTGAAGACGGGCAGATTCATGGTGGGATGTGCGACCAGCAGACCGACCACGGCACCTGCGATCATGGCCACGAACATGAAGGTGGTCATGTGGTCACGGGGCTGCTTCAGCAGCCACATGGGCAGGACGGCTGCAAAGAAGATGTAGATGAAGGTGATGTAGCTCCATGCAGCCTTGCCCAAGATGATGGGGAAGTTTGCACCGATCACGAAGGACAGAACGATGAAGACGATGCTGATGACGCTCTCCTTCCAGCCGGAGAAGCTGAACTTCTTCTGGATCAGGCCGAAGACGACAGCGAACACCATGAACATGATGGAGACCATGCCGGCAGCGCCGTTGGTCTGTGCGGCCTCCACCAGAGCACCATCGGCGCCAAAGGCATTGAAGGTGCCGGCGACCATGTCAGCAAATGCTGCGATGACGATGCCGCAGAACAGCCAGCAGAACAGCAGGAACAGCTTGCGGCCAGTCTTGCCGATGTACTTTTCAATCAGCATGCCCATGGACTTGCCGTCGTTCTTGACGGAAGCATACAGAGCGCCGAAGTCGGTCACAGCGCCAAAGAAGATGCCGCCGATCAGGACCCACAGCAGAACGGGCAGCCAGCCAAAAGCGGCAGCCTGAATGGCACCGGTGACAGGGCCGGCACCTGCGATGGAGCTGAACTGGTGGGCGAAAACGGTCCAGCCGTTCGTCGGGACATAATCGCGGCCATCCTCGTGGACGACTGCGGGGGTCTTAGCTTTGGGGTCGATGCCCCACTTGTTTGCCAGCCAGCGTCCGTAGAAGGTGTAAGCTCCCAACAGACACACGGCTGCGATCAAAACGATGACCAGCGTGTTCATTTCTTTTTACCTCTTTCCTTTCTTTTCGTAAGACAAAGAGGTCACGCCGTGGCATCTTTGCCCGAAAATTGTGTATACTTTATCGCCGATTTCATAATTTGTCAATATATTTGGAACAAGTTCAGTGGATGTGCCAATTCAATAAAAAAATCCGTAACAACTTTTAGGTGATTTTTGTTCACGTGTGAAACGAAGAAACTTTCACACGATGTCAAATGAAAAAGGCTCACTTTATAAAAACACTTGACTTTCACACTTTCAAGTGCTAAAGTAATAATACAAAATCATCGATCACCTTTATGACCCGGTACTTGCCGCAAAGGAGGCCGCTATGGCTGAGAGAAACCCCAGAAAGAACCCGATGACGGACGCATTGTTCGATGCGTTCCTGAGCCTTGAAACGCGGGAGGAGTGTTACAACTTTTTCGAGGATCTGTGCACCGTGAAAGAGATCTCCGACATGGCGCAGCGGCTGGAAGCAGCGAAGCTTCTGCTGGGCGGCAGCACCTACGACCAGATCGTGAAGAAGGTGGAGATCAGCACAGCCACCATCAGCCGCATCAACCGCTGCATCCAGTACGGCGCCGGCGGTTACCGCGATGTCATCGAGAAGCTTTCGGCCCAGAAGGACACCGAGCCGGAGAAGTGACAACGGCGGGGAAACGGGCATACAATGGGCTACACCTTATATGGAAAGGATGATCCCATTTATGGCTGATACCAACTGCACCTCTCTGGAATGCCCCGCACTGCCCCGCGTTACCCTCGATCAGGCGGTCATTGATCTGCTGGAGAGCATCGCGCTGCAGGAATCTGCCCTGAGCCACATCCTCTGCGCCGAGAGCCAGAAGATGAAAACGGCCATGGCGATGGAGGAAGTGGATCTGTGCAAGCTGCTGGAGATCAACGACTCCGCCACCAACATGGTCCATGCCGTCGCCAATCTGGAGCTTGTGCTCAAGGAGAAGCTGGAGTTTGTTTCCAACAACCTCTATTACCCCTCTGCTGAGAACTGCTCCGGCACCTCCACCGCGCAATAACGGCGGTTGCCCCTGCCTGTCCGCATCGTTTGCCGGGCAGGCTTTTTTATTTGTGGCGATTTCATGAACAATCTCGACAAAAGAGGGAAAAATGATTTGTCGGAATTGATGAAAACGGAAAACTGTGCTATACTATCCCGTGTATATGTGTGAAAGAGAGGGAAAAGCCTTGCAGCACTATGACGTGATCTTATTCGACGTGGACGGGACCCTGATCGATTCCGCCCCCGGCATCCTGAATACATTGGAAGAGGTCTTCCATAAAATGAATGTGGACATCACCGGCGTCGATCTTCGTCGCTACCTCGGCCCGCCGCTCCGCAAAAGCTTTGGCGAACACTTTTCTGACCCGGAGAAGATCGAGAAGGCTACCGAGCTTTACCGTGCGAGCTACGCGGCAAAGGGCAGCCATGAAGGCAATGCCTACCCCGGAGCCGCTGAAATGCTCCGCCGCCTGAAGGAAGCGGGCTATGTGCTCTGTACCGCCACCTCCAAGCCCACCAAGGTCGTGACCCCCATCCTCGAAGAGCAGGGGCTGGCTCCCTATTTTGATTTCATCGGCGGCGCGTCCATGGACGAGAGCCGCGATACCAAGACGGAGGTCGTCCGCTATGTGCTGGAGCAGCCCTGTGCCAAGGGCAAGCGGGTGCTGATGGTCGGTGACCGCAATGACGATATGCGCGGCGCGGCGGACTGCCATCTGGATGCGGCCGCAGCGCTGTACGGCTACGGCAGCCGGGAAGAGCTGGAGCCCTTCCACCCGGTCTTCTACGCCGAAAGCTGCGCCGCCCTTGCGGACGCGCTTCTGAACGTCTGACCTGACAACGAATCAACGATAAGGTGAATCATATGAATCCTAGGACACAATCGGACAAGCAATCCATGACTCCTTTGCAGCGGCAGGCGGTTCTGGTCTGCGTCGTATGCGCGCTGGCGGCTCTGCTGACCATCGGCATCACCCTGACCCTGCTCAAGCGGGGCAAAGGGGAGACCCCGGCTGTCCCCGATGCGGACTCCGTGACGACAGACGCTTCGGCGGAGAGCAATGGTCTGGCCGACCATTACCAGATCGACAACACCTCCTCCGCCCTGCTGACCGAGACGGCCGACGCGGGCCAGTCCTATCAGGACGAAACTCTTTTTCTCGGCGATTCCAACACCGTCCGCCTCTACAACAACGGCTTGATCTCCCTGCAGCAGTTTTGCGCCAAGGAGGGCATCGGCACGCAGGTGGCGCTGCACGAAGGGATCGTCACCTTTAAGAAGGACAGCAATTCCTACACCATCGCACAGGCTGTCGCCATGATGAAGCCCCGCCGCGTGGTCATCACCCTCGGCACCAACGATACCGGCATGGAAGTGGCTGACTTCATCAGCAACTACACCGCGCTGGTACAGGCTATCCGGGAAAGCTACCCGTACACCGACATCATCGTCAACACCATCCCGCCCATCCCGGCGGATCACTCAACCTATCCCCACATGGATCAGGCCAAGATTGACGATATGAACATGGCTCTGCTCAGCATGTGTGAGCAGCTGGGCCTCAAGTTCCTGAACACCGCCGAGACCCTCAAGGGGGACGACGGCTATGGCAAAGCAGATTATTACACCAGTGGTGACATCCATCTGAAGAGCGCCGGGCTCAAGGCTGCGCTGAATTATCTGCGCACCCACGCCTGCGAGACCACCGACAACCGCCCGGATACCAACAACATTCCGATCCGCACGCTGGAATATGTCTCGAACCCCAGCTCTGCGGTTCAGGCCCCCAGCTCGGAAGCCGCCAGCGAGAGCACCAGCAGCTCGGTCGAGGCGGTCCACTATGAAGCCCGCTATCAGGTCGATAAGAACGGCGGCGGCACGCTGGCTTCCGGGAACGAATCCGGCAAGACTTCGTTGAGCTATAGCATCACCGATGCAAGCCAGACCGTCAGTGTGACGGCTGTGCCCGCCGAAGGGCATGTCTTCGTCAAGTGGAGCGACGGCGTGACCAGCAAGACCCGCACGGACACGAAGTTCAAGCAGAACCTCGATGTGACCGCCGTCTTCGCCGCCGTGTCGGTGGAGATCAGCAGCGAGGGCAAGGGCCTGTTCGGCGGCTCCTATATCTTCCACGCAAAAATCAGCGGCAAGTACGCCAGCAGCGATACGATCCGCTGGTACGCCAACGGCGAGGAAGTTAAGGGCGCTGCCGGCCAAACGACCGTCACCGTCCCGGCATCCTCTGTTGCAAAAGGCAGTTATAAGGTCTACGCTGTGGTCACTTACAACGACTGCAAAGTGAGCAGCAACACCCTGACGCTGACTGTCAGCGGCGAGGCTGCCTCCAGCAGTTCGTCCCATTCGAGCGCGTCGAGCAGCTCTTCTTCCGGAGCAAGCTCCGGCAGTACATCCAGCAGCTCCGGCAATTCGGAGGAAAAGCCCGCGTCCTCGTCCAGCTCTTCCCACAGCACCGCCGAAAGCGCTTCCAGCAGCTTGGAGCATTCTTCCAGTTCGGCGTCCAGCGCATCGGAGTCCAAGAGCGAATCCAAGGCCGAGTCGGCCAGTGAATCCAAGAGCGAAGAAACCGCTTCTTCCCACAGCGAGTCCAAGGCGGAAAGCGAGAGCAAGGCCGAGAACGACCTGCCCGCTTCGAGCACTGCCGAAAACACGGAAACCGAAGGCTCTGCCAGCCGCTGACCTTTTTGCGCTCCGCTGCATAAGCTGGGCAGAAGGGAGCGTGAGCGGATGTTTTGTGAAGAGATCCGTGTTCCGGGCCTTCCCGGAGAAGAGAATGTGACCGACGGCAGCGTGGACTGGTACGAGATGGACTGGGAAAATGTGGACAACGGCGTTTTGGAATCCGAAATGTCGAAGTGCCCGGAAAATCCCTGCTCCGATCCCGATACTTCCCGCTGTGAGGACAACCGTCCGGAACAAACCGACGATGAAACGTATGAAGTAGTCGAGGAATAAGGCGAAGCCAGCTCTGCCGGGGCGGGGCTGGCTTCTCGCTGTTCCTGAAGCTTTGAAAAAATGGCTCCGGTAAGGGGACAAGGTCCCCTGAAAAACAATCGATAAGAGGGGAAACCGATCTATGGCAAAATATTATTGCATCCTGTTCGATGCAGACAATACCCTGCTTGATTTCGACGCCGCGGAGAGCAAGGCGCTGGCGGACACGCTCCGCAATTACGGCATTGAGCCGGACGCCGAAACTGTCCAGACCTACCGCACCATCAACGAAGAACTGTGGCGTCAGTTGGAAAAAGGCCAGCTCCGCCGCGACAAGCTGATGGCCGAGCGCTTCACCCGCTTTTTGAAAGCGGTCGATGCTGCGGGCAATGGGGCGGAGATGAATAAGTTCTATCTCGACCAGCTCTCTACCCACCCCGACCTCGCTGCCCCCAATGTGCTGGACGTGCTGAAGGAACTCTCCGAGGTGGCGACGCTGGCCGTCGTGACCAATGGCTTTGACCGGGTGCAGTCCCGCCGGGTGGCGGAATCCGGCATGAAGGACTTCATTGAGGAGGTCTTTGTCTCCGAAAAGCTGGACAGTGAAAAGCCGAACCGCAAGATCTTCGATGCGGCCCTCCGCTCGCTGGGCGTGGAGAACCGGGAGCATGTGCTGATGGTGGGCGACAGCCTGACCAGCGACATTCAGGGCGGCATCAACGCTGGGTTGGACACCTGCTGGTATAACCCGAACCACGCCGAAAATCCGGGCAAGGTCTGCCCGACGTATGAGATCTCGAACCTTGAAGAGCTGTACCCTCTGGTCATGGAGCCGGAGGAACTGGCCAACGTCGGGGTGAAGAACCGCCGCCATCAGCTGTAAGTTCCGGCGCTGTGCGGCAAGTGGCAACAAAAGATTGGATGAACAACAATGCTGATACATTTGGAAAAACTGGGCAAGAGCTTCGGTGAAAAGATCGTCCTGCACGACGTCACCGCCAGTGTCGAGCGGGAAGACCGCATCGGCATCGTCGGCCAGAACGGCGCGGGCAAAACGACCCTGCTGAAGATCCTGACCGGCGAATATACAGATTACGAGGGCGAGTTCAGCGTGACCCACGGCGTTACCCTCGGTTATCTGGAACAGAACGCAAAACTCGACCCTGCGCTGGATATCTACGGCGAGATGCGCTCCTGCTTTGCGCATGTGCTGGACGCCATGGCGCAGATGCAGATTCTGGAACGCCGGATGGCGGCCTCTCCGGAGGATGCTTCGCTGCTGGAACAGCACGATGCGCTCCAGAACATCATCGACGCAGCCGATGGGTACAATATGGACGTCAACATCAAAAAGGTGCTGTCCGGCATGGGCTTCCCTCAGGATACCTGGGAGAAGAACGTGGGCGTCCTCTCGGGCGGCGAGCTGACCCGGCTGCGGCTGGCAAAGCTGCTGCTCCAGAAGCCGGACGTCCTGATTCTGGACGAGCCCACCAACCACCTCGACTTTGCAACAATGGAGTGGCTGGAAAATTACCTCAAGGGGTATTCCGGCGCGGTCCTCGTCGTCAGTCATGACCGGTACTTCCTCGATAACGTTTGTACGAAGATCTGGGAAGTCTCGTTCCAGACCATGACGACTTACAAGGGCAACTTTTCGGCCTATCTGCCCCAGAAGGAAGCGGCCGATGCGCTGCGCCAGAAGCAGCACGACGCCGATGTGGCGCTGGCAGAGAAATTGCAGGATTACGTGGACCGCAACCTTGTGCGCGCTTCCACCACTAAAATGGCTCAGAGCCGCCGCAGACAGTTGGAAAAGTTGGAGATCACCGAAGCGCCCAAAGATGAGACGAATCAGCTCAAGTTCCGCTTCGAATACGACGTGGAGCCGTGGAACGAGCTGGTGCTGATGAAGAATCTGACCATCCGCATCGGGGAACGCACCCTGCTGGAACCCTTCACCTATACAGTCTGCCGCGGGCAGCGGCTGGTCATTGCGGGCCCCAACGGCGCGGGCAAATCTACCCTGATGCAGGTGCTGGACGGCAAGCGCCGCCCCTCCGGCGGTATGGTGCGGCTTGGCACCGGCGCCCGCCCCAGCATCTTTGCCCAGCAGCAGAACCGTTTGGGCCAAGGTCGGGTCATTGACGTCATCTGGAACAAATACCCCCGGATGACCGAGCTGGAAGTCCGCAGCCATCTGGCGAAGCTGGGTTTCCGGGGCGAAACGGTCTTCAAGCCCTGCGAAGCCCTGTCCGGCGGCGAGCTGGCCCGGCTGCGCTTTGCTGAGATCGTGTTGGAGCGGCCGAACCTGCTCTTCCTCGACGAGCCCACCAACCACTTGGATATCTATACCCGCGAGAACCTGACCGAGGCGCTGATGGCCTACACCGGCACCCTGCTGATGGTCACCCATGACCGCCACCTGATGAACAGCCTCGGCTGCCCGATCCTCTATTTGGAGAACGGCAAGGCGACGCTCTACCCCAGCTACGACGCTCTGATGGGCCGCAGTGCTCCTGCCGCCGCCCAGCCTGAAAAATCATCCGAGCCTGCCAAGGCCGGTTACGGCAAGGAGCAGCGCCGCCGCCGCGCCGAACTGCGTGCCAAGATCAAGGCCTGTGAGGACGAGATGGAGGCGTGCGGTGCCCGCGAGGTGGAACTGGACAACGAGATCAACTCGCCGGAAGTGTACAACGACCCGCAGCTTCTGCGGGAAAAGAGCGATGAACTTGCCGACCTGCGCTTCCATCAGGAAGAACTGTTCGCCGCATGGGAAAAGGCCATGGAGGAACAGGAGCAGTACGAGCAGGGAGCCGCAGAAGAATAACGACCAAAGGAGCAGCCAACATGCCAAAGAACCGCCGCAATGACTCCAAGACCCACAGCATCGCCCTTTCCGGGCTGCTGTTCGCGCTGGCGATGGCGCTCTCGTTCATCGAGGGCACCCTCGTCATCCCCGGCCTTTTGCCGGGCATGAAGCTGGGGCTGGCGAATATTGTGGTGATGTACGCCCTGTTTTTTATGGGGCCGAAGCAGGCGCTGGTGCTGGATGTCCTCAAGGCGCTGTTCGTCTTTCTGGTGTCCGGCTTCACGGCGGGCTTCCTCTCGC
>OMCS01001389.1_pt1 | contig 10926 bp, 10 predicted proteins | sample 1674241 | NCBI WGS metagenome assembly OMCS01 (sample SAMEA103958153, study PRJEB25191) | human gut metagenome
TATGAAGCATAGCGCAAGCGTGCCTGCGTACCATAAAGGCAAACCAACATGGCTTATTCATACTCTTTTGCATGTGCCCTCACACATCTCACAATTCTTACGCTGTGCAAGGGTAATAATTTACTCTACGTTTTTGAGGGCATCCTCCATCGGAATCTTCTTAATCTTACGGAACTGCAAGAGAGCAACCGCAAAATAACCAGCCATCATCAGCAAAAACAACTGTGGATATACAATCACCGGCACCGAGATTGAGATCCATCCATTGAAGGAGATCATAACCGCTTTCCAGATTACGGTCATAAATGCAGCAGCTAAGAACATTCCTGCAATAACCGATAAGATTACTACAAAGGTAGTAGACATTAAATACAAACTTGCAATCTCTCCATTTTCATAGCCTAAGATCTTAACCATAGAGATAGAATTGGCATTCTTTTCCAGAATCACTTTCGTTAACAGATAGATTAACATTGCAGCCAGCACTAATGCAAAATACTTAACCATCTCAAACATGGAACCCATTGAAACATCCATCTGACGTGTAAACTTGGTAAGGTCATCTTCTGTTATACAGGAAGAAATGTACTTTTCATCAATGTCCGTTAATTTTTCATTTGAAAAATACCCCGTAAAATACTCTGATTGTTTTGCGGATGCGAATTGTTTCAGGAACAATGCAGGATCCGATAATAAATTCTCCATATACGAGGTATCCGGATCAAATGTCCGGATATATTGATCATATGACATAAACACCGCAAGTCCATTCGGATAATAAATAATATCCTTTACCTCAAATGAATACACCTCATTTCCATATGGTTCATATAATTGGATTGTATCCCCTTTTTTTACTCCGTATTTCTGTGCGATTCCATCTGCGATCATTACCCCGTCATCCGGCATCTTCTCATCAAAATACCGGCTATGATCTACGATTCCATATACACTGACATCCTCATTTCTTGTCTGTGCATGATAAGATAATCCCGTCAGACAATATTTCTCCGCATCCGGATTCTCCGTCTCAACCTGTGCACTCAAAACATATTGATACTTAGAAACCATATTATCAATAATGATTGCTTGATAATCTTTAATCAAAGGTCCCATCATTAAGCCAAATACCATAAGAACATCTGCAAAAAGGATTCCAAGAAACAGCGTCACATAATTAGAACGATTCTGTAAAATGATCCGGATCCGGAAACGGCTGAAAAACTTAATGTGCGGCAGACGTATTGCCTTCTTTTTCTTATTTTTCGTCAGATCTCTCCTGATAAATTGCAACGGCGATAACTGCAATCTCTGGATCAATACATATCCATTGGTTGCAATCATGATCAGCAACGGGTATACCGTAGTCAAAACAAACGCATCCGCATTCCAGATTGTTACATAAGTAGGCAAGCTGTAGCTGCCATAATACATTCCTGCCACTACATCTTTGAATGCCGTATATCCCAGAATATTTCCCACTATTGCAGCAAGCAAAGAAACAAGTACCGGCATTGTAATATAATGGACAAACAATTCTTTTTTCGTATATCCGGATGCCCGTAACGTTCCAATTACTGCAGCTTCTTTCGTAATCGTGTGTTTGATCGTTACTGAAAATACAAATGCCATGATCACAATAATAATGTACAGCAGTACGATCATCATCTGACGATCGCCACCCATGTCATCACCGGTAAAATGAATTGCCTGGTTAGCATATTGAGGCAGATAGTCTTCAATCGTCAAACTGGAATGCATTGCCTGCTTTGCGAGAAGTTCCATAAAATCATCCGACCATTCGCTTTCCTGTTTGTCATTTTCCGGTCTTTGATCATATCTCCATGCATATGTATAATGTATATTATCATCCGGCAGATTGCGAAATTCTTTTGAACTTACACAAGCCACACCAAACTTGACCGCATCAAACATAGTGTCATTATTATCCGAAAACAGCGCACTATAATCCGACAAAGCAACAAGCCCGGTGACCGTCATGTTCTGTTCACCAACCTGAATGGAATCACCAACCTCCAGGCCATTATTATCCGCAAACATACGATCCAATCCAATCTCATTTTCTTTTTCCGGCAAACAGCCTTCCATCACACATATTTTATTAATATCTGTTCTGTTTTCATAGATTCGGATGGTAAGTCCACTCTTCTTCTCCTGTTCCACAGCACAATCCATATCCTTATAATGCAACGGATAAATGGCTTTATTACCGTCCTCCAATTTATCAATCAGGGAAGACTTCAATTCATCCTGCATTTCAAAATGTCCGTCTTCAATCTGATATTTTTCAAAGCTCTCATCATATGCCTGAATCATACTGTCTCCGGCAACCAGAAAACCGGATACAAATCCGATTGTAACTGCCATAAAAAGAAAGATTACAAGATATTTACCAAATTCACTTACCAATTCCCGCAACAGGCGTTTTCTTAATGGATTCTTCATACTGCCACCGCCTTACCAATCTAATTCCATGGCAGAAATCTTTACATCATTATGAAAATCCTTCCGGATCTGACCATCTCTTAATTTGATCACCCGGTCTGCCATATTCTTGATTGCGTCATTATGCGTAACCATGATTACCGTGTTGCCATACTTCTGATTGACATCCTCGATCAATTTAAGGATCTCTTTCGAAGTATTATAATCCAATGCTCCCGTCGGTTCATCACAAAGAAGAATGTCAGGATTCTTCACAATAGCACGTCCAATCGAGGTACGCTGCTGCTGTCCTCCTGACAACTGGTTTGGCAGCTTATGCCGATGTTCATATAAACCTAAGGTCTTAAGCAGATCATCAATATCTAATGGCTTTTCGCTCAAATACGCTCCTACTTCAATATTCTCCTTCACATTCAGATTTGGAATCAGATTATACATCTGAAACACATATCCTAAGTGCTTTCTACGGTAACGAGTCAACACTTTTTCACTCATTTCTGCTGTCTTTTCTCCATTGATTGCTACATAACCGCTATCACAGGTATCAATTCCACCTATAATATTCAATAAAGTAGATTTTCCGGAACCGGATGGTCCTAATAAGACACAAATTTCTCCCCGTTCAACTCCGAAAGATACGCCACGCAGTACCTCTGTCTTATTCTCTCCACTTCCATAACTCTTTTTCAACTCCTGTATCTGTAAAAACATCACTTCTTCCCCTTTCATATATGAACATTTGCTCATATGATAATTCATTAAAATAATATTGTCAATAGTTAGTTTAATTACCCTATCCCTATTCTTTTGCAATCCTCTTTCTCTGATTACGATTTATATTACAAAAACGTTTGACCCCGGATGATAGCAGATAGAATGCAACAACAACGAAACCCCCTATGATTACTTCATTTGTCACGATAACCACATCCTTTCCAATTTGGTTAGTCTCGACTAACCTTTTATTATCATACTACGTCCGAACAAAAAAAGATACCTCATTATTGATAAACTCTATCAATAATGAGGTATCTTTCTATACTTTACATAATCCTATATTCTTTATAAAAGCGGACGCATACTCTTCAAGCCAATAATAAGCGTAGAGGTATTATGCAACAATGCTGATGTTGTAGGCTGTAATATTCCGCCTACCCCCAACAGGATTAAAGAGGTGTTAAATCCAACAATAATGCGGTAATTCTTATGAATCCGTTTTACCAGCGCATTACTTAATGCCTTCAATGTCACAATCTCATACAGATTATCTGCACCGATCGTCACATCTGCAATCTCTCTGGCAATCTCTGCTCCATCACTGATCGCAATTCCCACATCTGCTGCCGACAAAGCCGGAGAATCATTAATTCCATCACCGATCATGATCACCTTATGTCCTGCTGCTTTTTCCTGTTCAACAAATCGTGCTTTATCCTCCGGTAACACCTCGGAATAATATTGGTTGACACCAACTTTCTTTGCAATCACCTTAGCGGTACGCTCACTGTCTCCCGTCATCATAACTACATTGGTAACTCCAGCCTTACGCAGAGAATTTACCACTGCCGAAGCCTCTTCGCGTAAGGGATCTTCCACACAGATCACAGCTGCCAACATACCATCAATTGCAAGATATAGATGAGAACATGCTGTTGGCAACGATTCAAATTTATCCTGCATCCCTTTCGGCACTCTACAGTGTTCATCCTCTAATACAAAATGATAACTGCCGATCACAACACGCCGATCATTAATTGTACTGGATATTCCATGTGCTACAATATACTCCACTTTGGAATGCATTTCATCATGCTCTAACTGCTTTTCACACGCCGCATCCACTACTGCTTTCGCCATGGAATGTGGAAAATGCTCTTCCAGACATGCTGCAATCCGCAATAATTCATCCGGTTCTTGTCCATTAAATGATACAACATCCACAACTGTCGGCTGAGCTTTCGTCAAAGTTCCTGTCTTATCAAACACAATCGTATCTGCAGATGCCATTGCCTCTAAGAATTTACCGCCCTTTACCGTTATATTATGTAAACTAGCTTCCCGAATTGCCGATAGTACAGAGATTGGCATTGCCAGCTTCAAGGCACACGAAAAATCAACCATCAATACAGATAACGCCTTTGTTACATCTCTTGTGAAAAGATATGTCAGAATCGTGCCACCTAACATATAAGGAACCAACCGATCCGCAATGTGTTCTGCTTTACTTTCCATAGTTGACTTTAACTTTTCTGATTCTTCAATCATAGATACAATCCGTTCAAAGCGGCTGGAACCACCTGTCTTCTTCACACGGATTGTAATCTCACCTTCCTCCACAACCGTACCTGCATAGACATATCCATCGCGCTCTTTACGAACCGGAAGTGACTCACCTGTCAAAGACGCCTGGTTGATCATTGCTACTCCCTCGGTAACTTCCCCGTCAAACGGAACTACATTACCCATATGAATCACTACTTCATCCAATGCTTTTATCTCATTTGCCGGAACCAGTACTTCCCTGCCATCTACTTTCATCCATACCTTACTGACATTCAAAGACATACTTCTTGCCAGATCATCCACAGACTTTTTGTGTGTCCAATCTTCTAAGATCTCACCAATTCCTAACAAAAACATAACGGAGCCTGCTGTCTCCATATCACCCCGAAGCAACGATACCGTAATAGCCGTCGCATCTAACACCGGAACCTCCAGCTTACCTTTCAGTAATGTCTCAAATCCCATCTTAATATATTTTGCAGATCGAACGAATGTAATTCCGATCCGGATTGGCAATGGCACAAACAACTTGCTGCCATACCGAAGAACAACTTTATTCACAAGTTTTTCCTTATACTGTTCATTCAGTTCCCTTCCCGAATTTTCCAAGAAACTTTCCGGAACTTCTGCCTCTTCATAATGGAACTGTTGTAATTTTGTAATCAATTCCTGCCGTTCACCCACATATGTGATCGTCATATCCTGTGTTCTAGGTTCTACTTTAACAGCCGTTACATACGTCTGTGTCGAGAAATGATATTGAAGGGTATCGGCTTGTCGATAGGACATCCTTTTCTGTATAATATGAATTCGGATTCTTCCACGAATCTCATGTTTGACCACAAATTTCATACTGATTCCTTCTTTACTCTTCTGTAGTTTCCTCTGTGTTTTCTTCTTCCTCTTCTGTAATATCCTCTAACTCAGCTTCCTTTGCAGCTCTGTCCTCATTGATCTGCTGTGCTTCTGCATAGATATCCTCTGCATTTTCCTGAACCGTTGTTGCTGTCTTCATAACTAATTCCTTTGCACGCAAAACAGCTGCTGTACAATTGGTATATAACTTCTTTGCATCCTTACTCGAAAGAATCTTAATACCTGCCGTACCAAATAATACACCTGCTGCAAATATTCCTGTCTTTTTTCCATCAATCTTTTTTAACTTATCTAACATAATAAAAACCTCCTGTTGAAAAATTTGTTTACGGATTATAATACACCCTGTTTTTTGTATTTTCCAGCCCTTTCTTACTTAGTGATAATTCTTATCATTAAGCAGCTGTTTAACCGAGAGTACACACATACAAAAAGCGCCCAAATGTCACCTCCTGTTTTCGGACGGGTAACATTGGGCACCGTTTCCACTGATTAACAGTGTAATACTATATTTTATTATTCTGCACATTCACATGGCACAGCAACCACACTTCTTACCTTCTGCCCATCAACATACCCACAGGCAGTCAATCCGGACTGTATAATCTGATGCCATTTTGTAGCAGACAATTCTAACACAGTGTTATCATCTAATTCCACTTTACAGGCATTCTCCATGGTACAATCTCTTCCACAGGCAATCTTATACATGTTCTTTCTATTAATTGCGCCAATCTCTTCTAACGTATTAATCATGCGGTATACCGTTGCAGAACCGATTCTTTTATCCAGTTTGGACGCCTTGTAATAAATCTCTTTGCAGCAGGAGCACTCTTCATCCAAAATGATATCCAAAAGCATCAGACGCTGTTTCGTAATACGACATCCCCGCTCTCTCAATCGTTCAATGATGATCTCCTTTTGCATCTTTGTTCTCTGATACCCCTCAGAATCACATACTGTATTGTTTCTGTTTTGTGGCATTTATTTACTCCTTTATTGTTCCCATTCCATGCATACCTGCTATCCTAATGGCATCCTTTACATTTTGAACAGTCACCGCCGCACTGAATCGATTTCCCATTTTTCTTATCTTTCACCATGCTGTGGATGATTGCTGCAATAATCAAAAGTAAAATAATTCCTACAATAACTGTTCCCATATTAGATACCTCCTATCGTATCCAGACATTTCATGTCTATCTGCTATCTATTCTTTATCCTTATTCTGTCACAACTCTATTCGTAATCTTGCTCTCAACAGTCTTTGCCGGACGGAATAACATATAGAAGAAGAATACAATGATTGCAATTGCAACAACAGTCCAGATGCCAAATCCACACTCACCTGTAAACAATCCTGCAATACGATATACAACCAAAGATGCAAGGTAAGCAAGACCACACTGATATCCAATTGCTGCCCAGAACCATTTTGTATTATTCATCTCTCTCTTAATCGCACCCATTGCTGCGAAACATGGTGCACAGAGTAAATTGAAGATCATGAATGACATACCTACTGCTCCAACAGCTCCATTTGCTGCTTCAAATGCTGCACGCATGTTATCATATACCGTGCCGGAACCACCGATACTGTAAAGAATACCCATTGTACCAACAATGTTCTCTTTGGCAACTAATCCTGTAATAGAAGCAACTGTTGCCTGCCAGTTACCCCAGCCTTGTGGGATGAAGATCCATGCAATTGCATTACCAACCTTAGCAAGGATTGAACAATCCATCTGAGATTCCTCTAACATTCCAAATGCTCCATCTACCCATCCGAAGTAAGATAAGAACCAGATTACGATAGTAGAAAGCGTGATAATTGTACCTGCCTTCTTAATAAATGACCAGCCACGTTCCCACATACTGCGAAGCAAAGCACCGATTGTTGGCATATGGTATGCCGGCAACTCCATAACAAATGGAGCAGGATCTCCTGAGAATCCTTTTGTCTTCTTCAAGATAATACCAGAACAGATAACTGCTGCAATACCAATGAAGTAAGAACCGGTTGCGACCCATGGAGAACCACCGAATAACGCACCAGCGATCATTGCTACGAACGGTGTCTTAGCACCACAAGGAATAAATGTTGTTGTCATAATGGTCATCTTACGGTCTCTGTCATTCTCAATAGTACGGGAAGCCATAACACCAGGAACACCACATCCGGTACTTACCAGCATTGGAATAAAAGATTTACCGGAAAGGCCAAATCTTCTAAAGATACGATCCATAATGAATGCGATACGTGCCATATAACCACATGACTCCAAGAATGCAAGTAATAAGAACAATACCAACATCTGAGGCACAAAACCAAGTACCGCGCCAACACCGGCAACAATACCATCAATGATCAATCCCTCTAACCAGTCTGCGCAGCCGATTTTCTGAAGACCTGCATCAATTGCATCCGGAATAGACGGAACCCATACACCATACTCTGCCGGATCCGGCGCTTCACAATTATAATCCTTTTCTGTTACAATTGCACCTTTTAAATCTTTATAAGTTGCTGTTACATCCTCTGTTGCAAGTGTCTCTTCATCTTCTACAGAATATGTAGCTTCCGGATAATCAGCCGCAACCGTCTCTAACGTATCCAATGCCTTACTTGCTGCATCTGCATCATAATCATCTGACTCACTGTCAAGTGCATCTGCAATCTCTGCAACATCAACACCCTGTTCATCTAAGTAGGCAACGTATCCATTCACAACACCGCTTGCTTCATCATACTCATCTGCTTTTTCACTATAATCAGCAGAGCCGATTCCAAATAAATGGAAACCATCACCAAACAAATTATCATTCGTCCAGTTTGTTGCTGCAGCACCAACTGTTACCATTGCGATATAATAAACAAGGAACATTACTACTGCAAAGATCGGCAAAGCCAGAATACGGTTTGTTACAATCTTATCAATCTTATCAGAAGTTGTTAATTTCTTACCATTCGCTTTCTTTACACAGTCGCCGATAATAGATGAAATATACACATATCTTTCATTGGTGATAATACTTTCTGTATCATCATCCATTGCATCTTCTAACCGTTTGATCTCAGACGAAACATCCGGTGCATTCTTCATCTGTTCAATGATCTTCTCATCCTTCTCTAATAACTTAATCGCAAAGAAACGTCTCTGAGCTTCTTCTACATCTGTTAACTTATCTTCAACAGATTTGATTATATCCTCTACTTCTTTTGCAAATTCATGTACCGGCACAACCTGTTCGTTCTTCTTTGCCAGATCCACTGCCTTTGCTGCAGCTTTCTCGATTCCTGTTCCTTTCAAAGCGGAAATCTCAACAACTTCACAACCTAATTTCTTACTTAATTTGGCTGTATCAATCTTATCACCGGTCTTTTCCAATACATCGATCATATTGATCGCCATAATCACCGGAATACCAAGCTCCATAATCTGTGTAGAGAGATATAAGTTTCTCTCAATATTCGTACCGTCTACAATATTAATAATAGCATCCGGACGATCTGTAATCAAATAATTACGGGCAACGACTTCCTCTAACGTGTATGGAGACAAAGAATAGATACCCGGCAAATCCATGATCGTCACATCTTTATGACCTTTTAACTTACCTTCTTTCTTCTCTACCGTAACACCTGGCCAGTTACCTACAAACTGGTTAGAACCGGTCAGTGCATTAAATAATGTTGTTTTACCGCAGTTCGGATTACCTGCTAATGCAATTTTTACTGACATTTTCTTTCTCCTTTTTATTGCAGTTGATAGTTTCAACTATCTATAATTTGTTATCTCTATTCATTGTTAGTATATGCTAACCACCATGTAAAAAAATATGATTACTCTACCTCGATCATCTCAGCATCCGCCTTACGAAGAGATAATTCATATCCTCTTACAGTAACTTCTACCGGATCTCCAAGCGGTGCTACTTTTCTTACATAAATCTCAACACCTTTGGTAATACCCATATCCATGATTCTTCTCTTAACCGGACCGTCACCAGTTAATTTCTTAACTTTGACTGTCTCGCCGCATGCTACTTCTTTTAATGTTTTCATGCTAATTCTCCTTTTTCATTCATTTGAAACGATACATTATACCATGATGTGATTCGCCATATCCTTACCGATTGCTACCCGCGAATCCTTCACATTCACAATCATATTCCCGTTGATCTCTGAGATTACCGTAACTGTCCCGCCGGATACAAATCCGAGGTTCTCCAAAAACTGTCTGGTCTCTTCCCTGCCTCCAATTTTTTTAATTACGTTTTCTTCTCCTTCTCTCGCCATGGTTAACGGCATACAACCAACTCCTTCCATATGACACGTACTCCTTTGTATGAATATATGTTCCTTACTCATTTGTTAGTGTATGCTAACTTTCATTAGTTGTCAATAACTTTTTTCAATAAAATAATATTTCTTTCAAATTTTAGTAATATGTGTTACAATTACATTGTGTAATTAGGGATTTTTTCTATGTTAGGGATTTCATTTTCTGATAAATTGATGAATATATCCCTGACATTCTTTATATTATTAGGAGGTATAAATATGGCAACAAACGAATCATCCGAGAATTATCTAGAAACAATACTTCTTCTAAGCAGAACTTTACCTGTTGTACGTTCTGTTGATGTTGCAACCGAGTTAGGTTTCAAGAAATCAAGCGTCAGCATTGCAATGAAAAATCTTCGTGAAAAGGGGCATATTACCGTGACCGACGCCGGTTTTATCTATTTAACCGACAGTGGACGGGCCATTGCTGAAATGATCTACGAACGCCATGAATTTTTATCTAACTGGCTTTCCAGTCTGGGAGTAGATCCCGCCATCGCCGCAGAAGACGCCTGCCGCATGGAGCATGTGATCAGCGAGGAAAGTTTCAATGCAATTAAGAAGCATATTGTTTCTCATTCTTAAATCGAAAAAGCACCTTCATGAACCGACCCCCAGAAGTTAGACCAAAAAATCTAACTATTGGAGGTCGGTTTTCTTATGGCAAAATATAACTTTGAGCTTAAGAAAAAAATTGTTCTAGAGCATTTAAGTTTAGGTGTTGGTTCAAAAGCACTAGCAAAAAAATATAATGTTAAAAGTGCTAGACAGATTCAACAATGGATTCATAATTATAATGAGTTTGGCGAGGAAGGCTTAAAAAGAAGTAGACAGAAGAATAATTATTCTTTTGAATTCAAGCTTCATATGGTAGAATCTTATTTATCAAACGAGGTCTCATATGAGGAACTGGCATTATCAAATGGAATCACCAATTATACTATGATTAGTAG
>OMCS01001390.1_pt1 | contig 10913 bp, 10 predicted proteins | sample 1674241 | NCBI WGS metagenome assembly OMCS01 (sample SAMEA103958153, study PRJEB25191) | human gut metagenome
CGGCGGCGATGGCACCGGTGATGACGAAGGTCGCCACGGTGGTGCCCATGATCTTGCCGGCGCGCTTCATGCTCTTCATGTTGGCGATGGAGCCCGCGATGGACACGAACACCAGAGGCACCACCACGCAGAACATCATGTTGATGAACACGGTGCCGAAGGGCTTGAAGAATGCGACTGCTTTCGCAGGGGCCAGCCAGCCGAAAAGGGCACCCAGCACCATCGCGCCCAGCATTATGCCAAGGAAGATATAGTTCCTTGCAACTGCTTTCTTTTCCATTTGTTTTACTCCTCCTAACAGATTTTGGTTGATGTGGTTTGCTCTCTATGTAAAGCATATTGCTTACATACTTGTCCGAATCCCGGTTTTTGCGTCCCCCCGCCCCCTTCGGGGCGGGGAGCGCAAAGAAAAGGGGGGATAAGGGAAATCAGATAGTCAGTGCCTCGTCGGTGATCTCGCCCTTGCAGACGATATTGGTGGGGCCGGTGAGGTACAGGTCGGTGACGTGTCCCGCGCTGTCGCGCTCCACGTCGATGATCAGCGTGCCGCCGGTCATGTCCACCCGGACGCTCTTGCCGGAGACCTTGCCCAGCAGCGTCAGCACCGTCACCACAGAGCCGGTGCCCGTGCCGCAGGCGTAGGTAAAGTCCTCCACGCCGCGCTCATAGGTGCGCTCGTACACGTGGTCGGGGCCGATCAGCTCGTAGAAGTTCACATTGGCTCCCTTGGGGAAGTCCTTGTAGTGGCGGAGCTTCCGTCCCAGCTGGAACAGGGACGGGGTGTCGTATTCCTTCAAATTCTCGATGGGCACCGCCGCATGGGGGATGCCGGGGTCGCCCAGCTCCACGTAGGCGCAGTCGTAGGTAACGCCGTCCACCTCCGCCTTGCCGTCCAGACGCATATTGCAGGGGTCGTTGAGCCGGACGCGGTAGAGACGCTTGTCCACACGCCAGCCGGTGACAAGACCGGCGGTGGTCTCCACCTTCTGCACCTCCCCCGCCAGACCGTTCTCATAGCCGAAGCGGCAGATGCACCGTGCGCCGTTGCCGCACATCTCACCCATGGAGCCGTCGGAGTTAAAGAACAGCATCTTGTAGTCGCCGCCGTAGGTGGGATTCTTCACCACCATGAAGCCGTCCGCGCCGATGGACATATGACGCTCGCACACGGTACGGACGATCTCCGGCCATTTTTCGTCGGGGACAACGTTCTGCCGGTCGTCCACCACGATGAAGTCGTTGCCGGCACCGTTCATTTTCCAAAACTGCATGATGCGGTGTCCTCCTTTGTGTTAGTGTTTGTATTGTACCCCACCGGAGAGGGTATGTCAAATTTTTGTCACAGTCCTAATATTAGGACTATGCGTCCGGATTTTCGGACTTTTCCGGGGAAATGCCACGCCTCTCCCCTGCTCTCGCGGTAAAAAGCGCGCGTTTTAACGTTAAAACAAAACCTCCGGCTCAGCCGGAGGTTTTGTTTTTCTCCATACAGTTGTCGCAGCCTCCGGCGCAGCCGGAGCAGCCCACGCACTTGCCCTGCTTTTTGGCTTTGCGGGTGCTGCGGATGGCAAGCAGTCCGCACAGCACCACCAGCGCAAGGAGCAGCCAGTCCATCCACGTCATACCAGCAGCCCTCCTATCGCATAGGCAACAAACGCTGCCAGCCATGCCACACCGCATTGGAGCAGCACCACGCCCACGGTCTTGACCACGGAGCCAAGCTCACGCCGGATGGTGGCGACTGCCGCCACGCAGGGGGTATACAGCAGCGTGAACACAAGGAAGCTGATGGCACTGCGGGCGGTGAACAGCGAGGAGACGGCGGCACTGCCCAGCAGGACTTGCAGCGTACTGACCACGGATTCCTTGGCGATGAAGCCGGAGATCAGGGACGTGGCGCACCGCCAGTCGCCGAAGCCCAGCGGCGCAAAGAGCACTGCCAGCCACTGACCGATCAGTGCCAGCAGACTGTCCGCGCTGTCCGCGACCACGTTGAGGCGGGTGTCGAAGCTCTGGAGGAACCAGATGACCACCGTTGCCAGAAAGATCACGGTGAAGGCGCGCTGGAGGAAGTCCTTCGCCTTCTCCCACAGGAGAAGCCCCACGCTTTTCAGGGAGGGCAGGCGGTAGTTGGGCAGCTCCATAACGAAGGGCACGGGCTTGCCGCGAAAGACGGAGTTCTTCATCAGAAGTGCCGCCAGAACCCCCACGAGGATGCCCAGCACGTAGAGGGAGATCATCACCAGAGCCTTGTGGTCGGTGAAGAAGGCGGCGGTGAAGAAGCCGTAAATGGGGATCTTGGCGGAGCAGCTCATATAGGGCGTCAGCAGGATGGTCATTTTCCGGTCACGGTCGGAGGAGACGGTGCGGGTCGCCATAATGGCGGGCACCGAGCAGCCGAAGCCGATGAGCAGCGGGACGATGCTGCGTCCGGAAAGCCCGATCTTGCGGAGGAGCTTGTCCATGACGAACGCCACCCGCGCCATGTAGCCGGTGTCCTCTAAAATGGACAGGAAGAAGAACAGTGTGACGATGATGGGCAGGAACGACAGCACGCTGCCCACACCGGCGAAGATGCCGTCGATGATCAGGCTGTGCACCACCGGGTTGATGCCGTAGGCGGTGAGCGCGCCGTCCACACCGGCGGACACGTAGTCGATGCCGGACGCCAGCAGGTCGCTGAGACGCTGCCCGATGACGCTGAACGTCAGCCAGAAGATGAGCAGCATAACGCCGAAGAACACGGGGAGGGCGGTGTATTTGCCGGTGAGGATCCTGTCCAGTGCCACGCTGCGCTTATGCTCCCGGCTTTCGTGGCACTTGACCACCGCGTCGGCGGTGACCTTCTCGATGAAGGTATAGCGCATATCCGCAAGGGACGCGTTGCGATCCAGATCGTTCTCCGTCTCCAGCTGGACGATGATGTGCTCCAGCAGCTCCCGCTCGTTCTGATCCAGCACGAGGCGATCCGCCATGGTCTGGTCGCCCTCGATGAGCTTTGTGGCGCAAAAACGGGGCGGCAGTCCGAGACGCTCGGCGTGATCTTCGATGAGGTGGACGACGGCATGGACGCAGCGGTGCACCGGGGAGTCCGCCGCGCAGAAATCGTAGACCTTGGGCATAGTGCGGTTCCGCGCCGTCTGGATCGCCTGATCCATCAGCTCGGACACGCCCTCGCCCTTGGCGGCGGAGATGGGCACCACGGGGATGCCCAGATCCTCGGACAGCTTGTGGACGTCGATGGTGCCGCCGTTGGCGCGCACCTCGTCCATCATGTTCAGTGCCAGCACCATGGGGACGCGCAGCTCCAGCAGCTGAAGGGTCAGATAGAGGTTGCGCTCGATGTTGGTGGCGTCCACGATGTTGATAATGCCATCGGGCTTTTGGTTCAGAATGTAGTCGCGGGTGACGATCTCCTCCTGGGTGTACGTGCGGAGGGAGTAGATACCGGGGAGATCCACCACGGAGCAGTCCTTATGACCGCGCACCTCGCCGGACTTCTGATCCACGGTGACGCCGGGGAAGTTGCCCACGTGCTGGTTGGAGCCGGTGAGGGCGTTGAACAGCGTGGTCTTGCCGCAGTTCTGGTTGCCCGCCAATGCGAAGATCATGCGTCATCCCTCTTTTCCACGGTGATCTCGCGGGCGTCCTCCACCCGCAGCGTCAGCTCATAGCCCCGGACGCGTATCTCGATGGGGTCGCCCATGGGCGCGACCTTGCGGAGCGTGACGAGGGTGCGGGGCGTCAGCCCCATATCCAGCAGGCGGCAGCGGAGCGCGCCCTCGCCGCCTACGGCGGTGATGGCGGCGGTGTCGCCGATATGCAGTTCATTCAGTGTCATTTCGCTTACCTCTGATGTACTTGGTTTGCTATTTCCTATTTGGCTGGTACGATGGTAGCACGGTGCCCCTTTCCTGTCAAGAAGCGGAGGGCTTTTCTGTGGATTTTTGTAAAAAAACAGGGTCGCGGTGCGACCCTGTTTTTCCGTTGTTTCAGTTCTCGGCGTTGTAAAGTCCCACTGTGTCGTCCAGGGGGAGGGAGATGGTGACGGTCTGCGCCTCCGTGTGGGCACCCGCCTTCTCCATAATGGACTGCATGATGGCGGTGCGCTTGTCGGTAGGGGTGACGAGGAAGATCATCTCGCGCTCCTCAGAGATGGCGACGCCGAAGAATTTGTTGGTGTTCTCCGCGTCGGTGGCGCGGGCGTGGATCACGGTGCCGCCCCGGGCACCGGCGGCGGACGCCGCCTCCATGACGGTGTCGGTATAGCCGCTGTTGGTGATCGCCAGAATCAGCTGGTACGGGCTGTCGTTCATCAAGTCTTCCTCCTTTACAGACATATCCGGCTGGCCATCGCTCTTGCCGGAGATCAGATAGTTCAGTGCCGTGCGTCCGCCCACACTGCTCAGGTGCAGGCACACGGCGATACCGCTGCCGGGGCGGTCGATACGCATGGTGTCCACCAGCTCACGCATGAGCACCTCCTTCACGGCGGGGGTGACGACGGAGAACATGACGGATTTCTCCGTTGCCTCCAGTCCCAGCGTGTTCAGAATGTCGTTGCTGGCGGTGCCGCGTCCCAGCGCGGTGAATACCACCGGTGCGCCGAAGGCGCGGTAGAAGTCGATGAAATGGGTGGCACCCTTGACGCGGTTGGTAATGGTGATCATCAGATACAGGCGGTTATTGGTTTTTTCAGACATAGGGGCACCTCCTCAGCACAGCTCGATAAGCTCCTCCACCGCCACAGGCGCGGCAGGAGCAGGGGCATGGCGCAGCTTGCGCTGGTAGCTGAGACCCAGCAGCTGGATGGTCACCAGCGGGGTCATCGCCACCATCGCCACCACGCCGAAGGCGTCGGTGACGAGATTGCCGCCCACGGCGTCACAGGCTCCCAGCGCGAAGGGCAGCAGGAACGTGGCGGTCATGGGGCCGGACGCCACGCCGCCGGAGTCGAACGCCACCGAGGTGAAGATGTCGGGCACCACGAAGCTCAGAGCCAGACTGATGACGTAGCCGGGGATCAGGAACCACATGATGGAGATTCCCGTCAGGACGCGGATCATGGCAAGCCCCAGAGAGATGGCAACACCGATGGAAAGCGCGGTGTTCATGGCGTGGGCGGGGATAGCTCCGGCGGTGATCTCCTCCACCTGCTTGTTCAGCACGTGGACGGCAGGCTCCGCCTGCACGATGAAGTAGCCGATGACCATGGCGATGGGCACAAGGATCCAGTTGTACTGGTGGCTGGCGATGCTGCCGCCCAGAAAGCTGCCAACGGGCATGAAGCCCACGTTGACGCCCATCAGGAATACGGTCAGCCCTATGTAGACGTAGACAAGACCGATCGCCATGTGGATCAGCTCCCTGCGCTTGAGGCGTTTCGTGACCAGCTGGAACAGGATGAGGAACGCGGCGATGGGCAGCAGAGCCGACGCCGTCTCCCGCAGATAGTGGGGGAAGTTGCTGAGGTAGAGGTCGAACATCTCCACCGTGTCCTTGGCGTCGGGCATGACGGCGGCGGTGTAGGCACTGCCGTCGGGCTTATAGAGCAGCCCAAGGATCAGCACGGTGACGATGGGGCCGATGGAGCAGAGAGCCACAAGACCGAAGCTGTCGCCCCCCGCCTTCTTGTCGCTTCGCACGGCGCAGACGCCCACGCCCAGTGCCATGATGAACGGCACGGTCATGGGACCGGTGGTCACGCCGCCGGAGTCGAACGCCACCGCCCAGAAATCCGGGGAGACGAACGTCGCCAGCACGAACACCACCGCGTAAAAGCCGATCAACAGCCAGCGGAGCTGGATACCCAGCACGATACGCAGCAGAGCGATCACAAGGAACACGCCCACGCCCACCGCCACCGACCAGATGATGACGTTGTTGCTGATGGCGGGCACCTGATTGGCAAGCACCTGCAGATCCGGCTCCGCCACGGTGATGATCATGCCGATGAGGAATCCCACCACGGCGATGATCCACACACGGCGGCGGCGGGTGATCTCGGAGCCCACCGCCTGCCCCAGCGGGATCATGGACATCTCCGACCCGAGGGTGAAAAGTCCCATACCGCCGATCAGCATAACGCCGCCCAGCAGAAACGCCACCATGGCGTTGTTGGGCACCGGTGCGATGGTGAAGCAAAGCAGCAGCACAATCAGCATCACCGGAAGCACCGAGGTGAGGGATTCGTGCATGGGCTTTTTGAAGATGGCGAAAAAGCTCCCTGCCTTTTGCCGTTTCTTACGCAGTCTCGCCTGCTCGTCCTGAATAGTCCTGTGAGTCAATGCTACCTTCCTTTCTGTTTTTCCCGACTTACAAAAGCGGCGCATCTGTCCGTGGTGGGCAGATACGCCATCGTATCTCTGACACATATATTGTACCATAATCCGGCGGATGGCACAAGGGCGCATGTGTTAAGAATTTGTGAAAATCAGCCAAATCTCACCGACACTTTTCGATAAGTGCCACAGCGTGGGACGCCATACCCTCCTCCCTGCCGGTGAATCCCAGAGCTTCCTCCGTGGTCGCCTTGACGGAGACGCAGGATACGTCCAAGCCCATCGCCTGCGCCAGATTCCGGCGCATCTCCGGGACATAGGGTGCCAGCTTGGGACGCTGCGCCAGCACGGTGGCATCCACGTTGACGGGGACGAAGCCGCACTCGCGGAGCACCGCCGTCACGCGGCGGAGGAGCGCGACGCTGTCGGCACCGGCGTAGGCGTCGTCGCTGTCGGGGAACAGGTGCCCGATGTCGCCCAGAGCCGCCGCGCCCAGCAGCGCGTCCATCACGGCGTGGGTCAGCACGTCGGCATCGGAATGTCCCAGCAGCCCCCGGTCAAAGGGGACGGTCACGCCGCCCAAAATCAGGGGGCGGTTCTCGGTCAGCCGGTGGACATCGTAGCCGTGTCCGATACGCAGAGCAGTCATGTGCGGTTCTCCCTCTCCCGCAGGAAGGTTTCCGCCAGCATCAGATCCTCCTGCGTTGTGATCTTGATGTTCTCCCGCCAGCCCGGTGCCAGATAGACCGCCTTGCCCAGCCGCTCCACGGCGGAGCAGTCGTCGGTGATCTCCGCGCCTGCCTCCACGGCGGACTGGAGGGCGGCCTTCAGGAGATTCGCCTGAAAGACCTGGGGCGTCTGGACGGCATAGAGGGATCTCCTGTCCGGGGTGGACTGGACGACGCCGGCGGTGTCCGCCACCTTCACCGTGTCCGTCACCGGCAGAGCCGGCGCGGCGGCGTAGGTCTTTTGCCCCAGACGCACCATGTCGTCCACCTGCTCGCCCCGGATCAGGGGGCGGGCACCGTCGTGGACAGCCAGCAGCTCGCACCGGTCGCTGGCGGCAAGCGCAGCCATCAGCACGGACTGGGCGCGGCTTTCGCCGCCCTCCACCACGCGGAGGGGCTTCTTCACGCCGGCGCGGACGCAGAGCGCGGCGATCTCCTCCAGCCGGTCGGGGCTTGCCGCCACCACGATCTCGTCCACAAGACGGGCGTTGTCCAGTGCCCACAGGGTACGGTGGAGCACCGGCTCGCCTCCCAGCAGAGCCGTCAGCTTGTCGGTGCCGCCCATGCGCCGGGATCGTCCGGCGGCGGGCACCAGAGCCGCGCAGTAGGGATGGCTCCCCCGGCGGCGCAGCAGTTTATCGAATAGCGTTCCCATGGTCATCCTGCGCTCCTATTCCCCGGTGTTGTACCGCAAGTATACCGTATTTTCCCCCTGTTTACAAGGGAAATGTGCGGGAAGCTCCCCCGGATGGGGGAGCTTCTCTGTCAGCGCGCCTCGTAGATCGCCTTGCAGGCGCGGTACATCTCGTAGCAGTCCAGCTTTGCCACCACCTCGAAGGGGGCGTGCATACTCAGCACCGGCACGCCGGCGTCCAGCGTGGCGATGTTGCGGTTTGCCATATACTGCGCCACGGTGCCGCCGCCGCCGGCGTCCACCTTGCCCAGCTCGCAGATCTGCCAGCGGACGCCTGCGCCGTCCAGCAGGCTGCGGACGTAAGCCACCGTCTCGGCTCCGGCGTCGGAGGAGCCGGACTTGCCCCGGGCACCGGTGTACTTGCACAGTCCCACGCCGTGGTTCAAAAAAGCGGCGTTCTTCTTGTCGAACACGTCGGCGAAGTTGGGGTCGTATGCCGCCGTCACGTCGGCGGACAGGCAGAAGGAGTTCTCGAAGCAGACCTTCAGGGGCACGCTCTGGCTGTCACACAGGTCGGAGAGGAACGTCTCGAACACGGCGGACTGCATACCGGTAACGCCCATGGAACCGATCTCCTCCTTGTCCGCCAGCACGCACACGGCGGTCTTGGCGGGGGCGTCCAGCTCCAGCAGGGCGCGGAGCGCGGCGTAGCCGCAGACGCGGTCGTCGTGACCGTAGGAGCCGATCATGCTGCCGTCGATGCCAATGTCCACCGCGTCGGCGGCGGGCACCGCCTCCAGCTCGGCGGAGGCAAAGTCCGCCTCGGTAATGCCGTACTTGTCGTAAAGACGCTTCATCACGTGGAGCTTCACACGGTCGCTGTCGTCCTCATCGCCGATGGGGCGGCTGCCCAGCAGAATGTTCAGCGTCTCGGCGGGGATCGCCTCGCTGAGAGGCTTCTTCCCCTGCTCGCCCCCCAGATGGGGCAGCAGGTCGGTGATGACCAGCTGCGGCTCGCCCTTTTCGCCGATGCAGACCTCCACGGCGGTGCCGTCCTTCTTCACCACCACGCCCTGTAATTGCAGGGGGATCGTGACCCACTGGTACTTGCGGATCCCGCCGTAATAGTGGGTCTTGAAGTACGCCAGCTCGCTGTCCTCGTACAGCGGGTTGGGCTTCAGGTCAAGGCGCGGGGAGTCGATATGGGCGGCGGCGATCTGCACGCCCTCCGCCATGCTCTCCCGTCCCATGACCGCCAGCATCAGACCCTTGCCGCGGTTGCAGGTGTAGACCTTGTCCCCCGGCTCCAGAGCCATGCCGCGCCTGTACTCCACGAAGCCGTGCGCCTCCGCCGCGGCGATGGCGGCGCGGGCACTGAGACGCTCGGTCTTATTGCCCAGAAATGCCTTGTAATCGGCGCAGTAGTCCTCCATCTGGCGCAGCTGCGCTTCCTCCAGCACATCGTAGCCGCTGCGGCTGTCCCGCAGGAGCTGCTTACGCAGCGTCTTCATTTCCTCGCTCATGCTCGTTCCTCCTTCAATATCCGGTGCAGTGCCGCGTAAGCCGCGTCCTCAAAGGCGGCGGCGTCGGCACAGTCGTTGAACAGTGTATCGGTGCAGTGGGTGCGGTAAAACTCGTCGTCCTTCTGCGCCTGCACCCGCAGCCGGGCGTACTCCTCCGGGATGCCGTCCCGCGCCATAATGCGCCGGACGCGCTGCTCCGACGGTGCCAGCACCGCCACGGTGCGGCGGCAGAGGCGGCACAGACCGCTCTCCACAAGGTTGATGGCGTCGATACCCACCACCGGCGCGCTGCTTTCGTCCATGCGGCGCAGCAGCTCACGGGGCAATCGGGCGTAGATGATGCGGTTCAGCGTATCCAGTGCCGCCGGGTCGGAGAACACCACCGTGCCCAGCCTCTGCCGGTCAAGGGTGCCGTCCGGGGCGAACACCTGCCCGAAGGCCCCGGTGATGGCGTCCCGGAGGGTGCTGTCCGTCCGCAGCAGGTCGTGATACACGGCGTCGCAGTCCAGCACAAGCCCGCCCAGCCTCTCCAATGCCCGGAGTGCGCTGGTCTTTCCCGCACCGGTGGGGCCGGTGAAGCCGATGACCAACGGCGACACGTCCACCGTGTGGAAGCCCGCCGCCTTTTTCAGACGGTTCCCCACCGCAAGCCCCAGCCCGGACTCGTCAGGGCACTGGGCGAGGATGGCGGTCACGTCCGTGTCGTCGAAGGTACGCAGCGCGTCGAAAACGTGCTGCGCCTGCGCCAGCTTGTCCTCCTGGGAGCCGAGGCGGTGGACGATATGACCGGCGAACAGGGGCGCGTACTCGTCGAAGCAGATCACGCCCGCCCCCGCCGGGAGGTGCTCCCGGATATAGGCGGCACTGCGGCGGGGCGTGCCCGTGACCACGGTGACGGCGGCGCGGGGCGCGTAGTGGCGGTACTTCATGCCGGGTGCCTTGGCTTTTTCGCCGTCCCCCAGCTTCTGCCGCACCGCCTTGTCCACCGCCACCTCGCCCAGCACCGCCTCCAGCTCCTCCAGCGGCAGTCCGCCGGGGCGCAGCAGGCGGGGCGGCTGCACCGTCAGGTCGAGGATGGTGCTCTCCACCCCCACGGCGCAGTCGCCGCCGTCCACAATGCCGTCGATCTTGCCCATCATGTCCTCCATCATGTGGCGGGCACAGGTGGGACTGGGACGACCCGATGTATTGCCGCTGGGTGCCGCCACCGGCGTGTCCGCCGCGGCGATAATGGCGCGTGTTACAGGGTGATCCGGGCAGCGGACACCCACGGTGTCCAGACCGCCGGTGGTGCGGAGGGGCACACAGTCCCGCCGGGGCAGGATCATGGTCAGCGGCCCCGGCCAGAACCGTTCCGCCAGCGCGTAGGCGGCGGGCGGTATGTCCGTGCAGCAACGCTCCAGCCAGCCTGCGTCCGGCACGTGGAGGATCAGCGGGTTGTCCTGTGGGCGACCCTTCGCCAGAAAGATGCGGCGCACGGCGTCCTCGTTAAGACCGTCCGCGCCGAGACCGTACACCGTCTCGGTGGGGATCCCCAGCAGACCGCCCCGGCGGAGGATCGCCGCCGCCTCCTCAATGGCGTTTTTCTCTGTTTCCGGGTGGAAGATGATGGTTTCCACGGAGCTTTCCTCTTTTCGGCAGATTACTTACAGACCCAGATCCTCGCCCACCAGAACGACCTTGATGCGGCGTTCCGGCATACAGAACCGGGTGATGACCAGCTTGGAGCAGATGCAGTCGGGGCTGG
>OMCS01001391.1_pt1 | contig 10911 bp, 9 predicted proteins | sample 1674241 | NCBI WGS metagenome assembly OMCS01 (sample SAMEA103958153, study PRJEB25191) | human gut metagenome
GTTTCTTCATCCTCTCTGCTCACTACCGCAGCACCGTAGATTTCTCTAACGATGCATTGAAGGCCAGCCAGAAGGGATTGGAGCGCCTGATGAATGGTTTGAACGACCTGGAGCGTGTGCCTGTGGCTAAGCAGAGCGATGATCAGGTGAAGAAGTTTGTAAGCGAGTTGCGCCAGCGCTGCTACGATGCGATGAACGATGACTTCCAGACTCAGCTCGTTATCAGCTATCTCTTCGAGGCTTGCCACGTAATCAACACAGCCCTCGACCACAAGGCCAACATCTCTGCTGAAGACCTGAAGGAGCTTTCAGACACCATGCATCTCTTCACCTTCGACCTGCTTGGTCTGAAGAGTGAGAAGGGAGCCAACAATGATGCTCGCGAGGAGGCTTACGGCAAGGTAGTGGATATGGTTCTCAACCTGCGTGCCAAGGCTAAGGCTGATAAGGATTGGGCTACCAGCGACCAGATTCGCGATGCCCTGGCTGAAGCCGGTTTCGAGGTAAAGGACACCAAGGATGGTGTTACCTGGAAACTGAACAAATAAACTCCACACGCCCTGAAAGGGCAGAAGCTCCTAGCCCAGGGCAGCGCCCTGGGTAATTACATACACAAAACAGTCGCCCTGTAAGGGCAAAAGCTTTGTATATTTGAAGCTTTTGCCCTTACAGGGCGTCTTGTTTATTGCTATTGTACCCAGGGCGCTGCCCTGGGCTAGGAGCTTCTGCCCTTTCAGGGCGTGCTGCTTGCGTTCTACCTTTACTTTAGGCCTGTAACCGTTGGTTCAGGGCATTTATGGCGTTTTCTTCTTAGTAGCAAGTGAATCTTTCTGTCTGCCAGATATAGAATCCCGCAACATCTTGTCTTTCTTACTCTTATATTCCTTATACTCTTTTTCGTAATAATGGGCAAAGTTGGCGAAAGGCTCTGTCGTTACCTCATCGCTCGATGCCGTATAGGTATTTCCGTATGGATCGGATGCCTTGATGATGATTCTGGCATTCGGATTCCTAGGAGTATAATAATATAGGTGGTTCATGATGAGATAACCGTTGCCCTTGCTCACGAACCGGTAAGATACACTCTCGCTATATTTATGATGATAGCCGGCGGCAAAGGCATCCTGTCCCTTTCCGCTGAGGCGCCCCATCAGATATTCCTTGCCATCCTCTACGGCTACAACACGCCAATGACTGGTAGCATTGAAGACATTGGCTACCAGGATATTCCTGTTGTTTGCCAACTGCCAATCCCTAGAGTATTTCTCACCGTTGAAATCGGTCTGCGCACGGAACAAGGTCATCTGCTTGCTCTTATCCCAGAAAGTTCCCTTGTAATAGCAGTTGCTGATGCTGGTACCCACAAAACTGTATACATAATATCCGTTCGGGGTGCCGCAGATGTTGATATTCGACTGCCATATATTACCACAGGCGGCAGCATGACAATGCTCCATCACATCCTCTCCCTTATAGTTGATTTCGTGGTTGCAGGCAAAATGAGTATGTCCGCAGAAGAGTTCGTAACCGCCCTTAAACTGTTTCAGCAAAGAAAGCAGGAGCGAGAGACGGGAAGAAGAATAATGTCCCTCCTCATGGGCATTGGTCAGCGGCTTCGCCTTGCTGAAAGGCGCATTACCAAAGGTAAAAGGAATATGATAACAGAGTACCACCTTCATATCCTTTGGCGTGAGGGCGAGATCCTGCTTCAGCCAGCGCACCTGGCGTTCACGTAATTCTCCAGGAGAATAATAAGACATGCCGCGGTGGAAGAAGCAGTTGTTGATGCAGACATAATGCACATCGCCACGGTTGAAGGAAAAATCGGTAGGACCGAAATTCTCCTCCCATTTCCTGCGGTAGAGCGCCTTGCCATCCTGGTCGTGATTGCCGATGACGGAGAAGAGACGCATCTCTGAAGAGCCCAATGCCTGGCGTATCTGACGCTCCAGTTTGGCGTTGTAACCGCCATAATACTGTACATCATCGCCCATGCTGAGTCCGTAGACCGGTGTTCCGGCAGGCAGCGAACTGATGGTTTGCCTGATGTCCGCCATCGTCTGGGTAGTGAATCTTTCTACATCGCTCTTCTTGATGGGATTATCATCCGGAGAAGTATAGTAAGGGCTGTAGGCATTGGTAACCTGCGGGTCGCCGATGACAATCATCTTATAGTGAATCTCCTTGCCGCCCGGCAGTCGGGTGAGGGTGAAGTTATAGGTTTTCTTCCCCTTGGATACCTTTTGGTAGAAGAAAGCCGTGCGATCGGTCTTAGAATGGGTAGGAACCTCGCAATCGGCTGGAACAGAATAGTATATGAATTTTGCCAGGCTGTCTCGCTTCATCTTATATCTGCCCTGTGCATCGGTCTTCACACAGTTGAATCCATCGCTCACGATGACGCCAGCCACTCCCTTTCCTTCTTTATCTCTTAAAGTTCCGGAGATATTGAAATCCATCTTCTTCACAGGTTTCTTCTTCAGTGTATCTGCAGGCTGTGGCTTGAGCCGGAGAACCGGTGGGTTTTTCACCAGGTTCTGTATCTGTTTCTTGGGGTAGAGCAGGTGCAAGGTGATGCCTATTGCTACGAGCGCGCAGCAAGCAACCGACAGAACCCCTATGTATAATTGTTTCTTTTTCATGAGTACAAAAGTACGGCTTTATTATGGTAATGCAGCATATATTCATTTAAAAAACTCTAAATATTACCTTAGGGTAACTTACCTTAGGGTAATATTTCGTAACTTTGTACCAAATTACTAGGAATATGGCAAAATATCTATCACCATTTCAATTTGGTACATTAGCCACCAATGAGAATTTTATCGACAGACAGGAAGACAGGGCTTTGCTCAAGCAATTACTGTCCTCCCATATCAACGTGATGCTGATTTCACCACGCCGATGGGGTAAATCATCGCTAGTGAAAAGGGCGATGAGCGAATTGGCTGGTGAGGATAATAACGTAAGAATCTGTTATATCGATGCCTTCAGCATCGGCTCTGAATCTGAATTTTATCGCACTTTTGCCAGTCAGGTTATAGCTTGTGCTTCCTCTAAAATGGAACGGTGGATAGAGGATGCAAAGAAATTCCTGACAGGCGTGATACCGCAGGTTGTGGTAAGCGACCAGGTGACCGACTTCATGGCTTTCGACCTGAAGTTTGTGCCACAGGAGCGTGATAAGATGGCGATTCTCCAACTGCCTGAGTTGCTGGCAAAGGAAAAGGGCGTCAGGATTATCGTCTGTATCGACGAGTTCCAGCAGTTGGCTAATCTTCCTGAGTATAAGGATATGGAGGGAAAGATGCGTTCGGTATGGCAGCAACAGCAGCTTACCTCTTATTGTCTCTACGGCAGCAAGCGAAACATGATGCTCAATATCTTCAACAATTCCAATAGTCCTTTTTATCGCTTCGGACAAGTGATTTTCATGCAGAAGATAGCTAAGGAGCATTGGATTCCATTCATTTTGTCATCTTTCGAGAAGACAGGAAAGTCAATCTCTGCAGAGATGGCAGAGCGGATCTGTGATGCCGTGGCGTGCCATTCCTGGTATCTCCAGCAGTTGTGCTATTTTATCTGGAGTTTCACGGTTTCGGAAGTGACGGAAGATATATATCATCTGGGATTGAAACAGGTACTCAACATCAATACCCCGATGTTTCAGAATGATACGGAGAATCTCAGTTCCACCCAGATAGAGATGCTTAAGGCTATAGCCAATGGCGAACAGCATTTCTCTTCGCAAGCCGTGAAACAAATCTATAATCTTGGTAATCCGAATACGATTGTCAAGAACAGGAAAACGCTCCAGAACAAAGATATTATCGAAAAGCAAAACGATGCTTTTGTCTTTGTTGACCCGATATACCGGCTGTGGTTTAAGGAGGAGTATTGTAGATAGAAACTATGTAAATTTAAAGAAATAATATAAGGAGAAGAAAGATAATGGCAAACGATAATAAAGGTCTTACACCGATGATGAGACAGTTTTTCGAGATGAAATCGAAACATCCCGAAGCGCTGCTGCTCTTCCGTTGCGGTGACTTCTACGAAACTTACTGCGAAGATGCGGTGGAGGCATCCCGTATACTCGGCATTACGCTGACACGACGCAACAATGGCGGTTCTACGGGCACGACCGAGATGGCAGGATTCCCTCATCATGCTTTGGATACCTATCTGCCTAAACTCATCAGGGCGGGTAAGCGCGTAGCGGTATGCGACCAGCTGGAAGACCCGAAGAAGAAACGACTCGAAATAAAAGGTAAGAAGGGACTGAGCCAGATGGACAAGATGGTGAAGCGAGGTATTACTGAACTCGTTACACCGGGTGTGGCGATGGGAGATAACGTGCTGAACTACAAGGAAAACAACTTCCTGGCAGCCGTACACTTCGGCAAGACCGCCTGCGGTGTGAGCTTTCTGGATATCTCGACCGGAGAGTTTCTTACCGGCGAGGGAACCTACGACTATGTGGAAAAACTGATGGGCAACTTCATGCCGAAAGAGGTGCTCTACGACCGCGCCCGAAAGAATGACTTCGAGAAATATTTCGGCAGCAAATACTGTACCTTCGAACTGGATGACTGGGTTTTCACCGAACAGACAGCCCTGCAGAAACTCCTGGGACATTTCAAGACAAAATCTCTGAAAGGTTTCGGTGTAGAGCATCTCAAGAACGGCGTGATAGCCAGTGGTGCCATCATGCAGTATCTCGAGATTACCCAGCATACACAGATTAATCATATCACCGCCCTTTCACGTATCGAAGAAGATAAGTTCGTGCGTATGGACAGGTTTACCATCCGCAGTCTGGAGCTGGTTGCCCCTATGCAGGAAGATGGTTCTTCTCTCCTGAATGTCATCGACCATACGGTAACGGCGATGGGCGGACGTATGCTCAGACGCTGGCTGGTCTTCCCGTTGAAGGACGTTAAACCAATCAACGAGCGTCTCGACATCGTGGAATATTTCTTCAAGGAACCGGAATTCCGTCAGCTTCTCGATGACCAGCTGCATCGCATCAGCGACCTGGAGCGTATCATCTCCAAAGTAGCCGTGGGTAGAGTTTCGCCTCGCGAAGTGGTTCAGCTGAAGAATGCACTCGAAGCCATCAAGCCTATCAAGGTGGCATGTCAGCATGCTACGAATGAGGCTCTGAAGCGGGTAGGCGAGCAGCTGAACGTATGCGAGACCCTGAAAGACCGCATCGCCAGGGAAATACAGCCCGATCCGCCACAGCTGGTCAATAAGGGTGACGTGATAGCCGACGGATTCAATGCCGAACTTGACGACCTTCGTGCCATCAGCCGCCACGGCAAGGATTATCTGCTCAAGATACAGGAAAGGGAGATAGAAAAGACAGGAATTTCGAGTCTGAAGGTAGGTTACAATAATGTTTTCGGATACTATCTGGAGGTGAGAAATACCTTTAAGGATAAGGTGCCTGAGGAGTGGATACGCAAGCAGACGCTGGCTCAGGCAGAGCGTTATATCACCCAGGAACTGAAGGAATATGAGGAAAAAATTCTCGGTGCTGATGAGAAGATTCTGGTATTGGAAGCACAGCTCTTCAACGAACTGATAGCTGCCATGCAGGAGTATATTCCGCAGATACAGATCAATGCCAACCTCATCGCCCGTATGGACTGTCTTTTGTCATTTGCAAAGACATCTGACGAGAACCGCTACGTGCGCCCTATCGTCGATGATTCTGAGGTGCTCGACATCAAGCAGGGCAGGCATCCGGTGATTGAAACCCAACTGCCGCTGGGCGAACGCTATGTACCTAACGATGTGCTGCTCGATACCGAGAAACAGCAGATCATGATGATTACCGGTCCTAACATGGCTGGTAAATCGGCTCTGCTGCGCCAGACCGCCCTTATCGTGCTGCTGGCACAGGTAGGCTGTTTTGTGCCCGCAGAGAGCGCCCGAGTGGGACTGGTGGATAAAATCTTTACACGTGTAGGTGCAAGCGACAATATATCGCTCGGCGAATCGACCTTCATGGTAGAGATGACCGAGGCAGCAAACATTCTGAACAACGTTTCTCCGCGCTCGCTGGTGCTCTTTGATGAGCTGGGAAGAGGAACTTCCACCTATGACGGTATTTCCATTGCCTGGGCTATCGTGGAATATCTGCACGAACATAAGAAGGCGCAGGCACGTACGCTCTTTGCTACCCACTATCATGAGCTCAACGAGATGGAGAAGAACTTCCCTCGCATCAAGAACTTCAATGTGAGTGTGAGAGAGGTGGACGGAAAGGTAATCTTCCTGCGTAAACTGGAACCGGGAGGCAGTGAGCACTCTTTCGGTATCCATGTGGCGGAGATTGCCGGTATGCCTCGCAGCATCGTGAACCGTGCCAATGTGATTCTCAAACAGTTGGAGGATGACAATGCCGGGGTTGGCGGTGCCGGTAAACCGAACGTACAGCACATCGATGAACCTAAGGATGGTGTGCAGCTCAGTTTCTTCCAGCTCGATGATCCTGTACTGACGCAGATACGTGATGAAATACTCGGGCTGGATGTGAACAATCTCACTCCGGTAGAGGCATTGAACAAGCTCAATGACATCAAGAAAATCCTGCTGGGAAGATAAAAATATAAATCCCTCCCCGTGGCAGCAGATGCTGTTGCACGAGGAGGGATTTTTATAATCTGAAAATAATTCGTCTAATATTATTTTGCCTCTACGTTCTTTTCTTTCGCTCTCTTTGTGCTGGAAGCGATGCTCCATACACCGGCGATGATGAGCGGAATGCTCAATATCTGTCCCATATCCATAGGCAGACCTGCCTCGAATGCTACCTGAATCTCCTTGGTATATTCGATGAAGAAACGGAAGGTGAAGATGAGAGTAAGGCAAAGACCGAAATAGAAACCGGTGCCAACGCTCTTAGGACCTCTCTTCTTATAGATGAAGAGGATGAGGAGGAAAAAGCAGAAGTATGCCAAAGCCTCGTAGAGCTGACCCGGATGGCGTGGATACTGGTCTTCGCGAACGAAGATAAATGCCCAAGGCACATCGGTTACCTTGCCGATAATCTCTGAATTCATCAGATTGCCCAAACGGATGAAAGTGGCTGTAATGCCTGAGCAGATACCCATATTGTCGAGCACTACCCAGCCGCTCACCTTCATGTTGCGGCAATAGAGCCAGATGCCGACGAACATGCCGAATACGCCTCCGTGGCTCGCCAGTCCCTCATAACCCGTAAACTTCCAACTGCCGTCAGGCATGTGATGAACAGGTATCAGCATCTCGATGAAGTGATCCCACTGGGTGAGGAAATATTCCGGCTGATAGAAGATGCAATGTCCCAAACGGCCACCTATCAGTACACCTAAGAAGATGTAGAGAAACAGTGGGGAGAACTTCTCATCTGAGAGCCCCTGCTGCTTGTAAAGCTTGCTCATGAGCAGATAGCCCAGCAGCAGACCAATCATCCAGCAGGTGGAGTAGTAGCGGATGGTCATAGGACCCAGATGAGCCAGAATAGGATCTGGGTCCCATACGATATAGTTAAGCAGATTTGCTATCATAATCGTAGAAGAATAGGATTATACATTGAACCGGAAGTGCATGATGTCACCATCCTGTACGACGTACTCCTTGCCCTCGATGCCGAGCTTACCAGCCTCGCGTACTGCAGCCTCAGAGCCATACTTGATATAGTCATCATACTTGATAACCTCTGCACGGATGAATCCCTTCTCGAAGTCGGTATGGATGACGCCGGCACACTGAGGAGCTTTCCAGCCCTTGTGATAGGTCCATGCCTTTACCTCCATCTCACCAGCGGTGATGAATGTTTCGAGGTTCAGCAGGGCATATGCCTTTTTGATGAGTCGGTTTACGCCGCTCTCTTCCAGTCCGAGTTCTTCAAGGAACATCAGTTTGTCCTCGTAGGTTTCGAGCGATGCGATGTCCTCCTCTGTCTTGGCAGCGATGACCATGCACTCAGCACCTTCTTCCTTGGCGATTTCCTCTACCTTCTTGCTATACTCGTTGCCGGTCTTGGCAGAAGCCTCGTCAACATTGGCTACGTAGAGCACAGGCTTGGTAGTGAGGAGGAAGAGGTCGTGAGCCACCTTCTGCTCTTCCTTGGTTTCGAAAGTAACGCCACGAGCATTCTTTCCCTGCTCCAGAACAGCCTTGTAAGCCTCCAGAACGGTAACCATCGTCTTAGCATCCTTGTTGCCTGCTGCAGCAGTCTTCTTCTGCTTAGTGAGCTGAGATTCGATAGTTTCCAGGTCCTTGAGCTGCAACTCTGTATCGATGACGCTCTTATCCTCCAAAGGATCAACCTTAGCGCCACCCTCGCGCACGATGTTGTCATCGTCGAAACAGCGGATTACGTGGATGATAGCATCGCACTCACGGATATTTCCCAAGAATTTATTACCAAGACCTTCGCCCTTGCTGGCACCCTTTACGAGACCTGCGATATCCACGATTTCGCAAGTAGCTGGGACGATGCGTCCTGGGTGAACAATCTCTGCCAACTTGTTGAGTCGCTCATCTGGTACGGTGATGACGCCCAAGTTTGGTTCGATAGTACAGAAAGGGAAGTTAGCTGCCTGTGCCTTCGCACTAGACAGACAGTTGAACAGTGTAGACTTACCCACGTTTGGGAGGCCTACAATACCACATTTTAATGCCATTTTATCTTTAAACGTTTAAATTTCCGGTGCAAAGTTACACATTATAAATGAAAGATACGAAGAAATCGTGGAAAATTAACTAAAAATCATAGATCGCGAGTGAAATTCTTACATCTTCTCTAGTTATAGAATTGTGATGGATATTATTTCTTTTTGCTATTCTTTTTGGTCAATGTCTTTTCGTCAGATTTCAATCTGCGTTCTACTTTCTTGACATCTTCACCTGCTGGAAGATTTTCTGGTACAATGCCACGTTGGAGCATCATATTACGAACAGCCTTATTATTATCGACATGCTCTTGACAGATAGATTGCTGACCATGTAAATCCTTTTGCTGAACGTTGACAGAAGTCATTTCTGCAGCAAAATCTTTAGCTTTAATATTTAGTGTTGGAAGGAAATCGGCGAGAGGTCGGCTGTTAGGAGCACCCAATTTACGTTTGAGAAGAGCCGTGTCGAGATTAAACAACGCCTTGTCACCTAGTGAGCGAATGATGGCAAAGCCTTTGCTGTCCACCCCTCTTTCATACAGCACACCAGAGAGACGCTTCTCTGTTTCTGCAAGTTTTGCACGTGCTTGTACACGTTCGTATTCCAGCAAACGCTTTTGCACCAATTCTGCTCGGCGAGTTTGTACGGCAAAGTAGTTTTGGGCAAAAGAGATTTGTGGCTTGCGTGGATCACCGTTTTGGGCAATGAGATAGCAAGCATAACGAGTCAGCATGTAGTCTTTGACTTCACGCTGAGATCCAGAACCAAGGGTGACCATTTTGCTGACATCAGCAAAATGGTATGATACCTCTTGCCCTGCATTGGTACATGATGCTTTTGCTTTTTCGATAATTCCTTCGAAATTACGCCATTGGCTATAACCCAACACTTGTGCAAGTTCTCTTGCACTCCAACACTCTACACCTTCGTATTCGTTGGCGATAGCTTCGAATTGCTCGAACAATTCTTTGATATCTTCTTCCTTCATAATCGTTTATTTTTATGAAATTTCGGCAAAGTTACGCTTTTTATTTGGTAGCTGCAATGAAATCTTTAGTTATTTTTCATTTTTTACTTTTGGAAGAATATTGTTTATTTTTTTAGGAAAAACTCTTTGTCTTCTTTAAGCTTGTTATAGATTTCATCGTCAAACTCTCGGATGTCTTCGTCAGTCAATACTCCGTCATAGTATAGGTAACATACGGTGATGTAATATCTACCTCCTGACATCCCATCGTATCGGCGAGCGATATGCTTGTCGAATTGGTATACCTTATCATATAGTTTGAGGTATGCATCGTGTGCATCCTCTGCTGATGCGTTCTTGTTCATGAAATCTTTGGTGGATTGCATGAACTTGGCACACTCTCGCTGCAAGCCCAAATTAATGAGCTTGCGAGCTGTTTTCTTCTGAGACTTCGTTAATTCTATCATGTTCTAAACGTTTCTTTTCTTTTTTAGCCTTATTTCTTATTGATATACATTTCTTGCAGATGTGCAGTCTGTGTCCTTTACCACTGAACGACTCGTTGGATTTATACTCTCCACACATCTTGCAATAATGTCCTTGATGCTTATGTTTCTTTTTACCCATGACTTATTTTGCAAACAACTTGCCGATGAGATTCAAGAGATTAGAGACAGTCTCTTTGCTCTCTATAGGAATCTTGATGGAGGTTTCGCCTGTCTGCTTATTGTTCTTTGCCATTGTTATGTTGCTTTATTTAAAACGTTTAAATATATTTGATGCAAAGTTACACATTATAAATGAAAGATACGAAGAAATCGTGGGAAATTAACTAAAAATCATAGATGAGGGAAGAATCAACGATGGTAAACCGACAGAAACGCTTGAGGAAGTGCAACGATATAGGTGAAGACGCTGGAATATACGGGAGAGGTGTTTGGAAAATATTACATAAGTCTTTGGGATATATAGGATAAGTTGCTGGAAGAGATAGGATAAGTTGCTGGAAAAGATACCTTCTGCAACCGCACAACAGCTGTTGTGCGGTTGCATAACAGCTGATGTGCGGGCGTAGTTCAGTTGTTGTGCGATGAATTTCTTAGAATTATGGTGATCATTTTGCTCAGCACCCCTATGGGCATGAGTAGTTACTGTGGTAGAAACGAGATGTAAATAAAGTTAAAAAGGTCTCATGTCATATTCCGAGAGTGTAAACTAAACTGTGTCAAGCTACAATAAAAGTAGTTTAACACAGTTTTTATATTATGGAC
>OMCS01001392.1_pt1 | contig 10910 bp, 10 predicted proteins | sample 1674241 | NCBI WGS metagenome assembly OMCS01 (sample SAMEA103958153, study PRJEB25191) | human gut metagenome
CCGGGTCGTCGGAGTCCTCCTCCTCGCCCTCCATGGCGCAGAAGCCGCCCACCGGAAACAGCCGCAGGGAGTACTGGGTCTCCCCCTTCTGCTTCTTCCACAGAGTAGGCCCCATGCCGATGGAAAACTCATTGACCCGCACGCCGCAGGCCTTGGCCGCCATGAAATGACCCAGCTCGTGGACGGCGATGAGCACGCCGAACACCAGTATGGCCGCTAAGATATATACCATTGCCGCAACTCCTTTATTGTGCGCCTGCACATCCCAGAACGGCCTGACGTGCCATTCTGTCTGCCTCCAGTATATCCGCAAGGCTCGGCCGATATATCACCGGCACCTTGGAAAGTGCCTGCTCCACCAGCCGCGGGATATCGTTGAACCCGATCTCCCCCTGCAAAAACCGCTGCACCGCCGCCTCGTTGGCGCCGTTCATGATGGCGCAGGCCGTGCCGCCCGCCGCCGCGCACTGCCGGGCGATCCGCAGGCAGGGAAAGGCCTCCATATCCGGGGCGCTGAACGTCAGAGCGCCGCAGGTCAGCAGATCCAGCGTCCGATCCGGCGTCTCCGCCCGGTAGGGGTAGGTCAGGGCGTACCGGATGGGCAGCTTCATATCCGGCGTACCCAGCTGCGCCAGCATAGCCCCGTCCCGGAACTCCACCAGCGAATGGACGATGCTCTGCCGGTGGATCACCGCCTCCACCTGCTCCACCGGCAGGTCATACAGCCGCATGGCCTCGATGATCTCCAGCCCCTTGTTCATCAGGGTAGCCGAGTCGATGGTGATCTTGGCGCCCATGGTCCAGTTGGGATGCTTCAGGGCATCCGCCGCCGTCATATGCTCCAGCTCCTCGAAGGAGCGGCCGAAGAACGGCCCTCCCGAGCAGGTCAGCAGCAGCCGCCGGATCTCGCGGCGGTCGCGGCAGCCTTGCAAACACTGGAAAATGGCGCTGTGCTCCGAGTCCACGGGTACGATCTCCGCTCCCGCCTCCTGTGCCGCCGCCATCACCAGCTCACCGGCGCACACCAGCGTCTCCTTATTGGCCAGCGCGATGCGTTTCTTCTCCCGGATGGCCGCCAGCGTGGGTGCCAGTCCTACGCTGCCCATCACCGCGGTCACCACGGTGTCCGCCTCCGGCAGCGTGGCGGCGGCGATCAGACCCTCCGGCCCCTCCATCACCTCGATGCCCGTGCCTTGCAGCCGGCCGCGCAGCTCCTTGGCGGCGGCAGGGTCATACAGCACGGCAAGGCGCGGCTTGCACTGCCGCGCCTGCTGCTCCAGCAGGTCCACCTGCCGGTTGGCGGTCAGCGCCGCCACGGAAAGTCCCAGCTCCTGCGCCACAGCCAGCGTCTGCCGGCCGATGGAGCCTGTGGCGCCCAGCAGGGATATGGTCTTTGTCATAGATGTATTCCTCAATACAGCTTCACCGCGTCCACGATCATCCAGATCACCGGCGCGGCAAAGATCACGCTGTCAAACCGATCCAGCACGCCGCCGTGTCCCGGCAGCAGCCGTCCATAGTCCTTGATACCGTACTGCCGCTTGATGCAGGAGAAGCTGAGGTCTCCCAGCTGTCCCAGCACCGAGCCCACCAGACCCAGCAGCACGCACCAGCCGATATGGAGTTGTATCTCCGTACACAGGAAGAAGAAGATACGGAACAGGATCATGCCCGCCATGCCGCCTACAAGGCCGCTGACAGCGCCCTCCCGGGTCTTCTTGGGGCTGACCAGCGGCGCCAGCTTGGTCTTGCCGAACAACATACCGCCGAACAGCGCCATGGTGTCGCTCATGAACGCTGCCACCAGCGGGATCAGCACCAGCCCCGCGCCGTGCTCCAGCATCCGCAGCCGCAGCAGGCAGGTAAGCGCCATGGGGATCGCCACGCCCGCCACCAGAATGGCGCACAGGGCCGTGAAGTCCATCTCCTCCTTCTTGCCGTACTCCAGCACCATGCATATAAATACCACGACCACCTGCGCCGCCGTCAGCCACGGCATCAGCCCCTGAATGGGTGTGTCAGCAAACGGCTCGCCGCGGAAGTAGACGTCCGCCACCACGAATACGGACAGCGCCGCCGCCAGTCCCCACCAGCGCCGGGTCTTCTCCGGCGGCAGCACCGCCGCCAGCAGTTCGTGGCTGCCGATGATGCACAGCGCCATGATAAGGGCCATCGTCGCCCAATCCGGCGCAAAGCACAGTACGCCCAACAGGGCGGGAACACCCACCACAGCCACCAAAATTCTCTGTTTCATGCTGTCTCCTTCTGTCAGGCCTTCACGCCGCCGAACCGGCGATCCCGCCCTTGATAATCCACGATGGCTCTATCCAGCTCCGCCCGGGTGAAGTCCGGCCACAGGGTGTCGCAGAAATAGAATTCGCTGTACGCACACTGCCACAGCAGGAAGTTGCTGAGCCGCAGCTCGCCGCTGGGTCGGATGATCAGCTCCGGGTCGGGGATGCCCGCGGAGTACAGGTACTTGCCGAAGTTCTCCTCCGTCCAGTCCTCCCCCGCCTCGGCGCACCGCTGCGCCGCCCGCAGGATCTCCGCCCGGCCACCGTAGTTCAGGCAGATGTTGGCCTGGAAGCCGTCATAGTGGCTGCTGAGCTCGTTGGCCTGCGCCGCCAGCTCCTGCAATTCCGGTGCAATAACGGACAGATCGCCGAAAAATTTCAATCGGATGTGATCCTTTTCCATGGTATCCACCGCCTCCAGCAGATACTGCTTCAAAAGACCCATAATAGCGCCCACCTCGTCCGCCGGGCGCTTCCAGTTCTCCGTGGAGAAGGCGTATACCGTCAGATACTCCACCCCCAACTCCGCACAGTAGGTGGCAATATCCCGGAATACCTCCGCCCCCGCCTTATGGCCGGCAGTGCGCGGCAGCGAACGCTGCTTTGCCCAACGACCGTTGCCGTCCATAATAATAGCGATATGGCGGGGAAGGCGGTTTTTGTCCACCTCCCCCGCCGTCTGGGGCGTGCTTGTGCGGAACAGTGCCATCAGACGGACATCAGTTCCTTTTCTTTATTCTCCAGCAGCTTATCCAGCTCCTTGCAGCTGTCGTCGGTCAGCTTCTGCAGGTCTTTCTCCACGATCTTCATCTCGTCCTCGGTGATCTCGGAGGCCTTCTGCTGCTTTTTGAAATTCTCCAGCGCGTCGCGGCGGATGTTGCGCACCGCCACCTTGCCTGCCTCGGTGTACTTGTGGATCTGCTTGACCAGATCCTTACGGCGCTCCTCCGTCAGCTGCGGGAAGGCCAGACGGATGCACTTGCCGTCATTCTGGGGATTGATGCCCAGATCGGACTCCTGGATGGCCTTCTCGATGCCCTTCAGCGCAGAGGCATCCCACGGCGTAATGACCAGCGTGCGGGGGTCAGGGGAGCCGATAGAGCCGATCTGCTGGATGGGGGTGGGGGTGCCGTAATAGTCCACGCTGATGCGGTTCAGCACGGAAGCGTTGGCACGACCGGCACGCACGGTGTCGAAGTCGTTGACAACGGATTCGATGCTCTTCTTCATTTTTTCCTCGTAGATCTTGTACTCGTCCTTTAACATAGCGGTTAAGCCTCCTTCACGATCGTTCCGATTTTTTCGCCGCGCAGGGCGCGGATGATATTCTTGGGGTCCTTCAGTGCGAACACCAGTACGGGGATGTGGTTGTCCATAGACAGGCTGGTGGCGGTGGAATCCATCACGGCCAGATGGCGCTTGAGCACCTCGTCGTAGGTGATGGAGTCGAACTTGACCGCTGCGGCATTCTTGGCCGGATCGCTGTCGTACACGCCGTCGATGTTCTTGGCCAGCAGGATGATGTCCGCCTCGATCTCTGCCGCACGCAGCACCGCCGCGGTATCGGTGGAGAAGAACGGGCAGCCGATGCCGCAGCCGAAGATGACCACGCGGCCCTTTTCCAAATGGCGGATGGCCCGTGCCCGGATATACGGCTCCGCCACGGCGCGGATCTCCAGTGCCGTCTGCACCCGCACGTCCACGCCCTTCTGCTCCAGCACGTCGGCCATGGCCATGCAGTTCATGGCGGTGGCCAGCATGCCCATGTGGTCGGCACGGGTGCGCTCGATATGTCCCTCGCCGTCCTTCACGCCGCGCCAGAAGTTGCCGCCGCCGATGACGATACCCACCTGCACGCCCATTTCCACGCATTCCTTGATGACGTCAGCCACCTGGCCCATCACCTGAAAATCCAGACCAACGTGCTTGTCGCCTGCCAGCGCCTCGCCGCTGATCTTAATGAGTACCCGCTTATACATTGGCTGCTCCATCGCTTTGCCTCCTGATTTTTTCTCCCTGCTATTCTACCTTATTTCTCCCGCTTTGCATAGGGGTAAAAAGAAAAAATTTGTTTTTTCCCCGCCTTGGTGTATAATGAGGGAAACTCAGTTTTCCGGAGGGGATCGCCATGGAACTCAAGCACATCGTCGGCCGCACATGGGTGGCGGAGGGCTCCACCGCCCTGCTGCCCGTCTACTTTCTCACCGACCGGGACATTGTCCTCATCGATACCGGCTACGCCAAGCTGGATCGCACCGGACTGGCCCATCTCATCGACGACAACGGGCTGTGTCTGCGGGGCGTTATCTGCTCCCACGCCCACTTTGACCACACCGGCAACGTCCGCTACCTCCAGCAGCGCTGCGGCTGCCCTGCCGCCATCCAGCTCATCGAGGCGGGCATCTCCGTCAACACCGACAGCTACCGCGCCAACTATGTGGCGCTGACCTACGGCAAGAGCCGCCAGCTCTTTTTGGAGGAGTGCTTCACCGCCGACATCATCATCGGCCCGGAGGACGACCATCTGGACATGGCGGGCGCCCGGTTCGGCATCATGCAGCTGCCCGGCCACTCCGCCGGTCACATCGGCATCGTCACGCCGGACGGCGTGGCCTACGTGGGCGACTGTCTTATCGACCGTGATCAGATCGCCGCCGCCAAGCTGCCCACCAGTATGTTCATCGCCAAGGATCTGGAGAGTAAGGAATACCTGCGCACCGTGGACGCCCCGGCGTATATCGTGGCCCACAAGCAGGTGCTGACGGACCGCGCCGCCTTCAACGCCCTCATCGACGAGAATATCGCCTTCATCCACGCCAAGGAGCGGGAGCTGCTGGACGACCTCACCGACGGCATGACCTTTTCCGACTGGATCGCCGCCTTCTGCAAGCGGGAGAATGTCCGCACCCACAATGAGCTGAAATTCAGCATCGTGGAGCGGAATTTCTCCAACTTCGCCGCGTGGCTCACCGATACGGGCCGCGTCACCGTCCAGCGGGAGTTCTGCGCCAAAAAATACTATCACGCCTGCGATACAGGTATCCACGCCTGACCACCCACGCAAAAACCGCCGGTCTGCTTTTGGCAGACCGGCGGTTTTCCTGTTCTGTTATCTGCCGCAGCCGTCGCTGATGGCCGCCAGCAGTTCGGTTTTACCCGTCCCCTTCTCCGCGGAAAACGGGATGAGCAGCGTCTCCTCGCCCAACTCCAGCGTCTCGCGGATGCGGGCCATGTTCGGCTCGATCTCGCTCTTTTTCAGCTTGTCCAGCTTGTTGGCCACCACAATCACCGGGCAGCCGGTACCCTTGAACCAGTCGCACATGGTCACGTCGTCGGCGGTGGGCTTGTGCCGCGCATCCACGATGAGCACGCCCAGCGTAATGAGCTCCGGCTCGGCGAAGTAGCTCTCCATCAGCCGTCCCCACCGGTCGCGCTCCTCCTTGGACACCTTGGCGTAGCCGTAGCCCGGCAGGTCGGTGAAGTAGAGCTTCCCGTCGATGTCGAAATAGTTGATCTGATTGGTCTTGCCGGGGGTGGCGCCCACACGAGCGAAGTTCTTCCGCCCCAGCAGACGGTTGATGACGGAGGACTTGCCCACATTGCTGCGTCCGGCAAACGTAACCTGTGGTTTTCCGTCACGGATAAAGGTACTTGCCTTTACAGCCGACAGTACAAATTCCGCCTTGTTAAAGTTGATCGCCACAGCGCACCTCCTGTCGTTCCATACCGGCTATGGCGGTGAGATGCTCCACCGCCGCCTCCTTTTTCGGCAGCGCCAGCGCGTGGGCGAACACCGCGTCCACCGTCTCCGCCGTCACGAATCGCAGGGCGGCCCGGACGGTCTGGTCGATCTCCTCCAGATCCTTCTCGTTCTCCTTGGGGATGATGACCGTGCGGATGCCGCTGCGCTTGGCAGCCATGGTCTTTTCCTTCAGCCCACCGATGGGCAGCACCCTGCCCCGCAGCGTGACCTCGCCGGTCATGGCCACATCGTGGCGCACCGGGCGGCCGGTCAGCGCCGACAGCATGGCGGTGGCGATGGCGATGCCCGCCGACGGCCCATCCTTGGGTACCGCGCCCTCCGGGAAGTGGACGTGGATATCCTTATTCTTATAGAAGTCCTTGGGGATGCCCAGCTCTGCCGCACGGCTGCGCAGGCAGGTGTACGCCGCCTTCACGGATTCCTGCATGACCGTACCCAGATTGCCGGTCAGCTCCAGCTTGCCGGAGCCGTCCATGACCCCAGCCTCCACCTCCAGCAGCTCACCGCCCACCTCTGTCCACGCAAGGCCGTTGACCACGCCGATCTGATCCTGCTTGCTGCGGGAATTGTCCTGATAGTGCGGCACACCCAGCAGCTCTTTCAGGTCTTTTGGTGTAATGTCAACTCGCTTTACATCCGTTTCTACCAAATACATAGCAGCTTTTCGGCACAGCTTGCCCAGCAGACGTTCCAGCGTCCGGACGCCGGACTCTCTCGTATAGTCGGTGATGACGGCGCGGATGGCATCGTCGCTGATGCGCAGCTGACTTTTCTTCAGTCCGTGCTCCTTCAGCTGCTTGGGCAGCAGATGGGTCTTGGCGATCTGCAGCTTCTCCTCATCGGTGTAGCTGCTCAGCTCGATGACCTCCATCCGATCCAGCAGCGGCCGGGGAATGGTGGAGGTGGTGTTGGCGGTGGTGATGAACATCACCCGGCTCAGATCCACCGGTACCTCCAGAAAATGGTCGCGGAAGGAGGTGTTCTGCTCGCTGTCCAGTACCTCCAGCAGAGCCGAGGCCGGGTCGCCCCGCATATCGCTGGCAAGCTTGTCGATCTCGTCCAGCACCAGCAGCGGGTTCATGGCGCCGGCGCGGCTGATGGCCTCGATGATGCGGCCGGGCATGGCGCCGATATACGTCTTGCGGTGGCCGCGGATATCCGCCTCGTCCCGGACGCCGCCCAGACTGAGCCGCGCCAGCTTCCGGTTCATGGCCTTGGCCACGGAGATGGCCACGGAGGTCTTACCCACACCGGGAGGGCCTACCAGGCAGAGGATCTTGCCCTTGGCATCGGGGTTCAGCTGGTGGACGGCGATGAACTCCAGAATGCGCTCCTTCACCGTTTCCAGGCCATAGTGATCCCGATCCAGCAGCTTCCGCGCCTGCTCCACATCCGCCCGCTCCCGGGTGTACTTGTTCCACGGCATCTCCAGACAGACGTCCAGATAGTTGCGGATGACGGAGGCCTCCGCGCTGCCGAAGGGCTGCTTGGCAAGCCGCTCCACCTCTTTTGTCAGCCGCTTATGTACCTCCTCGGGCAGATGGGCGCGCTGGATCTTCTCTGTGTACTCCGCCAGCTCCTCGTCGCCGTCGTCGCCCAGCTCGTGCTGCAAGACCTTCACCTGCTCCCGCAGGATCATGTCCTTCTGCACCTGTGCCACCCGCTGGCGCACCTTCTGCTCCATCTGCATCTCCAGCGACAGCACATCCACCTCGTGGGTCAGGATGTCGTTGACCAGCTGGAGCCGTCGGTTGGGCCGCAGCTCCTCCAGCACACGCTGACGATCCTGATGGCGCAGCGTGATGTTCTGGGCGATGAGGTCGGCCAGATGCCCCGTGTCACGGCAGTCCAGCACCGCCGCGATAAAGTCGTCGCTGAGCTGCGGCACCAGCTCCTTATACTCGCCGAACAGGGCGTAGGTGCGCCGCAGCATGGCCTCCACCCGGGCTGTGATCTTGCCGGGGAATTCCTCCTCCAATATCTCCACATTGGCCTGTAGGAAGGGCTTCCCCTGCCACAGCCGCAGCAGCCGGGCGCGCTCCTCGCCCTCCACGAGGACCCGGACACTGCTGTCCGAGGTCTTGATGATCTGTAAAATATGGCAGACCGTGCCTACACTGTACAGGTCGTCCTCCATCGGCTCAGCGGTAGATATCTCCCGCTGCGTCACGAGGAACAGCCGCCGGTCGTTCTCCATGGCGTTGTCCAGCGCGTAGATGGAGATCTCCCGCTCCACATCGAAGGACAGCGTCTGGCTGGGGAAGGCCGTCAGACCACGCAGGGCCAGCACGGGTATATTCATGGTGATACGTTCCATATGTACTCCTTTCCTCTTGGAGAAAAAAGAGGAGAAGCTGCCGCCTCTCCTCTTTGCCGGATCGTCAAGAGGCCGGTGCGGTTCGTTTTTCCGCCGTCCCGGTCTTGAGTTTTGCTTTGCGCGTGACCTTTTCCGGGTCGCGCTCCACCACCGGCTCCGCGCCGCTGTCGACGCAGTCCGCCGTGATGGTCACCTTCGTGATGGTGGGGTCGGAGGGGATGTCGTACATCACCTTCGTCAGCATACTCTCCATCACCGCCCGCAGTCCGCGGGCGCCGATATTGCGCTCGATGGCCTTGTCCGCCACCGCCTCCAGCGCCGTCTGCTCAAAGACCAGCTCCACGCCGTCGTAGGCCAGCAGCGCCTTGTACTGCTTGACCAGCGCATTCTTCGGCTCGGTCAGGATGCGCACCAGATCCTCCCGGGTCAGAGCCTCCAGCGGTGAGATCACCGGCAGACGGCCCACCAGCTCGGGGATGATACCGAACTTCAGCAGATCGTGGGGCTGCACCTGCTTCAAAAGCTGGCTGGTACCCATTTTATCCGCCTTGCTCTGCACCGCGTTCTCAAAGCCGATACCCTGCTTGCCCACGCGCTTCTCCACGATCTTCTCCAGACCGTCGAAGGCGCCGCCGCAGATAAACAGGATGTTGCTGGTGTCGATCTGGATGAACTCCTGATGGGGGTGCTTTCGCCCGCCCTGGGGCGGCACGTTGGCCACGGTACCCTCCAGGATCTTCAGCAGCGCCTGCTGCACACCCTCGCCAGACACGTCCCGGGTGATGGAGGTATTCTCGCTCTTGCGGGCGATCTTGTCGATCTCATCCACATAGATGATGCCCCGCTCCGCCAGCTCCACATCGAAATCCGCCGCCTGCAAAAGCCGCAGCAGGATGTTCTCCACGTCGTCGCCCACATAACCGGCCTCGGTCAGCGTGGTGGCGTCGGCGATGGCGAAGGGTACCTTCAGCACCCGCGCCAGCGTCTGGGCGAACAGCGTCTTGCCGGAGCCGGTAGGCCCGATCATCAGGATGTTGCTCTTTTGCAGCTCCACATCCTCGCTGCCGCCGAAGTAAATGCGCTTATAGTGGTTGTACACGGACACGGACAGGGCGATCTTCGCCCCCTCCTGTCCGATGACGTACTGATCCAGCACCTCTTTGATCTGCTGGGGCGTCGGGAGGTCCTCCACACTGTCGAAGCCCTCGCTGACCGCCGCACTGTATCCGTCGTCCAGAATGGACATACAGAGCTGCACGCACTCGTCGCAGATCCGCACGCCCGGCCCCTGGATCATCCGGTGTACCTGTCCCTCCGCCTTGCCGCAGAACGAGCAGCGCAGGGACTTTCTCTCATCTGCCATGCCGTTACCTCTTATAAATGACCTTATCCACCAGGCCGTACTCCCGCGCTTCCTCGGCGATCATCCAGTGATCCCGCTCGGAATCGGCCTTCACCTGTTCCACCGGCTTGCCGGTATTCTCGGACAGGATCTTATTCAGCCGCTGCTTGATCTTCAGGAAGTGCTCCACGTCGATCTCCATGTCCGTCACCTTGCCCTGCGTACCTGCGGAGGGCTGGTGAATCATGATCTCGGCGTTGGGCAGCGCGATGCGCTTGCCCTTGGTGCCGGAGGACAGCAGGAACGCGCCCATGCTGGCGGCCATGCCGATGCAGATGGTGGACACGTCGCACTTGATATACTGCATGGTGTCATAGATAGCCATGCCCGCGGTCACGCTGCCTCCGGGGCTGTTGATGTACATCTGGATGTCCTTATCGGGATCCTGCGCCTCCAGATACAGCAGCTGCGCCACGACCAGACTGGCGGTGGTATCGTTCACTTCTTCGCCCAGGAATACGATACGGTCGTTAAGCAGACGGGAAAAGATATCGTAAGACCGCTCGCCGCGGTTGGTCTGCTCCACAACATAGGGAACTAAGCTCATAGAATAAACCTCCTGCAAAAGATAGCTACCAGATTATACCCACCCGCATATGATTTTCAAAAGCGCTCTCTCTTATTCTGCGTCTTTTTCCGCATCCTTCTTGGTGGTCTTCTTGGCAGCGGGCTTCTTGGCGGGCTTCTTCTCGACGACCTCGCCCTCGGCCTCCAGCTCGGCCTTCTCCTCGGCGGGCGCCACAGCCACGGCGCTGTCCGCCACGACCTTCACGGCCTTCTCGCGGATGACCTGCTCCTTCACATCCTCGGGACGCAGGTACTTCTTCACGGTCTCCAGATCCATGCCGTACTTCTCGGCCACGTTCTTCAGCTCGTTCTCCACGTCCTCGTCGGTGGCCTCCAGACCCTCGGCCTTGATGATGGCCTCCACAGCCAGATCCATCTTCACCTGCTCGGCGGCGGGGCCGTCAGCCTGCTTGCGGAAATCGGCCTCGGTGGTGCCGGTCATCTTCAGATACTGGTCGAAGGGGATACCCTGTGCGGCCAGCTGCTGCTTGAACTGCTCCATCATGCGCTCGGCCTGCAGCTCCACCATCTCGTGGGGGATCTCGGCCTCCACGCCCTCGGCGACCT
>OMCS01001394.1_pt1 | contig 10894 bp, 9 predicted proteins | sample 1674241 | NCBI WGS metagenome assembly OMCS01 (sample SAMEA103958153, study PRJEB25191) | human gut metagenome
AATGGGGTGACCCATTTATCCATGTAATTTATCGACGTCAAAAATCCGATGAAATAGTGCAGAAAAACATTCTGGATTTTGAACACCCTACCTAACGGGGTGACCCCTTCTAATAACACATGAATTGAGGCGTTTTTTGCATCTGTTATTGTTGAATATCAACTATTTACGATATCATTTTTTATCAACACCATGCGGAAAATATTATGGATTTTGAACACCCAACCTAACGTAATCCATTACAACGATTCATAACTAGTAGATTGTAAAGTCTAAAAGTTTAGTAAGATAATATATAACATCGCTAAAATCATAAACTAATGAACTTTGTTTTACTAAACTTTTAAACTTTACAATCTACTAGTGTCATAACTTCCAATGTCGATCCTTCATGAAGTTTTTGCATTTGGCACAAAAAGTGTGTGTCTTTGCAAAGGGATTTCCCCCTTTAGCGTTTTGCATCATACAACTCGTATCGGGGCAATGACGTAATCCTTGTGTATGACCTATTTCATGAAGCATCACACTGAACAATTGCCCATAGCCATGAGGACGGTATGAGGAGAATACCGCCACACCAGTACCAATGCCACTTGCAAGTCCCATTATACCACTATGAGGTCGATTGCGAAAATTGTCCATTCCTATATCTGCTTGAGTTAGCCCAATAACGATTGTTGAATCGGACTTAAATGCTTTTAATTGCTCATTCAACAAGTCGGCTCTATAGCGCACATGGTCATTTCTTTTTGTTGTGATTGCTTTTTTGTCCAAGGCAATATTGCCTACATATTTACATTTGGGATAATGTGCTTTTAAAGAGTCAAGCATTGCTTTACGCAAGTTTGGTGATACTTTTCCCAATGTATACAAACAGACTGTAGGTACCGTCTTAGAGGCCTCTCTATTCGGAGCACCTGCTTCGTTTTTCTGATTGCAACAAAGCAAGCAGATGGTGAGACACACGCAAAATAGAAGAGAACCTGTCTTAATCATCATTCTAAAATTCATATCTATACATTTTTTGGGTGCAGTAATTATGGCGCATGTTAGTGCCAATGTTTTTTACAAATTGTCTATCGAAACACAAGATTTATCTGAACGGATACCTCCGTTTTGGGTAGGGGGATATTCTCCGTTTTCAACACAGGATAACTAGCCCTGTTACATTGAAGTCTACAAACTTCTGCATTCTCTGTTTGGGCAGTTTGAAATCCATGATGCAAAGATACATTTTTTTGACCAATGTTCTCAATTCACTTCCTTTTGATTATAATGAAGGATGGTTTTCACAATTTACCCAAGTATTAAAACACCCTACCAAACATAAGTGTAAAAAGGGTAGGGAAGAGGGAGTCTGCCAAGGTTTCTGATTTTTAATGCTAAAAAATCACATTTTTTTTAATTACATTATCATTTTCAAAAAAGAAAAGCAGTAACTTTGCACATACGATGCAAACCATACGAAGAATAGTGCATGCAATGACTGTGCTCGTGGCTCTTACAGCTACGGGCTTTAAGGCTTGGGCACAACAAGACCCCGCATTTGTGCACTATTGGCAGATGGAACCACAGTTTAACCCAGCAGCTGTAGGGCGCACCCCGCAACTTAGCATTACGGCAGCTCTGCAAACGCATGCCTCGGGCTATGACGATGCAGGAAGCACCATGTATGCAGGGGCTGACATGGCATTTCAGTTGGGCAAAACTCGCCACGGTGTGGGAGCATTGTTCCAAAACGATGAGTTTGGTTTGTTCTCGCACAAACGCTTCTCGCTGCAATATGCCTACCACTTTAAGCTATGGGGCGGCACATTGAGTGTGGGTGCTGAAGCCGACATGCTCAACGAATCGCTGAAAGGTTCAAAAGCTGAGTTGGGCGATGCCAACGACCCTGCCTTCCCCACAACCGATTTAAGCGGTTCTAAATTCGATGCCTCGGCAGGTCTGTATTATGCACACCGCCGTTGGTATGTAGGTTTTGCGATGCAACACATCACGGCACCCACCGTAATGATGGGCGAAACGAACGAATATGGTGTAAAATCGCTTTATAATTTGACCGCGGGATACAATATTCGACTAAAAAATCCGTTCTTTACTATAACGCCTACCACTTTGTTGCGCTATGATGGTTCAGCCTTCCGCGCTGACATTACCGCACGCGTGCAATATGCACACGAAAAAAAACGACTCTATGCGGGCATCAACTACAGTCCGCAACACTCGGTCACGGGGTTTGTGGGCGGTATGTTCCACGGTGTAGATCTTAGCTACGCTTACGAGGCAAATACCTCGGGCATGGGCATAGGTGCAGGTCAACACGAGGTGACTTTAGGCTATCGCCTTGATTTAAACTTGGGCAAAAAAGGCAAAAACGCACATCGCAGCGTAAGGTGGTTATAAACCATCTATTTGCAAAACAATACGCAGTTCTCTTGCCCATACACCTATTTAGGCATTGGCAAAAAACACCGCGAAGCCCATTTAGGCAATTTTCAACATTCTGAATTTAAAGATTCTAAATTAGCATATTAGCAAATAAACTTTGATGAAACATACATTCATATATATACTGACTACGCTTGCCGCTTGTGGACTGTTGGCATCGTGCATGGGCAGCAGCCGCGCCATGATGAGTGGCGGCGAAGTAACTGGCTCACGCGCAGCATCGTTCAACGAACCCACACCTTATGGCATGGTTGAGGTGAAAAGAGGTTTCTTGAAAGTGGGACTCGAAAAAAACGACTCACTTTGGGGCACCATTACACCACAAAAGGACATTTCGGTAGATGGTTTCTGGATGGACCAATACGAAGTGACGAACTCTATGTATAGACAGTTTGTGGAGTGGGTGCGCGACTCTATTATCCGTGAACGCTTGGCAGACCCACAATATGGTGGCGACGAGACCTATAAAATTGAGGTAGACAAAAACGGTGACCCTGTTACGCCCCACCTTAATTGGAATAAGCCCTTGCCCCGCAAACCCACAGAAGATCAAGAACGCGCCATCAACAGTGTATACTTTACACACCCCATCGATGGCACACGTATGCTCGATACACGTCAGCTCAATTATCGCTACGAAATATTTGACTACGAAAAGGCTGCTTTGCGCAAATATCGTCTCGACCCCAAAGAACGTTCGCTTAATACCGACCGTCCTGTAGACCCTGACGAGGTGGTAATGATTTCGAAAGACACGGCTTATGTGGACGATAACGGACAGATTGTGAGACAAACCATCGAACGTCCACTCTCAAGCCTTTACGACTTTCTTAACACCTACATCGTTCCCGTTTATCCCGACACCACGGTGTGGGTTAACGACTTTACGAATGCCAACAACGAGCAATACATGAAGCTCTACTTCTCTTCGGCAAACTACAACGACTATCCTGTGGTAGGTGTAACGTGGGAACAGGCTGAAGCCTTCTGTGCATGGCGCACCAACTTTTTGCTGAAAGGCATGGGACCACAGGCACGCTACATTCAGCGCTATCGTTTGCCGACCGAAATTGAGTGGGAATATGCTGCACGTGGCAAAGAGGGTAATCCCTATCCATGGGATGGCTATGAGGCTAAGAGCAAAGAGGGTTGCTTCTATGCAAACTTTAAACCCGACCATGGTAACTACACCGACGATGGTAACCTTATAACCTCGCGCGTGGGCATTTATGGTGCAAACTCTAACGGACTCTTCGACATGGCGGGTAATGTGGCTGAATGGACCAGCACCGTTTATACCGAAGCAGGTGTTGAAGCCATGGCTGACCTCAACCCACAACTCTCATACAACGCTGCCAAAGAAGACCCCTACGTGTTAAAACGTAAAAGTGTGCGCGGTGGTTCATGGAAAGACCCCATGTCGTTCATTCAGTCGGCTTGGCGCACTTGGGAATATCAAAACCAGCCCCGCTCTTATATTGGTTTCCGCTGCGTGCGTTCTAAAGCCAATACCGTGAGCGCTACAAGCAGCAGTAAAAAAAGAAAATAAAGGTTTTTGAGGGAGGTGACTAAGTGGCAAACGTGTGTTTGAATGCTTATAATTCCATGGCAAAGCAAGTCGTTTTTAAACAACTTTGCATTGCATAAATTCCTCATTATCAGCATAAAATAAGGTTGAACATACCCTTTAAAAAAGAAAAAAAGTGAGCAAAATAAATTTTGTAATCCGCTTGCAACACTGGATGGACAGTGTGCCCGGACAGACTTTTCTTAACTACGCCTATTCATGGGGTGCATCTATCGTAATTTTGGGTGCGCTCTTTAAACTTACGCACCTTCCGGGTGGTAACTTCATGCTTTTTATTGGTATGGGCACCGAGGTTGTGGTATTCTTCCTTTCGGCGTTCGACCGTCCCTTCGATAAAGACGAAATTGGTAAAGAACTTCCACACGACTACGAAACGGACGAAGAAATTGCCGCACGTTTGGGACTTGACCTTGACGATGAAGAAGAAGACGAAGAAACAAACGACGACAACGAATACGCTGATAATGACACAGCACAACCTGAGACTACAGAGCAAGTTGCTCCTGCTATTCAGCCTGCTGCACAACCCGCAGCCACAGTAGCTCAGCCTGCTGCAGCGAGCGTTCAAACTGTGTTTGTGGCACCTGCTGCTACTGCACAAACTGTGGACAATCAAGCTGAAACAACTGCCACAACTGCCACCCAAACCGAAACTCAGAGTGCCAATGCCGAAGCACAAAATGCTGCCCATGCTGCTGCCGCACAAGCAGCTATTGCCGCTGCTACACCTGCTGGCGCAGTTCCCTTTGATGCTGAAGCCAAACGCTTGGCTGAAATTATACGCATGGCAAACGACGAGTTGCTTCATCGCGCACAAGCAGTGCTTTCGCCCGAAATGGAAGAGGCTACGCAACAATACATCCAAAAGTTGCGCACATTGGCAGAAACCTTCGACAAGGTGGACGAACAAAGTGTGAAGCTTACACGCGATAGCGAAGAGATGGCAAATCTTAACCGCACACTCACCGCTATCAATAAAACATACGACCTCCACTTTAAGAGCATTAGCCAACAAGTGGGCACTATCGAGAGCATCAATGAGCAAACACGCAAACTCGCAAAGCAAATTGAAGACCTCAATGGTGTGTATAGCCGCATGATTCAAGCTCTTTCGATGAAAATGACAGGTACACAAGAATAATTTTAGCCTGATAAAACCCTAGGTTTTCCGCACGTGGAAACATGCTGATTTAAGAAAATGCCCACGCGGTTAACACACTTCTATTATATATATACACATTATGTCCGTAAAGAAAAGACCGGTTTCTCCACGCCAAAAGATGATCAACTTGATGTATATCGTGTTGATGGCTATGTTGGCGCTCAACGTGTCGAGTGACGTGCTTAAAGGTTTTGGCTTAATAGGCGAGAGCTTAAAGCGCACCACTCATAACGCTATGAAGGAGAACCAGGCGCTCTATGCCGACTTTGCCGAAGCTTATAAAAGCAATCCTACTAAGGTTAAACCTTGGTATGACAAGGCGATGCAAGTGAAGCAGATGAGCGACTCGCTATATAACTTGGCTGATGAATTACGTTGGGCCATTGCGCGTGAAGCGGATGGCAAAGATGCTGACCCCGATAATCTGCAAAACAAAGAAGACCTTGAAGGTTCTAACCGCATTATGTTGGCTCCTGCCAAGGGTAAAGGCAAACAACTTTATAACGCTATTTGCTCTTACCGAAAACGCATACTTGCCTTGGTAACCGACCCACGCCAAAAGGTTATCATTGCCTCGAACCTATCGACAGATGTGCCTAAGAACGAGGATAACGTGGGCAAAAATTGGGAACAGTATATGTTTGAGGAAATGCCCTCGATTGCTGCTGTGACCATGCTTGCCAAGTTGCAAAGCGATGTGCGCAAGGCTGAGAACGAAGTAATTCATACCTTGCGTGCCAACATCGACATGAAGGATATTCGTGTCAATCAACTTAATGCCTATGTATCGGCAGAAGCCACTACGCTTTATCCTGGCGATGTGTTCCGTTCAAAAATATTTATGGCAGCTGTTGACACCACACAACGTCCTGAAATATATGTGAATGGTCGACGCATTGCTGCTGACGGCAGTTACAACTTCACAGTGGGTGGTCCTGGTCAATATTCATTCTCGGGCTACATTCTTATGCCTAATGCTGCAGGCGATATTATTCGTCGCGAGTTTACTCAAAAATATAATGTGATTGCTCCTCCCACAGGAGCTACAGTGGCAGCCGATTTGATGAACGTGCTTTACGCTGGTTTTAACAACCCCATTAGCGTGACTGCTGCAGGTGGTAATGCGGGCGTTCACCTTAGTATGACGGGGGGTACGCTCACACAAACAGGTCCTGGAAAATATACCGCACGACCTGCCAAAGTAGGCGAAAACGTTACCTTCACTGTGAGTGGTACTGTCAATGGCAAGGCACAGAAAATGGGTAGCTTCACCTTCCAAGTGCGCAAGTTGCCCGATCCTACAGCATTTATTAAAGTGGGCACCGACCGCTTCCGTGGTGGACGCATTGCCAAAGGCACCATTATTGGGACTGCAGGCTTAGGGGCTGCCATCGACGATGGATTGCTCAATATACCCTTTAAAGTGCTTAGCTTTGAAACCGTATTTGCCGACCGTATGGGTAACTTCCGCCCAGAACCCTCAGCAGGTGCCAACTTCACTGAAAATCAGCGTAACTTGATGCGCGAATTACGTCGCGGTCAACGCTTCTACATTTCAAAGGTACGCGCCATAGGTCCTGACGGCATTGCCCGAAACCTAAACGGAAGCCTTGAAGTTATAGTTAATTAAGCTCCTACCAAAACACCCTACAATGAAAAAAATATTTGCCCTCGCTTTGCTGTTAAGCATTACCCTTGCTGACTGTGCCTACGCACAGCCACCTCGTAGACGTGCCGAACAACAACAAAAGCAAGAACAGCAGCTAAACGCGCCAAAGGGTAGTTCGTATAGAGATTTTCCCACCGCACAAACCATGCCTAACGATGCTGCATGGCGACGCGACTTATACCGCACTATCGATTTGAATAAAGAGGAAAATGCGGTGCTCTATTTCCCTACAACGCCACAAGATGGGCGCGAAAACCTATTTACATATCTCTTTAAACTCTTGCTCCGCAAACAAATTAAGGCATACGATTATAAACTCGATGGCAATGAAAATTTCTCGGAAAAAAACGAGGTTTCTGCCAAAGAAATAATGGATCGTTACCACATTTTTTATGAGTCGAAGGGCGATAAAGTGCGTGTAAATGATGCGGATATTCCCTCTGACGAGGTTAAAGCTTATTTTGTAAAAGAAAGCACCTATTACGACCAACATACGGCAACCTTCCGTAGCCAAGTTACAGCCATTTGCCCCGTATTAAAACGCGGTGACAGTGACTTTGGTGGCGAGTTGGCACAATACCCTATGTTTTGGCTTAAAATGTCGGACGTAGCGCCCTACTTAGGCAAACTCATGCTTATGGGATCATCGCTCAACAATGCTGCTATGATGTCTGCCGACGATTTCTTTACAATGAAACGCTACAAGGGCGATATTTATAAAGCTGTAAACTTGCAAGACCGCTTGCTCTCTAACTATTGCGTCGACGAAACTGAAACTAAAGCCGAACAGCAGCGCATTGAAAAGCAACTTACCGATGTGCAAGAGCATGTGTATGGTCGCGACAGTGCGTATTATGCACGTCTGCGTGCCGACTCTTTGGCACAAGCCGAAGCTGACTCTATTGCTGCTCTTGGCAAATCGGCTCGCAATAGTTCACGACGTTCAAGCACACCAACTGCACGACGCACTTCTACCTCGCGTCGCACAACAAAGGTAAGCAGTTCTACGCCCAAGACTTCAAAACCTGCCAAGGTTAGAAAGCCTAAAACTAAGGCTACATCGCCCAAGAGCAGTGGAGGTGGACTGAGCGTACGCAGACAACGCCACTAATTTTTTTCATAATCTACAAACACGAGAGGTTTATAAGGCGTGTACCTTATAAACCTCTCGCATTATTTCAGCTCATTTTTCTAATTGTACATCCAATGTTTAAGTGTAACCTATGTGCCAACATCAGATTTAGCAGGGACATTGAAAAAAGAGAGGAAAAAGGACTTGTAACAATGAATATCTGCTGAAAATAATGAAAACCAATTAAGTATTAAGGAGCTACTTAAAACAAGTATATTACACAAAAATGAAACTCGTTATAGACTCTAAAATACCCTTTATTAAGGGATATGCCGAACTGCTTGGCGAAATACGCTACATTGCTGGAGCAGAAATTTCGGCAAATGATGTGAAAGATGCTGATGTGCTTATTATTCGCACCCGCACACACTGCAACCAACAATTACTTGAAGGCTCAAACGTAAAGTTCATTGCCACGGCTACTATTGGTTACGACCACATTGATACACAATATTTGGCACAAGCTGGCATTCATTGGACAAATTGTCCTGGCTGCAATGCAACAAGTGTGGCTCAGTATGTTAGGGGATGTTTGCTCAATTTGGCATTAGATGGTTGTTGGAATGAAAAGGGTATTTTTAATAAATTAAATGCAACGACTTTTACACAACCCGATGCTTGCAAAAAAGTTTTTTCAAAACTCACATTGGGCATTGTGGGCGTAGGACATGTGGGCACACAAGTTATGCACATGGCACAAACATTAGGCTTTGGTAGAATATTGCTTTGCGACCCACCACGAGCCGAACAAGAGGGTAGGGCAGACTTTGTTTCGCTTACCGATGTCGCAACACAAGCCGACGTTATAACCTTTCATACTCCTCTGACACAAGCACCAACGCCTCATGCCACTTATCACTTGGCTAACGCAGCTTTTTTTGCAATGCTTAAACCTCATGCTGTAGTCATAAATAGCAGTCGTGGCGAAGTGGTTGACACTTTGGCACTGAAAAATGCTCTTCGCAATAATCAACTACGTGCTGCCATTATCGACACTTGGGAAAACGAGCCTCACATAGACCGCGAACTACTCGCAGATGCTTACATCACCACACCACACATTGCAGGTTACAGTGCCGATGGAAAGGCAAATGGCACCCGTATGGCTTTACAAGCTGTAGCCCGTTACTTTGGCATTGATTCTTCTCCCTTCAACGCAATTAGTGCTCCTTCGCTCCCCACAGATTTTTGTTATTATCCACAAGGGTATGGCGCAGAAGGTATAGAATCTTTACGTCTTTACGACCCTAAACGCGATTCTATAGCACTTAAAACGCACCCCGAAGACTTTGAAGCTCTTCGCGGTAACTATCCTCTCCGCCGAGAAAAGTAAATATTTGGTCACAAAAGTTTTTAAAATACGCGAGAATAGAAAAACGTCTTTAGTCGGTAATCTCACGCAATGAGTCTAATCTCTTGATGCCTATCAGCATTATGACTAATACTGATAGGCATCAAAGTGCTTCAAGTAGCGTTCTCCATTATGTTCGTGGATACGCTTACAAAATTCTCCAACATAGAATTTTACCTCTATACAAGAGTTCCTATATCAATGGCTTAAAACATATTTTTTAATTAATCCTGCATGTGACATTGGTTTCTTCTCGTCATCTATATCCTCATTAGTATCGTAGTCGAGAAGGACTACTGTACGCTCTGTGGAAAGTTTTTTGAGAGTTTCAATGCTTTTTGCACAGTTATGTTCAAGCATATAATAATAGGATGGAATGTATATTTTCTTACGGGCTTCGATATATCCTATCAAATCTCCGTTATACATATGTCCTAAGCAACGACCATGTGTACGACATGTACGCTTCAGGTCAAGCATAGTCTTGTTGGTAAAACGAGAGCGGTCAATGCCTTCACCCTCAAATACCTTCAATCCTTGCCATATTCCTTCCACTGAAGCAGAGAATACCCCTTCCATTCCGGGCACAGGAATGTGTCCGTGCGGATAGAATGGTGATAGCTGCTTCATTGCACCCTTTGATGTTACATCGAAAATGATTGCATCTGGATATTCCTTAAGGATGTTCTCACGCTTACATCTTTTGTTCTTTATTACTATTTCTGGTTCCATTTTTTCTTTATTTTAAAGCTTTTTAATTTTTCTCTAAATAAAATTCTCATCGTTCAATCGTAATTATGTAATTTTTTTAGCTTAATACTTTTTGTTTATAGAAATAAAATTAATCAATATATTGTTAGCTTCTTTCGCTAACTATTCCATGTAGTTTTTCATCATTAGAAATTCTAATGGTTTTGCGGTTTGTAATTTAATCATAACATTTTAATTCATAAGATGAGTTTTCTGGAAAATCTTTATAAAATACTTTTATTGTTTCAGCACCTACAGCTCCTTTTTCACTATAATCCACAAAAGCATAAGTGTCACGTGAAATATCTATATCAGCCCACTCTAAATCTTTATTCAAATATTTAGAAAACGCTTTTGTAAATTTTTCAGTATCTAATTGCCAATCATAGACTTTATCTTTATCAATTTTTTTATCTGTGGGAAAAGTAATAATCATAATGCAAATATAATTTTTTTGTTTTGTTTTTAAAAAAGTGATAGAATTACGAATTGAACGTATTGAGTTTATTTCATCTTATCAGTGGGTAATTGGGTTGTAAAGATAGAAAAATTTGAGCAAATCACAACTCATTATTTCATTTTTAACAAATATTATTAATATGGTCAAAAGTTAAATACGTAAATCTCACTCTTTTCGTATCTTCACAGAATCCACATTGCTACTTTTCTACCGTTTTGAGCGTATAATATTGATAATCAACTAATAATATATTGTAAATGGTTGATATTCAACAATAATAAACGCAGAAAACGCCTCAATTCGTGTATTATTTTAATGGGTTACCCCGTTA
>OMCS01001403.1_pt1 | contig 10869 bp, 8 predicted proteins | sample 1674241 | NCBI WGS metagenome assembly OMCS01 (sample SAMEA103958153, study PRJEB25191) | human gut metagenome
GCGTTCCCCCTTCCGGAAGCTCGATCCTCGTCTCGATGCGCTCGCCGAAGCGGTCGTAGACGAATGTCACGTAAGTATCGCCCTCTTCAAGCGGCACGGTGTGCTGGCCGCTGTGCACGTACAAACTGCCGCTGCTACCCCAGCAGCTGGAATACCAGCCCGGATACCGTCCTGTATCCTCATAGTCGTACATCGTCTCGCCGCGTTCACTTTGCAGCGACATTGTCTCGATCAAACGCTCATAGACCTTTCGCCCCGGAATGCGGTCATAGCTGCTCACCCAGAGCACCGCCTGCCGCTCTCCCTCGCGCACACCGTATTCGATGCGGTTCAGCTGCACGATATCGTCCCCGAAGAGGATGCGCTCGTGCAGGTCTGCCGCGCCGTCGAGCTCTTCCCATGAAATACTGTTCACCGCCGGACTCACGCGCTCGCGGAGGCTCTCGTACACGCCGCTGAGCATCGTCAGCATGAAAAAGCCCTGCACACAGGCGATGATCGTGACGAAAATCGCGATACGCTGCACGATAACGAGCCAGAAGTGGCGGTACTGCTCGCGCAGGGCCCTGCCCGTCTCCTCGGGGTCTCCCATCAGCGCCACCGCACGCCCGTAGGCCGCGTCCTCCGTATAGCCGTGCTCGACCAGCGCTTCAGCGTGGTCTTCGATGTGACCGGCGAGCTCATTTCTCAGATCGTTCGCCTCGTCAGCCGTCAGCCGGCCGACCTGTGCGAGCACGCGATCGCAATACTCGTTTCTGTTCATAGCCTCACCCTTTTTTAAGCAAAGTGCAGCACGGCGTTCACCGCGCCGCTGTACTCCTGCCAGGCTTTCTCCTCTTCTGTGAGCGCGGCCCGGCCGGCACGCGTCAGGTGATAATACTTGCGCATCCGACCGGTGGGTGCTGCCTTTTCATAGGCCTCCACATACCCCTCGCGCTCCATCCCGTGCAGCACAGGGTAGAGCGTGCCCTCTTTCATCTCGAAGACATTGCTCGAGCGGCGCGCCAGCTCTAAAATGATCTGGTAGCCGTACATGTCCTCGGTCGAGAGGAGCTTGAGCAGCAGCAGCTGCGTGTGGTCAATGCTCTTTTTCTTCATGTTGCACCTCCGATGATACATAGAGTATCTATGCTTGTAGTATACATAGAGTTACGAGGTATGTCAAGCCAAAAATATTTGTAAATTTTTGTTCATTTTCTTAACAGACCCTAAACTTTACTTCTTGTCCTCATCAGACATACAATTATAATGATAATTTGAAAATCGGCGGGACTCTTTTACCGCCAAATCGCATCGACATGAAAAGAGAGGTTCCCCATGAAAACGTATCAAGCAGGCATCGACGTAGGCTCCACCACGGTCAAGCTCGTCGTGCTGGATGAAAACGGACAAATGATCTTCGGGCAGTACCAGCGCCATCTGTCCCACACACAGCGCGCGCTGTCCGACTTACTCAAGCAGGCTCGCGCAGCGCTCGGCGAGTGCGCGCTCGAATTGCGCGCCACCGGCTCCGGCGCGATCAACCTTGCTAAGGCGCTCGGCATCCCCTTTGTGCAGGAGGTCGTCGCCGTCGCGCAGGCGCTCGAGCGCGTCGCGCCGCAGGTGGATGTCGCCATCGAACTCGGCGGCGAGGATGCCAAGATCATCTACTTCAAAGGTGGGCTCGAAGAGCGCATGAACGGCGTCTGCGCCGGCGGCACCGGCTCGTTTATCGACCAGATGGCCGCCCTGCTGCAGACCGATGCCTCGGGTCTCGACCGCGAGGCCGCGCACTATCAGCAGATCTACCCCATCGCCGCGCGCTGCGGCGTGTTCGCCAAGACGGACATCCAGCCCCTCATCAACGAGGGTGCGACGAAGGCCGACCTTGCCGCCTCGATCTTCCAAGCGGTCGTCAACCAGACCATTTCGGGCCTTGCCTGCGGCAAGCCCATCCGCGGCCATGTCGCGTTCTTAGGTGGGCCGCTGCACTTCCTCCCCCAACTCAAGGCCGCGTTTATCCGCACGCTGAAGCTGACGGATGAGACGACCATTGACCCTGAAAATTCTCATCTCTTCGCCGCCACCGGCGCGGCCATCGACGAAACGCCCGCCGAGGCGCAGCCGCTCAGCGCGCTCATCAAGCGTCTCGACAGCGGCGTGCAGATGGATTTTGAATTAAAGCGCCTGCCGGCGCTCTTTGAAGACGAAGCCGACCTCGAGGCCTTCCGCACCCGTCACCATACGGCGGTCGTGCCGCGCGGCGATCTTGCAACGTATAATGGCGACTGCTTTCTCGGCTTCGACGCAGGCTCGACGACGACAAAGCTCGCGTTAGTTGGCGAAAAGGGCGAGCTTTTGTACTCGTTCTACGCCAACAATCAGGGCAATCCCATCCAGACCGCCATGCAGGCGGTACATACGCTGCGCGAGCATCTTCCCGCAGGCGCACATATCGCGCGCTCCTGCTCCACGGGCTACGGCGAAACGCTGCTCAAGTCCGCGTTCTCGCTCGACGAGGGCGAGGTCGAGACCATCGCCCACTGCACCGCCGCGTCGTTCTTCGACCCCAAGGTCGACTGCGTGCTCGATATCGGCGGACAGGACATGAAGTGCATCAAGCTCAAGGACGGCGCGGTCGACACGGTGCTTCTGAACGAGGCCTGCTCGTCCGGCTGCGGCTCGTTCCTCGAGAATTTCGCCAACTCTCTTGGCATGACAGCGCAGGAATTCGCGCACGAAGCGCTCTTTGCCAAGGCCCCCGTCGACCTCGGCACGCGCTGCACGGTGTTTATGAACTCCAACGTCAAACAGGCGCAGAAGGAGGGCGCAAGCGTCTCCGATATCTCCGCCGGCCTTGCCTACTCCGTCATCAAGAACGCTCTTTATAAGGTCATCAAGCTCTCCGACGCGAGCGAGCTCGGCTCGCACGTCGTCGTACAGGGCGGCACATTCTTCAACGAGGCCGTGCTGCGCGCGTTTGAGCGCATCTCCGGCGCGCAGGTCACGTGTCCCGACATCGCGGGCATCATGGGCGCGTTCGGCGCGGCACTGCTCGCGCGCGACCGCTACCACGGGCAGCAGAGCACAATGCTCCCGCTTGAGGAGATCGAGCAACTCACGTACAAGACCTCTGCCGCACGCTGTCAGGGCTGCCAGAACCACTGCATGCTCACGGTCAGCGTCTTCCCCGGCGGCCGCCGCCATGTGAGCGGCAACCGCTGCGAAAAAGCCCTGCGCGGCGAAAGCGCTGCCAAACCCGGCGAAAATATCTTCGCCTACAAGCGTGAGCGCATGTTCGCCTATCCCCCGCTCGAGCCGGAAAATGCGCCGCGCGGCGAGATCGGCATCCCGCGCGTGCTGAACATGTACGAAAACTACCCGTTCTGGGCGACGTTCTTCCGCGACCTCGGCTTCCGCGTCATCCTCTCCCCGTTCTCCACGCGCGCGATCTACGAGCTGGGCATGGAGAGCATTCCGTCGGAATCTGAGTGCTATCCTGCCAAGCTCGCCCACGGTCACGCCCAGTGGCTTATCGACCACGGCGTCAAGACCATCTTCCACCCCTGCGTGTTCTACGAACATCAGGAAGTGCCGGGCGCGCAGAACCACTTCAACTGCCCGATCGTCGTTTCATATCCCGAGAATATCAAGAACAACGTCGAAGCCGTGACCGACGGCTCCGTGCGCTACCTGCATCCCTTCCTCGCTTTCACGAACGAGAAGGTCGCCTCCGACCGTCTCGTCCAGTTCTGTAAGGAAGTATGGAACATTCCTGAAAAGGAAACGCGCCATGCCGCCCACCTCGCGTGGGAAGAGCAGCGCAGGGCCAAGGCCGACGTCCGCGCCGCGGGCGCGAAGGCACTCGCCGACATGGAGAAAAACGGCGGCAGCGGCATTGTGCTCGCCGGACGTCCCTACCACGTCGACCCCGAGATCAACCACGGCATCCCCGAGCTCATCGCGGCCTACGGCCTGACGGTGCTGACCGAGGATTGCCTGCCCATCGACTTTGTCCCCAAGCGCCCCGTGCGCGTGAATGACCAGTGGGTCTATCACTCCCGCCTCTACACCGCAGCGGAATTCGTCTGCGGGCGCGACGATCTTGAGCTCATTCAGCTCAACTCGTTCGGCTGCGGTCTCGACGCCGTCACGACCGACGAGGTCTGCGAGCTTCTGGAGCAGGGCGGCAAGCTCTACACCTGCCTCAAGATTGACGAGGTCAACAACCTCGGCGCGGTGCGCATCCGCATCCGCTCGCTTCTCGCCGCCGTCGCCATGCGGCGCGAGCGCGGGATCCATTCGACCTCTCACGTACAGCCGTTCGAGCGCGTCTACTACACCAAGGAGATGCAGAAGCAGCACTACACCATCCTCGCCCCCCAGATGAGTCCCATCCATTTTGACATTCTCGAGCCTATCTTCCGCCACCACGGCTATAATTTTGAGGTACTGCAAAACGACGACCGCGCCGCCATCGACGCGGGCCTCAAGTATGTCAACAACGACGCCTGCTATCCCTCGATCACGGCGGTCGGCCAGCTGATGGAGGCCGTGACCTCCGGCCGGTACGACACCGACCACCTCGCCCTCATCATGTCGCAGACCGGCGGCTGCTGCCGCGCGAGCAACTACATCGCCTTCATCCGCCGCGCGCTCAAAAAAGCGGGCCTTGAACACATCCCTGTCATCTCGCTCAACGCCAACGGCATGGAGACGAACGAGGGCTTCCGCATCTCGCCGTCACTGCTGTTGGACGCCGCGCACGGTATCGTGCTTGGTGACCTGCTGATGCGCTGCCTGTACCGCGTGCGCCCGTATGAGCTCGAAAAAGGCAGCGCGAACGCGCTGCACCGCAAGTGGCGCGACATCTGCATCGACTCGCTCACGAGCGAGCATCCCAAGTACCGCTACGCCCAGCTCTGCCGCGGCATTGTCGAGGATTTCGACGCGCTGCCCATCGACGAAACGCTCAAAAAGCCGCGCGTCGGCGTCGTCGGCGAAATCCTCGTCAAATACATGCCACTTGCCAACAACCATGTTGTCGACCTTTTGGAACGCGAGGGCGCAGAGGCGGTCGTGCCCGATCTTCTCGATTTCTTTGCCGCCACGATCTATGAGCAGGACTTCAAGCACACCCACCTTGGAAAGGGGTGGACTGCTTCAGCCAGCGCCAAGCTCGGCATTCCGGCACTTCAGCGCATGCGCCGCCCCGCGATCGAAGCGCTGAAGGCCAGCAAGCGCTTTGATCCCCCCATGGCCATCAACCATGTGGCGGAGCTTGCCAAGCCCTTCCTTTCAATCGGCAACCAGTACGGCGAGGGCTGGTTCCTCGCCGGTGAGATGGCAGAGCTCATCACCTCCGGCACGCCGAACATCGTGTGCATCCAGCCGTTTGCGTGCCTGCCGAACCATGTGGTCGGCAAGGGCGTCATCAAGGCGCTGCGCGCGGCCTATCCCGGCGCAAACATTGTCGCTGTCGACTATGACCCCGGCGCGAGCGAAGTAAACCAGCTCAACCGCATCAAGCTGATGCTCACCGCGGCGCAGCGCGCGCTGCACGCGCAGGAGGCCACCCCGAAAAAGCCGCAGCCGCCCGAGGCTCCGTCCATCAGCCTGCCGCACCCCAAGGTCGCAATGCTCTGAGCGCAGAAAGCGGCAGAAATTGAAAAATAGACTTGCTTTCCGCACCTTTCTATGGTATTATGAGTACCTGTGAATATAGCGTGATCACACGTTCAACAATTTGGAGGTTTTCACCATGACTTTATTCGTTACGATTCTTCAGCTTCTCTGCGGTCTCATCGTCATCGGCATCGTCCTGTTCCAGAGCGGCAAGTCCGCCGGCTTAAGCGGTGCAATCGGCGGCGTGGCCGATTCCTTCATGGCCAAGAACAAGGCCAAGAGCACGGATGCCCGTCTTGCGCGTGCCACCAAGTGGGTCGGCGCTGCGTTCATCGTCCTGACGCTCGTGCTGAATATGCTGTAAGAGCAAACGAATCCATAATGAAGAAGAGCGGAAGCAAATGCTTCCGCTCTTCTTTTTTTGCATTTGGGAATCCTGCTGCAAACAGCGGGAATTGATACAATCGGCAAGTCACTCTGCTCTGTGCGTTTTGACAGCATTCTGCCTCGCTAGTCAATTTTCCTTTTCAGAAACGATAAAAAGCCCTTTTGTATGGCTTCGCGATCTGCCATACAAAAGGGCTTTTTACTTATAATTCAGCTTTCGACTGCGGGGTTGGTTTAGACCAACTCGATCATCGCGGTCAGCGCCGTGCCAAGAGCCGCCTTCGGCGGTTGCACGACTGCACACCCGCCTGCGGGCGAGCGTCGGCAGCGCCTCGACCGCACGTTAGCCTATTCTTAGACCAACTCGATCATCGCGGTCTCGGCAGCGTCGCCGCGGCGAACGCCGGTGCGGACGATGCGGGTATAGCCGCCGTTGCGCTCAGCATAGGCGGGGGCCAGCTCCTTGAAGCTCTTGACGCCAGCGTCGCCAGCCTTGCCGGAGTAGGTGTAGAGAACGATGTCATCCTTGCTGTAGCTGTCGTCCGTCTCATAGGAGGAGCCGGCACCAGTCTTGGCAGTAAAGGTGACATAGGCATCCTTGGTGGTGGAAGCCTTGTAGGAAGCGGTGATCTTGCCAACGTAGGTGTTGATCGCGATCACGGTCAGGGACTCGGCGTCGTCATTGTAGTAGACCTCGAGCAGGGTGCCGTTGCCGCCCTTTTCGACCTTGCTGCCCTTAACGATATCCTGAGTCCAGGAGCTGGACAGATTCCGGCCATCCTCATAATAGGTGACCTTGGAATCGTCAATGCCCTTGCTCAGACCGAGGTCGGAATAGATGGTGCCGATCTCGACGGTAGCGGTGTAGGACAGGTCAGCAGCATCCGCATAGGTGCCGATGGACTTGGCCTTGAGCATCCACTCGGTAGCGGGACGCTCGAAAGCATCGGTGGTGGAGTTCTTCTTGAGATCCTTGTAGAGCTTCTCGCCGAGCTCAACGGTGTACTCGCCGGAGGTGAGCTTCTCCTTGGAGATGTTCTGATCCTTGGCGACGGTGGAGGTCTCATACTTGGCAACGGAAGCGCCGAAGTTGATCTTAGTGCCATCGACGACGATGGTGGAGCCCTTGGTGTCATAGGTGACCATGGGAGCCTCGAGGGCGTTCAGGCACATCTGAGCGGCCTTCTCACGGGTGAGGACCTGGTTGACGGAGCCGGAGATGCCGTCCATCAGCTTGGTGCCGGCCATGAGCTTGCTGGTGTTGATGGCCCAGTCGGTGCCGACCATGCCCTCGGCCTTGGCATCGTAGCCGAGCTCAACGAGCAGCATCTTGCCGAACTGCAGAGCAGTCAGCTGACCGGCGGGGTCGAACTTGCTGTCGCCGACACCGGCGACGACGCCGGCCTGCGCGCAGTAGCCGACAAAGCCGGCGGACCAGCGAGTGGAGGCCACGTCGGTAAAGGTAGCGCCGCCCACGAGGGCGTCGGCAGCCTTGGAGCCGAGCTCGAGGTACGCGATGATCTTCGCGGCCTGCTCACGGGTCAGGTTTTCCTTGGCATTGAAATTGCCCTTTTCATCGCCAACGAACACACCAACGGCGTTCATGACGTCAACAGCTTCCTTGTAGTCGATCTTGTCGGCATCTTTGAAAGCTGCGTTGCTGATGGTGACGAGGGACATGGACATGACCAGCGCCAGCACCAGAGCGAGTAACTTTTTCATATAATGTTACTCTCCTTTCTGAAATTTCCGTTTCCGGTTCTGCGGCATCGTATATTTTTCCGCGTTTCGGCGCGATTTTCTTTTGTTTATGCACGTCGGCTCGTTGAGGAGGGCGTCCGTCAAAATCCTGCCTTTGTGCAAAACGGAGAAAATGTTGCAAAAACGGGTCAAATAGGCGATATCGTACCCCCATACATTTTCGGAAATTTCAAAAATTTTCGCAGCAATGGCAGGCGTTTCGTGGATCGGCGTGAAAAAATGGGTAGACGGAAGGGTAGACGGCGACCCTCTCGGAAAACCCGCAAGCCCTTGCGCCCCAGGCGTTTCGGCGGGTAGACATCGGGTAGACATCCTTGTTTTGTTCAAAAACCGTTTGTGCAAAACGGAGAAAAATGCAGTTTTTGAAGAAGCCATGAAACTTTTCAGATTTCTATAGCCTTTTTGTCGCGGGCGTGGTATACTGCAATTTACAGTATCTCTCGAGGAGGAAACGCCATGAAACGAATGCTTGCGTTGCTGCTTGCGGCAATGCTGATCTTGACGCTGCTGCCCGGCTGCGGCAAAAAGGACCCGGGCGGCGACGCTCCGGAGGTCCCCGAAAATCCGACGGAGCAGGGCGGCGAAACGCCCGATGTGACGCCCGAGCCGGAGCCCTACGTCGATCCCTACGAGGCGGTTAGGACCTATTGGAGCGAGGACCGGCTCACACAGTCCTGGGGCCCCGACCAGATCGTGGAGCACCTTTTCTTCCATCCCGTCATCGCCTATCCCCAGTGGGCATTTCATGACTGCGGCGCGAGCCAGAGCGAACGCTACGGTCTCGATGACTGGATGGTGACCGCGGACGAGTACGCGAAGATCTTACAGTCCGTGTATGAAAAGGGCTACATTCTCGTCGCCATCGAGGACGTGTGGAGCGAGGTCACGGACGAGAGCGGCACGCACATGGTGCGCAACACACTCAAGCTGCCCGAGGGCAAAAAGCCGCTCATCATCAGCTTTGACGATGTGAACTACTATCCCTATATGCTCGAGCAGGGCTTCACGAGCAAGCTCGTGGTCGGTGAGGACGGTGAGATCTGGGCCGAGTGCACCGATCCCTACACGAAGGAGACCTTCCTGACCAAGGAGGGCGACGCCACCACGATGCTCGACGAGTTCGTTTACGAGCACCCCGACTTCTCGCTCAACGGCGCGAAGGCCATTTTCTCACTGACCGGCTACTACGGCATCCTCGGCTACCGCACGCAGGATGACCGCGACATCGCTAAGGACAGCCCCAAGCGCGCAGCGTTCGAGGCCAACCGCGCGGCGGAGATCGAAGCGGTCAAGCCCGTGATCGCGCGGCTCAAGGAGACCGGCTGGACCTTCGGCAGTCACACCTGGGGCCACATCCGTCTGGCGGACAAGCCGCTGCAGACCGTCATCAACGACACCGAGCGCTGGGCGGACGAGGTCGGCAGTCTGGTCGGACCCACCAACGTGCTCTTCTATCCGCACGGCGGGCGTCCCGACGGCGACGACTGGCACAAGACCGGCGAGCGCTTCCAATACTTGCAAAGTCAGGGCTTCCGCATCTTCGCGAGCGTCGGCGTCAATTCGTTCAGCTACATCAAGCCGGACATCTCCGCCGTCATCTGCGACCGTCTGCATCCGGACGGCACGACGCTGCGCCACTCCCGCAGCCGCTATCTGCAATTCTACAATGCCGAGGACATCATCGATCTTTCGGTCCGTCCCGACCTCGGCGTGGACTGGTAAGGAGGAACGAATGAGCGAACATGAGCTGATGCAAAAGGCGATCGAAATGCTCGACCGCGCGTATATCCCCTATTCTCACTTCCCCGTCGGCGCGGCGCTGGAATGCGAGGACGGCACGGTATATACCGGCTGCAACATCGAAAATTCGAGCTTTGGCCTCACCATCTGCGCCGAGCGCACCGCCGCCGTCAAGGCGATCAGCGAGGGGCATTCCAAATTCCGCCGCATCGTCATCGCCGGCAACAGCAAGGATTTCTGCTATCCCTGCGGCGCGTGCCGCCAGTTCCTTTATGAGTTTTCCCCCGATATGGAGGTCATCTGCCTCAACCGCTCACGCGAGGCAAAGCGGATGACGCTCCGCGAGCTGATGCCCTGTGGCTTTGACAGCACGTTTCTCTAAGAAAAAATCTTTGATATAACAGGTGATCAACATGGTAGACATTACGAAAATCGCAGCGATCTACGCTGACGCCGAGCGCTACGGCGGCATGACCGTGACCGTCGGCGGCTGGGCCAAGACCATCCGCGACCTCAAGACCTTCGGCTTCATCGAGCTCAACGACGGCTCCTGCTTCCGCAACCTGCAGGTCGTCATGGACGCGAACATTCTCGCCAACTATAAGGAGATCGCCGCCCAGAACGTCGGCGCGGCGCTCATCGTCATCGGCGAGGTCGTGCTCACGCCCGAGGCCAAGCAGCCACTTGAGCTTAAGGCGACTGAGATCGCGGTCGAGGGTCCGTCCACGCCGGACTATCCCCTGCAGAAGAAGCGCCACAGCTTCTGCTTGTCGCAGCCGTGAATGACGATCTTGTTCTGCGCGGGGACCTCGATGGTGATGCCCTCGATCTCGGGCACGGTCAGGGCGGTTTCCAACAATTTGCCAATGTCCGCCATAAAGGTGGACTGCACCTGCTCGGCGCCCCGCATTTCCTCCTCAAAGCTGGTAAAGGCGTACCACCAGGCGCGGCCGTCGGGGGTCTGCACGACTTTTAGGCTCATCTGGGTGGTGCCGGGGTTGGGCTCCACGGCTACCACAAACTGGCCGTTTTCCCGGATGCGGCGGCGGATGGCCGTCAGCGCGTGGGCCAGCAGCTCCGGGGTGGCGTTTTGCTGTAAGGCGGCAATGGCCTGCTCGATGTTCTCGTTGCCCTGCAAGGCTTCTTCCTGCATAGTGTGTTCCTCTCTTTATCCGTTTTGGGCCTATTATAGCAGATTTGGGCGGGAATAAAAAGGGGCTGGAAACTTTGCGCAACTGCTGGTATAATAGGGGCAAAGAAACAGCCCAACACGCGGAAAGGTCGAGCCTATGCTGGAAGAACTGAAACAACAGGTTTATGCGGCAAACATGGAATTGCCCCGCCGGGGACTGGTGACCTACACCTGGGGCAATGTCT
>OMCS01001412.1_pt1 | contig 10841 bp, 7 predicted proteins | sample 1674241 | NCBI WGS metagenome assembly OMCS01 (sample SAMEA103958153, study PRJEB25191) | human gut metagenome
GTCTTTGCAATTCCAAGACACTCTCCTGTAGACTTCATCTCAGGTCCAAGGCTGATATCAGCTCCGCGGATCTTCTCAAAGGAGAATACCGGCATCTTAACCGCTACATAATCAGCTTCCGGCTGAAGTCCCGGTGTGTATCCAAGATCTTTGATCTTCTTTCCTGTGATAACCTGTGTTGCCAGCGGAACGATCGGGATACCTGTCACCTTACTGATATATGGTACTGTACGGCTGGAACGTGGATTTACTTCGATTACATATACATCATCTTCGCCGCACACGATAAACTGGATATTGATCATACCGATAACATGGAGTGATTTTGCAAGTCTTCTTGTGTACTCAGCAATCTTTGCTTTCGCTCCTTCTGTCAGGCTCTGTGCCGGATATACGGAAATACTGTCTCCGGAATGGATTCCTGCACGCTCGATATGTTCCATGATACCCGGGATCAGGATATCTGTTCCGTCGCATACTGCATCGACCTCAATCTCTTTTCCCTGAAGGTATTTATCTACAAGGATTGGGTGATCCTGTGCGATTCTGTTAATGATTCCGATGAATTCATCAATATCATTGTCGTTGATTGCAATCTGCATTCCCTGTCCACCCAGAACGTAAGAAGGACGAACCAATACAGGATATCCAAGTCTGTTGGCAACTTCTTTCGCTTCTTCTGCTGTGAATACTGTTCCACCTGTCGGACGTGGAATCTCGCACTCTTCAAGAATCTCATCAAAGAGCTCACGGTCTTCGGCTTTGTCTACATTCTCTGCAGATGTACCAAGGATCGGTACTCCCATCTTCATAAGTGCTTCTGTCAGCTTGATTGCTGTCTGTCCACCAAACTGTACAACTGCTCCATCCGGTTTCTCAATATCTACGATACTCTCTACATCTTCCGGTGTCAGTGGCTCGAAGTACAGCTTATCAGCAATGTCAAAGTCAGTACTTACTGTCTCCGGGTTATTATTTACAATGATTGTCTCATATCCGTCTTTTGCAAATGCCCAAGTACAATGTACAGAACAGAAGTCGAACTCGATACCCTGACCGATACGGATCGGGCCGGAACCGAAAACCATGACGGTCTCCTTGCCGCTTTTGCCGATGAACTCCATCGCTTCGTTTTCACCGCCCTGCTCCGGCGTATCGTAGGTGCCGTAGAAGTACGGTGTGGTCGCAGCGAACTCGCCTGCGCAGGTATCGACCATTTTGAAGGTCGCTTCGTGACGGAAGGTCGGCTTTGCGCCGCAAATACGTGTGAGGGCTTCGTCCGTGTAGCCGAGTTTCTTGCCGCGCGTGTACTGTGCGTGCGTGAGCGGCTGATCCTTAATCTCGCGCTCATACGCGAGCAGGTTATTGAGCTTTTCGAGGAACCACATGTCGATCATCGTGAAGTCGTGGATCTCTTTAGTGGTGACGCCGCGCTTCATGAGCTCGTAGATGGCGAACAGGCGCTCGTCCGTCGCGTCTTTTAAAATCTGCCACAGGGCACTGTCCTCGTAGTTTGCGAACTTCGGCATGTTGAGCGTATCGAGCGAGATTTCTGCACCGCGCACAGCCTTCATGAGGGCCATTTCAAACGTATCAGCGATGGACATGACCTCGCCGGTCGCCTTCATCTGCGTGCCGAGGTTGCGCTTTGCGTAGACGAATTTATCGAACGGCCACTTCGGGAACTTGACCGCCACATAGTCGAGCGCAGGCTCAAATGCTGCGTAGGTCTTGCCGGTGACGGCGTTGACGATCTCATCGAGTGTGTAGCCGATGGCAATCTTCGTCGCGACCTTTGCAATCGGATAGCCGGTCGCCTTAGATGCCAGTGCGGAGGAACGGGACACACGCGGGTTGACCTCAATGACGGCGTACTCAAAGGACGTCGGGTGCAGCGCGAACTGGCAGTTGCAGCCGCCCTCTACGCCGAGCGCGTCGATGATGTTGATGGCCGCAGTGCGGAGCATCTGATATTCTTTATCGGAAAGCGTGACCGCCGGAGCGATGACGATGCTGTCGCCGGTATGGACGCCGACCGGGTCGAAGTTTTCCATGGAGCAGACCGTGATGACGTTGCCCTTACTGTCGCGAATAACCTCGAACTCGATCTCCTTCCAGCCCGCAATGCTCTTTTCAACGAGGATCTGGGTGATCGGCGAGAGCGCAAGGCCGTTTGCCGCGACCTCCATGAGTTCTTCGCGGTTATCGACGATACCGCCGCCGGTGCCGCCGAGCGTGAACGCCGGGCGGATGATAACGGGGTACGTGATCTCTTCCGCAAACTCCAGTGCATCCTCTACCGTGGTGACGACCTTGGACGGGATGCACGGCTGACCGATGCTTTCCATCGTATCCTTGAACATCTGACGGTCTTCCGCCTTATCGATGGTCTCCGGGGAAGCGCCGAGCAGGCGTACGTTGTGTTCCTTCAAAAAGCCTTCCTTTGCAAGCTGCATGGAAAGCGTGAGGCCGGTCTGGCCGCCGAAGCCGGAGAGGATGCTGTCCGGCTTTTCTTTTTCGATGATGCGCTTGATGGTGGGCAGCGTAAGCGGCTCGATGTAAATGTGGTCCGCCATGGCGTTATCCGTCATGATGGTCGCCGGGTTGGAGTTGACGAGCACGATCTCGATGCCGTCCGCTTTCAGAGCACGGCACGCCTGAGTGCCGGCGTAGTCGAATTCCGCCGCCTGACCGATGACGATCGGGCCGGAGCCGATGATCATAATTTTCTTCAGATCCGTTCTCTTGGGCATGTGATTTCCTCCTCAGTACGTAAAAGGTTCTGTATGTGATGTATTTTTGTATGTAGGTGTAAGGCGCTCAGACCTGTGCGTCCTGCCAGACGACGGCGCCGCCGCAGACGTTGCGCACGCACCGCCCGTAGACCGTCTGTCCGGCGAAGGGCGTGCTCTTTCCCATGGAGCAAAACTGCGCCGGGTCGATGCGGTACTCCGTGTTCAGGTCCCAGACGGCATAATCGTCCGCGCACAGCGGGAAGCCGAAGCGCTTTCTGGGGTTGACCGCCATGAGCTCCACAAGCTTGTCGAGCGTCAGCACGCCGGTGCGCACAAGGTGGGTGTAGAGAATGGGGAACGCCGTCTCGAGACCAACAATGCCCATGGCGCTCCCGGCGAGGCCCTTGGCCTTTTCCTGCGCGCTGTGCGGCGCGTGGTCGGTCGCGATCATGTCCACCGTGCCATCGAGGATGCCCTCGATGAGCGCCTGCCGGTCGGCCTGCGTGCGCAGGGGCGGGTTCATCTTGAAACTGCCGTCCTCGCGCAGGTCGTCCTCGGTCAGCACGAGGTAGTGCGGTGCGGTCTCGCAGGTGACGTCCAGCCCCTGCGCCTTCGCCCGGCGGATAAGCGCCACGCTCTCCTTGGTGGACACGTGGCACATATGATAGGCGCAGCCTGTCTCGCGCACCAGCTCGAGATCGCGCTCCAGCTGCCGCCACTCACTCTCGCTGCTGATGCCCTTGTGCCCGTGGGCGCGGGCATACGCGCCGTCGTGGATATAGCCGCCGTGCAGGAGGCTGTTGTCCTCGCAGTGCGCGGCGAGGATCTTACCGAGCGCATGGCACCTGGTCATGGCCTCGCGCATGAGGCTTTCCGACTGCACGCCGCGGCCGTCGTCGGAAAACGCGATGACGCCTGGCGCGAGCCCTTCAAGATCCGCGAGCCGCTCCCCTTTCTCACCGACGGAGATGGCGCCGTAAGGATGGACGTGGACGAGCGCGTCTTTTTCGATGATCGCGCGCTGCACGGCCAGCGCGGCAGCGCAGTCCGGCACGGGGTCGAGATTCGGCATGGCCGCGACGTGGGCGAAGCCGCCGTGGGCCGCGGCAAGCGTGCCGGTCCGGATCGTCTCTTTATAAGAAAATCCCGGTTCACGAAGATGTACATGCACATCAACGAAACCGGGAAATAAGACAGCCTTATGAAGATCAATGGAAACAGCATCTGCGGGACAGGAAATACGATCACCAATGGAAACAATTCTTCCGCCCGAAAGCAAAACGTCCGCGGCACGAAATACGCCGCCCGAGGAGAGGAGCTGTGCGTTTTGAAGCAGATAGCGCATGGTCGTTTCCTCCTTTTTTGTGTCCGATGCATTATACGGGATATCCGGCGGAATGTCAAGCCCCTTTGCTGAAGGTTTTTTGATTTTTCGGAAAAAGCCCCGGGACTGCGGTCCCGGGGCCTGAAAACGGATTCAGGAAAGGAGCATTTTGTCGTTCGCCTCGTCGCTGCCGCTGGCGCGGGAGAACATGGCGAGCAGATCCGGCACGGTCAGCTTCTTCTTTTCCTCGCCGGACACGTCCACCACGACCTGACCAGCGTCCATCATGATAAGGCGGTTGCCGTGCGCGATGGCGTCTTTCATGTTGTGGGTGATCATGAGCGTGGTCAGCCCGTGCTCCTGCACGATGCGGTCGGACAGGTCGAGGACCTTGGCCGCCGTACGCGGGTCGAGGGCCGCGGTATGCTCGTCGAGCAGCAGCAGCTTCGGCTGCTGCAGGGCCGCCATCAAAAGCGTCAGCGCCTGCCGCTGGCCGCCGGAGAGCAGGCCGACCTTCGCGGTCATCCGGTCCTCCAGGCCGAGATCCAGCGCGTGCAGCCGCTTCTGGTATTCGGCGCGCTCAGCCTTGGTGATGCCCCAGCGGAGTCCGCGGTGCTGCCCGCGGCGGGCGGCAAGGGCCAGGTTCTCCTCGATCTGCATGGTGGGCGCGGTGCCCATCATCGGGTCCTGGAACACACGGCCGAGGAAGGCCGCGCGCTTATGCTCCGGCAGGCCGGTGACGTCGGTGCCGTCGATGACGATCTTACCGCTGTCGATCTGGAAGGAGCCCGCGATGGCGTTCAGCATGGTCGACTTGCCCGCGCCGTTGCCGCCGATGACGGTGACGAAATCGCCGTCGTTGAGAGTCAGGTTCAGATCGTTCAGCGCGGTCTTTGCGTTGACGGTGCCGGGGTTAAAGGTCTTGCACACATTGATGAGTTCAAGCATGGTGTGTTTCCTCCTTTTTTGCCTTGCCGCGGAACATCTTGCCCTTCCAGTACGGGATGGCCAGGAACAGCGCGACGATCAGCGCCGTGATGAGCTTGAGGTCGTTCGTGTTGAGGCCGAGCTGCAGGACGATCTGGAGCACGAAATAGTAGATCACCGCGCCGATCGACACGGCCAGCAGCTTGAGGCCGAAGTTCGTAAAGAGCTTGCTGAAAATGACCTCGCCGATGATGACGGCAGCCAGGCCGATGACGATCGCGCCGCGGCCCATGTTCACATCCGCCGCGCCCTGGAACTGCGCGAGCAGCGCGCCGGAGAGGGCGACAAGGCCGTTGGAGAGCATGAGGCCGAAAACGACGTTCGCGTTCGTGTTGATGCCCTGCGCACGGGCCATGTTCTGATTTGCGCCGGTGGCACGGATGGCGCAGCCGCGCTCCGTACCGAAGAACCAGTACAGAAGCGCGATCACGGCAAACGTGAAAAGAAGCAGGATCGGAAGCGGATTTTTCAGGCTCAGCTCGCGCACATAGCGCTGCGAGACCATCAGCGGATATTTATCCACGCCGACGGCCTGATTGGCCTTGCTGTCCATGATGCGCAGGTTGATGGAGTAGAGTGCGAGCTGCGTCAGAATGCCGGAGAGGATCGCGGGGATGCCGCATTTGGTGTGGAACATGCCCGTCACGAAGCCTGCCAGCATACCGCAGGCAAACGCGCACAGCAGGGCCAGCCACGGGTTCACCCCAGCGCGGATGAGCATGACGGCGGCCGCGCCGCCGGTGGCGATGGAGCCGTCGACGGTCAGATCCGCAACGTCCAGAATACGGAAGGTGATGTACACGCCGATGGCCATCAGGCCCCAGATGAGGCCCTGGGCCGCCGCGCCGGGCAGCGAATTGAGTAGCGCAGAGAGGAAGCTCATAATCATTCTCCTTGTCAGTCTGCGCCTGCAATCGACCGGCAAAGGGTTCCGGTTATCGGCCGATTGCAGGGGCAAACGGTTTTTGCAGTTCCGCCGGTCACGGGTGAATGCCCGTGACCGGTCAAAGTGTCAGATTCAGCCGTCGATCGCTTCATAGCCATCGAGCGGGGTGATGCCGAGCTGCTCGCAGACGGAAGCGTTGTACTTCGGGGTCGCGTCGGTGTATTCGACCGGCATTGTAGAGATATCGGCCTCGCCCTTGAGGATCTTCGCGGCCATCTTGCCGGTGGTCACGCCGAGATCGTAGTAGCTGATGGACAGCGTCGCCACGCCGCAGCCGCGGCAGAGGCCCTCTTCGCCGCAGACGGCGGGAACGCCGGCAGGGATCAGGACGTTGGCAATGGCCTCGGTGTTGGAGGCGGCGGTGTTATCGGTCGGGATGTAGACAACGTCGGAGAAGTCGGCGGCCTTCTGGGTCACGGAGGAGACGTCGTTGCTGTCGGTGAAGGCAAATTCTTCGCAGGTCACGCCCTGGGCCTCGAGCGCCTTGCGGACCTCGTCGATCTGATAGCGAGAGTTCGGCTCAGCCGAGCAGAACAGCAGGCCGACGGTCTTGGTCTCGGGGAACCAGTCGAGGATCATCTGGGCCTGCGCCTGCAGGTCCGCCAGGTCGGACGTGCCGGAGACGTTGCCGCCGACAGTGCCGTTGAAGTCATCGATATCCAGCGCGACGCCATAGGCCGTGATGGACGTGCCGAGGATGGGGATATCAGCCGTAGCGGAGACAGCGGCAGTCAGCGCCGGGGTTGCATTGGCCATGATGAGGTCCACGCCCTTGGAGACAAAGCCGTTGACGATCGTGCCGCAGTTGACGGAGTCGCCGGAGGCGTTCTGCACGTCGACGGTGACGGCGTCGCCGAGTTCTTCTTTCAGCGCGTCGACAAAGCCCTGGGTCGCGGCGTCGAGCGCCTCATGCTGAACCAGCTGGCAGACGCCGACGGTGTAGGTCTTGCCGCTCTCGGCCGGAGCCTCGGCGGATTCTTCGGCGGCGGGTTCGGTGGTTTCGGTGGTTTCTGCGGTCTCGGTGGACGCGGCGGCGGGCTGGCTGGAGGCGCAGGCGGCCAGGCTCAGGACCATGACGAGCGCCAGAAGCAGTGCAAGCATCTTTTTCATTTTGATTTCGCTCCTTTTCTCATGTATGAACTGGATTGGACGGGGCTGCGCCGCGTACTTGCGGCTGCAGTCCAAAACAAAAAGGAGGCTCTGTCCGCGGAACAGAGCCTCCTTCTGGTTACGAAGAAAAACGCCGGTCTATACGGACAGTCTCTTTTTTTGCGCGCGGTAATACAGGCCCGTGATCTGCTCGCGGGCCTCAATAAAGAGGAAGCTCATCTGGATGGACTTGTTGTTCGGATAACGCTTGGCCATGATAAGCTCCTTTCTGCCGCGCGTGCGGCGTCCTTTTGATGTTTGCTACTATACCGCTTTAAATGCGCAAAGTCAATCGTGAATCCTCCAAATTGTCCTTGCTTTTTTCCGTATCGTTTGTGCATTCCGCAAAATGCACACTGCCCGCCTCCGTGGGGAGGCGGGCGGCGATTCGTTCGTCAGACGTTGGTAAAGTGGTAGGAATGGCCGATATCGTAGGTCATTTTATCGCTTTCGGAGATGAAATCCATGAAGCGGTTGGCCGCGGAGGTCGGCGAGACGTCGCGCAGCGTGCACATGCAGACCGAGCGCGGCGGGATCTCAAACGCCGTGCGGACCGGCAGGATCACGCCCCGGCCGAGGCCGGACTGCGAAAATTCCTCCGTCACGCACGCGACGCCGAGGCCGATCCGCGCCAGCGAAATGAGCAGGTTGTGTGAGCCGAGCTCGATCTCCGGCTTCAGGCTGACGCCGTGCTGCTGGAAATACTGCTCGACATAGGCGCGGGAGCTCGCCTTGCGCTCGAGCAGGATGAGCGGGAAGGCCGCGATCTCCTCAAGCGTGTGGGCGTGGTCAAAATCACAGTCGTAATTCGGCGCGGCGACGAAGATCTGGTGGGTATCGAAGCAGTGGCGGATGGAATAGGCGTCCTTGTCCTTCGGCTCGCTGGCAAAGGCGATGTCGACCTGCCCCGCGTGCAGATAGTCGAGGACCATCTGGCTCGTGCCGTTGAGGATGCGGATCTGGATGGCCGGATAGTTCTGATGAAAGGCCTCGAGCCGGGAGACCAGATAGGTCTTCGTTACCGTGTCGCTCGCGCCGATGATCAGCTCGCCCGTGAGCAGCTGGCGCGACTGCGCGAGCTTTTCCTCGCCGCACTGGATGAGGCCGAGGCCGTGCGAGACATAGTCCAGCAGCATCTTCCCCTCGCTCGTCAGCACAACGCCGCGCGTGCTTCTGGAAAACAGCCGTACCTGCAGCTGCTCTTCGAGCTGCTTGATGGACTGGCTGACCGCGGATTGGGAGATATACAGATTCTGCGCCGCGGCGGAGATATTGCCCATGCGGGCGACCTCCTGAAAGACGCGGTAAAGCTCCAATTTGACTGCCATAGCTGCCTCCTGTCATTACGTTTATTAATGGAGTTAATCGCAACGATTAAAAACATCTATTTTACTTATTATCCGACAACGATTATAATATGCGCAGGATGAAAAGTCCAGCATGAAATCAAGTTCATACAGTTGCCAATATAGTTCCGGATACATGGCCCGGATGTTTCTACCGCAGCGCCAGAGCTGCGACTATTGGAAGTTCGCACACGCAGGTCGTCTGTTCCTGCGCGCGGCTTTTTGTCATTGGCAGCAGGTATATCCCCCGCTGTCTATTTTTTATTATGTTTTTGGAGGAAGCTATGCAGGAGCTGAAGGATCGCATCGTCAAGGAGGGCAAGATTCTGCCCGGAAACATTGTAAAGGTCGACGGGTTTCTCAACCACCGCGTCGACTGTGCGTTTATGGGACGCATCGCTGATGAATTCCAGAAATTCTTTGATCTCGACAAAGTAGATCTCATTCTGACAGCTGAAGCCAGCGGCATTGCCCTTTCCGCGATCTGCGCGTACCGGTATGGCAAGCCCATGGTGTATGCGAAAAAGGCCAAGAGCGACAACATCGAGGGCGGCCTGTATCAGAGTGAGATCTTTTCCTATACCTACAAAAAGAAGGTCACGCTGCTCGTCTCCAAGGAATGGCTGCACCCGGGCGACCGTGTGCTCGTGATCGACGATTTCCTTGCCCGCGGCGAAGCGCTGCGCGGCCTCTGCGAGATCGTCCAGGCCGCCGGCGCCGAGCTGGTCGGCATCGGCTGCGCCGTGGAAAAGGGCTTCCAGGGCGGCGGCGACAAGCTCCGCGCAGCGGGCGTCAACCTGCATTCGCTCGCCATCATCGAAAGCGCAGAGCCGGGCAACATCGTCTTCCGTGAGGAGGAGGCATAATGGAAACTGTCCTCATTCTGGATTTCGGCGCCCAGTACAGCCAGCTCATCGCACGCCGCGTGCGTGAGCAGAACGTCTACTGCGAGGTCAAGCCCTGCTCCATCTCCCCTGACGAGATCCGGGAGCTTGCCCCCATCGGCATCATCCTGTCCGGTGGCCCGCAGAGCGTCTATGAATCTGTTTCCCTGCACGTGGATCCTGCGCTGTTTTCGCTCGGGATCCCCGTTCTTGGCATCTGTTATGGATGCCAGCTCATGGCATATTCGCTGGGTGGCACCGTTGCAGCAGCGACGGAAGCGACTGCCCGCGAATATGGCAAGACGCTGACCGAGTTTGACACTGAAAGTGCCATCTTCCATGGCCTGCCCGCGTCCTCCGTGACGTGGATGAGCCACGGCGACTACATCTCGCAGGTCCCCGACGGCTTCACCGTCACCGCGAAGACCGCCGTCTGCCCGACGGCCGCTATGGCCTGTCCGGAAAAGAAGCTCTACGGCGTGCAGTTCCATCCGGAAGTGCAGCATACCGTCCAGGGCAGCGAAATTTTGCGCCGCTTCCTCTATTCCGTCTGCGGCGCCTCCGGCGACTGGACCATGGCGGATTACCGCCAGACCGCCATCCGCGCCATCCGCGAAAAGGTCGGCTCCGGCCGCGCACTGCTGGCGCTGTCCGGCGGCGTGGACTCTTCTGTCGCTGCAGCGCTGATGGCCGAGGCCATCGGCAGCCAGCTCACCTGCGTGTTTGTCGACCATGGCCTGATGCGCAAGAATGAGGGCGACGAGGTCGAAGCCGCCTTCGGCAAATGGGATATCCACTTCATCCGCGTCAATGCGGAGGATCGGTTCCTCTCGAAGCTCGCCGGCGTCACCGATCCGGAGACGAAGCGCAAGATCATCGGCGAGGAATTCATCCGCGTATTTGAGGCCGAAGCCAAGAAGATCGGCGCCGTCGATTATCTTGTGCAGGGCACGATCTATCCTGACGTCATCGAATCCGGCCTTGGCAAGTCCGCGGTGATCAAGAGCCACCACAACGTCGGCGGTCTGCCCGACTATGTCGATTTCAAGGAGATCATCGAGCCGCTGCGGATGCTCTTCAAGGACGAAGTCCGGCAGCTCGGCCGCGAGCTGGATCTGCCGGAGTATCTGGTCATGCGCCAGCCCTTCCCCGGCCCGGGTCTTGCCATCCGCGTCATCGGCGATATCACGAAGGAAAAGCTCGACACGCTGCGCGACGCCGACTTCATCTTCCGCGACGAGATCGCCAAGGCCGGGCTCGACCGCAGTCTCAGCCAGTATTTCGCGGTCCTCACCTCCATGCGCTCCGTCGGCGTCATGGGTGACGGCCGGACGTATGACTATACGCTGGCGCTGCGCGCGGTCAATACAAGCGACTTCATGACCGCCGACTGGTCCCGCATCCCCTACGACGTGCTCGACCGCATCTCCGTCCGCATCGTCAACGAAGTCCGCGGCATCAACCGCATCT